>Ga0255353_1000718_pt1 | contig 20421 bp, 21 predicted proteins | sample HBST25metaG_FD_189941 | JGI IMG/M metagenome (GOLD analysis project Ga0255353, IMG submission 189941) | Peat soil microbial communities from Stordalen Mire, Sweden - H.B.S.T25 | ecosystem: Environmental > Terrestrial > Soil > Wetlands > Peat | place: Sweden: Norrbotten County, Stordalen Mire...
CAGCCATATTGTCCTATCGCGTCAGACGCTATCGAGCCAGGTGGAGAAGATGGTCGGTCACAACCATCGAATTGAGAAACAAGCGTTCAAACATGTTGGGCCAGTACTTCAGCGCGGAAATCAATATCAAGAGCCCCAGCACGCCCTTTACCGCTGGACCTAATAACATAAGCGGCAATTGAGGCGATGCTTTGCCTAACAGGCCGAGCGCGATATCGGCGAGCAATGTCGCGGATAGAACAGGCGCGGCGATTTGGATTCCAATTGCAAAAACGCTCGCGCCTGTCTCCAATACTGCAGACGTAAACACGGCCCCAAAGTGGCCCGAGGAAGGAGGCAAATAATCGAAGCTGTGTGCGAGTGCGCGCAAAATCCAAAGATGAACATTGAGACGCAAGAAGATCAGCATCGCAATGGTTTGATGGAACGTAGCTACTACCGTTGATTCCACCTGAGTTTGAGGATCAAGAATATTGACCAGGGAGTATCCCATCTGGATGCTCAATACCTGCCCGGCCATCTGGACTCCGTCGAATACGACATTGGTGGCAACGCCAAGCGCAACTCCAATCAGCAATTCGCTGAAAGCCATCATTGGCCACTGGCTGATACTCATCTGAGGTATCTTGGCGGAAAGCATCGGATACAGAAGCGCGGTCAAGGCCATCACCAGCACCGCTTTTATGCGGGCCGGTATCGCGACACTTCCAAAGAAGGGCGCAAAGAGCATGATGCCGGTTAGACGGACACCGATCGTTAGCAATGCTCCGAAGACCTGAACCAGAGATATGTTCACTACTGCAACACCTTGTGAAAGTCGGTTAAGAGGTCGATTGTGTAGCGCGCCAGTTGCCGCCACATCCACGGCATCATCATGAAAAGAGCTGCGCCCGTGGCCAGCAGGCGCGGCACATGCGACAGGGTCTGGTCCTGAAGGGAGGTGAGCACCTGCAGAACGTTAACTACAAGGCTGACAGCAACCGCAACTATCAGGATCGGCGCAATCAGAATCACAACCTCCTGCAGCATCAAACGCCCTAACAGAACTACTTCATCCACGCCCATTAGTTGAAACTCCTCATCAACGCACCGATAAGAAGGTGCCAGCCATCTACCATAAGAAACAGGAGAAGCTTCAGCGGAGTTGAAATGACAACTGGCGGCAACTGCATCATTCCGACAGAAGTGGTAATCGACGCAACAACCATGTCAACTACCAGGAAGGGCAGAAAGAGAACGGCGCCGATTTGAAATCCTGCCTTCAGCTCAGACAGGATGTATGCCGGTAACAAGACGCGGAATGAAACATCGTTGATATTCGCGGGACGAGGTTCCTTGGCTATATCGAGAAAGAGCGCCACATCCTTTTCGCGGACATAGTGCGACATGAACTGGCGCATTGGGACTCCTCCGCGCACTATTGCATCGAGGGCGGTGATCTTGCCCTCTTGCAGCGGCACGACCGAATCGCGATAGATAATCACGCCAATCGGCTGCATCAGAAAGAACGTCATAATGACAGAAAGGCCTACTAGGGTCTGATTGGATGGCGTAGTTTGCAGGCCTAGCGCCTGTCTGAGGAAGTGAAAGACAATCAGGAGTCGTGCGAACGGCGTCATGCAGATGAGAATTGACGGTATGAGGGTAAGGAAAGTGAGCAGAATAACGATGGTCCACTGCGCAGAACCGCCGCCTAACCCTGTAATCCGCAATTCGTTCGGATTCGCCGGCGTTGTGCCTATAGCGATTGGGGCGTCAGCTGGTGGCACTCGTGTCAAGCGGGGTTGCTCTACTGCAACTCCGGCTCCTGCGCCCGTGGTGTTTTGCCAGGGCGACGCATTTGCCGGCATCGCCGCCAAGGACAGCAAGAGGCACAGCATTATTCGGATGGACACTGGACCCTTCACGCTTTTCCCTTTGCCCGCTTTGCTGCTGGCATGATGCTCTGCTTTCTCAATCGCTTCACTGGCTGCTGGGTCTTTGCCTGCTTTGCCGCAGGCTTGACGTTTTGCTTCTTCGATCGCGCCGCCGGCTGCGTCTTTGGGGCTGTTATCGTATCGTTTAATAGGCCCCCGAATGAGTCTTTTGGGTGCAGTTGCGCTAGCAGCGCGACGTTTGTAGCCCCGCCCCCGATGAGGAACTGAGCCCCGTCTACCTGGATTACTGCTAAAAATCGTTTCTCACCGAGAGAAACTGTTGTGGCTACCTGCAACCTCCTGGCGCTGGTTCGACCTGCTTGGCGCGAGCGGATCCAACTCCATGCACGGGATAGCAGCCCCCCAGAGTTCCCAAAAGGTCTAAGCGAGGTTTTACGGGGAGAGATCGAAAACGCCCGCGCGGAATTCTGTTCGTAAATCAAACTGCCTGAGTTCTGAATTGTCATGAGAGGTCCGTCAATCGCACGGCCAGGCGCTCGCCAACGACCTCGAACTCCGTCCATCCGACCAGTTGTCCATTTACTCTGAGAGGCAAGTCGCTGCTCTGGTGGTATGCGGTTTCGACCGTCGATCCATTGGCCAGGCTCAACAGGTCGGCAACGGTGAACTTTACGACCGGAAGGTCTAGAGCGAGCGTGCATGGGAGCCATGGCATGAGTTCGCATGGGTCCGGTTCCTGAGGCTTTTCCACCAACTGTGGCCCCTGCACCGGATTTTCATCCATCATCGGCGTTGAAGTGACGATTGCCTTGTTCATTGATTTCTCTTCCCTAACTTCCAAACCCTCAATGCAGGTCCGTGCGAGCTCTTGCTCTTAAGAACCCAAAAGGCACGGATTGCTGTTCGCATATCTCGCGAATCAACTCTTCGGTAGGTTTCAATGCAATCGAGAGACCGTTTCCGTAAGAAGGCCAAGCAATGTGCCTGCAGGATTCAGGGCAAGAGCGCTAAGTAGAAGAGCAATAAGGTGAAACTGGCAGCAGGGGCCGCGCGGACAATTTGCCGGCGGACGCCGCGGACATGAGGTCGCAGTGCCTTCGTGAGGTAGATATGAGAGGTATTCATAGAAATCAGGCCCAGCCGCTCAGCAAATGCGCTGTGCGACTGGTCCCTAATGCACCGCTAAGAAACTAAGAGCCCGCGGTTTATTGGATCATTGCGAGTGTCGCTTGAGAAACCTGATTGAATGTAGTGATCGACTTGGCATTGGACGAGTAAGCTTGCTGCGCCACGATCAACTTTGCAAACTCCGTGGCTATATTTACGTTTGATTGCTCAACGTCGCCTCCGATGATTGTCCCTCGTCCGCCTGTCCCCGCCAGCCCAATGACAGCCGAACCAGAGGCAGCTGTCGGCTGGTAGTTATTGTTGCCAGTGCTGGACAACCCCTGAACATTCGCGAAGGAGGCTACCGCAACCTGTCCCACAGCAAGCGTCGACCCGTTTGAGAATGTGCCTTCGATGGTGCCGTCCGGCTGTACTGCGTAGGTCGAGAGCGTGCCGCTCTTGAAACCATCCGTCGTCGCGGTGCTGGTAGTGCTTGCACTGGCCGTCTGGGTGATGGTGGGACTGGCGGCTGTTCCAAATGGCCCGCTCAGCGTCAACGGCGAAGTGGCGCCATCGGCTAAGGAGGTAGCTGGGACGGCAGCGATGGCGGGCGGCCCGACGACGGCTGCGCTGCCGGCACCGCCAAGGCTGATGGGAACAACATTGGTGGTCGAGGTCAGCGCGCCTGAACCGTTGAAGTTCAGCGTGCCTGACCCCACGACCCAGGTAGTGCCCGTGGCGCCGGTCAGATCTGCCGATGGAACAGTGACAGAGTAGTCCCAGGTATTGGCCGCCGTCTTGGTGTAAGTAATAGATAAAGTGTGTGCAGACCCTAGCGAATCGTAAACGCTGAGCGGGCTGCTGGTCGCCGTACCGTTAACCGCGGTGTCGGAATCGAGATTGGCGGTAAAATCAACCTTAGTACTCACTTGAGCAGGCATCGTTACGCCACTGCCAACCTGCAACGGCTGCAAAGTCCCCGAAGTATTGACAACTCCGGCAGCCGCCGGATACCCCAGGACCAGTTCTCCATTCGGTGTGGTGAGTTCTCCCGCACTATTCACGGTAAAGTCGCCGGCGCGAGTGTAATCCGTCGAGCCAGTCGCGCTCTTGGTTACAAAGAACCCATTTCCTGAGATGGCCATATTGGACGACGTGCTGGTCGAGTTCAGATTTCCCTCGGTGAAATTGGAATCCGTGGAGGAAACTGCAACGCCAGCGCCCGTCTGCAACGGATTGCCGGCGCCGTTCGTCTGGGACGCCGCGGCGAATATGTCGCCGAAGGTCAAAGTCTGGGTTTTGTAGCCATTGGTATCGATGTTGGCCAGATTATTGGAAACGGATTGCAGCTGATCTTGAGCAGCCATGAGTCCAGACAGTGGTGTTGAAAAAGATCCCATTACTTGCCTCCTGAGGTATTGGTATTGTTGTTGGTGCCGGAAAGGCCCATGGTTGCGGCGTTGAGGGACGTGTTGAACGAGGCCGCCACGGCACTGCTATTGCCAGCAGTCAGAGGCATCATCGTATTGGGGTCGAACGGCAGTTGGCTGGTTGCCGCGCCGGCCACTGATGGCGACAGAGCGCTGGCGACGCCACCGTTTGCCGACGTGAGTGCGGCATCACTGGCCGTCGCCCCCGCTGCTTGCGCGACGCCCTTAGCCGTTGCTGTGGACGAGGTGAGCGTCTGATTAATCGTGATGAGCTGCTCCAACTGGTTCAGCGAGATCATCTGACCAACCATCGCGGTCGGATCTACCGGAGCAGTCGGATCTTGATTCTGCAATTCCTGCGCCAAGAGACTCAGGAAAGTGGTGCCCAAGCCTCCAGCGCTACTGCTGCTTGAGGTTGAGCTGCTCGTGCTTGCGGCGTTGGCCTTGGCGCTCGTAGACTTTTGGGTTCCACTACTGGCAGCCGGAGTGAGTGAGTTCAAAATCGTCGGCATGGTATAGTTCGCTAAAACACTGCTCATTTTGGTTTCTCCTCAAGTTCGTAGTCTTTCGACCCTACCTAAACTCTGATGTCAAGGCGGGTGTTGAGTCCGCCGTCGTTTGCTGTTACCGCCGACGCAGCGGGTGAAAACTGCCGGTCGGAAAATCCATTCCCTGAATAGCTTGAAGCCGCACTTCCGGCCTGCTGCCCGCTCCCGCGTGAATCGCCGGATGAACTATCTGAGAAGCTGCCGGAAGTCCCTGCCCCCAGCCCTCCTCTAGACCCGCTCGTATCAATACGCACGTCCACTGGCTGATTGCTGCCCAGCCTGGCCTGAATCTCCGGCAAATGTGCGGCGAGTGCCTTGGCTAATTCGCCGTGGTCAAGAGAAATCTGCGCTGAGATTGAGTCGCGGGTCGCTGAGGTGCTGATCGAGATATTGCCGAATTCGTTCGAGCGCATACCGACTCGCATCTCGGACTGACCCGCGCTCTGTATCAGCTTGGCCGTGTTGATGACCGGCGAAGCTTGCGGCGCAGCGGTCGCAGCGGGAGCAGCTCTGTCTGGCGCGATCGCGGCATGACCAGTGGCGCTGGAGGGCGCTGAAGAGGTCTGCACCGGCGAGGTGATGGTCGCGCCTTGTGCGTGTGTGCTGTCAACGGCTGCGTGGCTTGCGAAGCTTCCCTGAGCTGCCACCGTTCCCTGTCCTTGCAAAGACGCGCTGACTTGACTCTGATCGGCAGATGATGTGGCGTCTTGGCTGCCTGTCTGGGAGGTGGCCTGGTTTGACGCTGATGACGCATGTTGCTTCAGTCCCGTGGCCTCGCCGGTAGCATCCGTCGATCCGACCTTGCTATTGGCGGAGGAAACGGCCGATAGCTTCGATACCGAGGTTGAATACAGGCTTGATAGACCCGCCTGACTTGCAGTCAGCGACCCGCCAGCAGACTGGTTCTGCACGGCAAGCTGGTCGGTTGTGGATGCGGGAATGTTGAGTCCTGTTGCCGTCACGGTCTGTTCAGGCGCGGCCGGCGAAGCACTCGCCCGGCTCGTTGAGACTGAGCTGGTTTCGGGTGTCACACCTCCCTTTGGTAACGCAGACTGAGCAGCATGTGGAATCGAGACTGGGCCCGCGTTCAAGGAAGTGTTTGAGACTGCGTTCGAAGCAGCATTTGGGACTTCAATGTGAACTGCATTCGCAACCGCATTGTGAACTGCACTTAGATCTGAAGATTGGCCGGCGCTGGCTGTGACATGTGCGGCGGTGTTTGGCGCTGCATTTGTGAGTCCGCCCGGAATCGCGCCGGCGAATGCTTTCAGAACTGTCTTCAGGGATGAACTCTGCAGTCCGTTTGAAACTGTGGTCGTGGCCGCAACCTGATCCGAGTTCGACGCTGCATTTGAAGAGGCGCTTGACGTAACGCCCGAAACCGCGCTCAGCACTGATTGTGAGAGCGAACTCTGCTCTTCATCAGGCGCTGAGCTTGGTACGGGACTCTGAATTGCGTTCTTCAATGCATTGGATTGGGCATCAGGAGCCGCAATAGGCGTTGTGTTAGACACTGCACTCGAACAGGCGGCTTGTGCAGCGCTCGCAACTGCATTCAAGGCCGATTGTGAAAGCGGATTAACAGCTTCCCCTGGCGTTGATGAGGCCGCTGGCAGATCCTGGGTTCCTTTAATTGTGGAGCCTGACGATATCGGCGCACTTTGCAAAAGGCCGCGGCCTGACTGAGAGTAACTCGACAGATTCCCGGCCAACGCAGCAACGCTCGATTGGGCCATGGTTGGCTCTGAAGAAGCAACAGACGCGGCGGCTGGTAACTCCATTGAGGGAATAGCGGCACTCGTCAATTGCGCCTGCTGCGCCGATGCCCCCTGCTGTTGCAATGCTGACAGTTGAGAAACGATAGCCGATTGAATCGCACCCGTATCAGGAACTGCAAGGGACGCCTTCGCATCTCCTAAAGTAGATTTGGACTGGCGCGTGGTTTTGGGGCCGGCGTTGCTCGCACTACCGGCTTCGGAATCTACTTTGGAAGTGGTGAGCTCGGAATCTACCTTGGAAGCGGTGAGCAATGAGTCGCTGAATGACACCGAAGATTGATCGGATGTTTGTGCCCCTGTGGCACAAGTTGTTTCTGGTGTTACAGGGGACATTTCGAAATTGGCGCTCAGGTTCACGCCGATAAAGTAGCATTTGCCGGGCCAAATCGAATTCCTTCAGCCCAGTCTCCTCCCTCCATTGGAATCAGTGGTATAGGGATTGACTTGTCAGACACCGCACGATCTTCAAGGCAAAGCAGGCAAGATTTGCCGGATCACGCTTAGGCAAAGGCTGCCGGGTTGCAGTGGATGCAAACGATCCTATCGAGGCGTATGCATTGAACCTCAAGGAAGCTGCTGGATTGGTCACGCTGGTAAAAAGAGAAATGCGGCGCCCGAACATCGAAGCCTTTGACAGGAACACCGCCAGCAAACTGGATGCACAAGCGTGCAACCGAATGAAGGCTGTTCGATATAGCTATCGACGACCTGATCAAGCCAGGTACGGCATATGAGCCGCAGAAGGCAGAGCCGAGAAGGAGTTAAGCGGGAGCTAGACGCGCCCTCGTCGAGCAATGTAGTTGTCATCAAGCGTCTTCTGCTCGCCGCGAGCTAAATCGGACTCGTACGCGGTGCGCTTCTCTTCGCGCATATCGGTGAGCATTTCTCGATTCCGTCGCGCCTGCTGGTAGACAACGAGTTGTCTGTCTCGCAGTTGCTTGAGCTTCTCTATCTGCGCTTTGAGCATCTCTTTGCTTTCCTTGAGCTGCTTCACTTCCCCGTAAGAGGCATGAACATTGTGTCCGAGAGAGCGTTTTAAAATTCCTGCGCGACGCGAGGCATCCGAACCTTCAAGCTCTGCTTCTGTACGCGCCAGGCTTTCCTCGGTCTGCGCGATTTCGCACAGTATTGTTTGCAATATACGTTCTTCGCGTTCTTCAAGTATTCCGCGAACACGAAGCACTGTAGCTAGTGGAAATTGAAAGGCCATATCAGCTCGGAATCTCAATGAGGGATTTGACAACGGCCGGAAAGTCGAATATCTCTTCGGGGCGCTGGTGCAGGAATGCATTTAACTGCGGTAGTACTTCAACTGCCCTGTCAAGTACCGGATCGGCCCCTTTTTGATAGGCTCCTATGCGAATCAAGTCTTCAGAGCGGGCGTAAGACGCCAGCAACAGGCGAAGAGCCTTGGCCTTCCGCATATGTTCCTCTGAAGTAACATTCGGCATCAGGCGGCTCAGGCTTTCGAGTATTGAAATTGGTGGATAGTGGTTCCTCATTGCCAGGTTTCTGTCGAGAATTACGTGTCCGTCGAGCAACGATCGCACCGTGTCGGCGACCGGATCCTGCTGGTCGTCACCTTCCATTAAGACTGTGTAAAACGCCGTGATGCTGCCACCCTTGAAACAGCCGGCCCGCTCCACAAGCCGTGCGAGCATATTAAGGACTGACGGCGTATAGCCCTTTGCCGTCGGTGGTTCGCCGGCTGACAGGCCAATTTCGCGTTGGGCCATCGCGAAGCGGGTCAGAGAGTCGACGACCAGAAGCACATTCTTGCCGTTGTTTGCGAAATACTCCGCAATGGCTGTCGCCGACAAGGCACACCGCAATCGCAGAAGAGGGGATTGATCGGAGGTAGAAACAACTACTACGCATCGCTTTCTTCCCTCTTCGCCAATTACCTCCAGGAACTCTCCTACCTCGCGGCCGCGTTCGCCTACCAGAGCCAGCACTGTCATATCGGCGCTTGTCCCGCGTGCCATCATACCCAGCAAGGTACTTTTTCCGACTCCACTGCCTCCAAAAATACCGATTCGCTGACCGCGTCCGCAGGTCACGAAGGCGTCGAGAGCACGAATACCGCAGCCGAGCGGTTCCCGGATAGGTACACGATCAAGCGGTTGCGGGGCCGAACCATCCACCCATACCGCCCGTTCGCCTCGGTAATCACCCTTTGAGTCAAGCGGTACACCAGTGGCATCAATCACCCTGCCTAATAAGTCACTGCCCACGCGGATCGATGGCCGAGTTCCCCAAGCGACGATTCGGTCCCCGAATCGAATTCCCTCCGGATTCTGTACAGCCATGGATAGCATTGTCGATCCGCGAAAGCCTACGACCTGGCCGTTGTACTTCTTGCCGCTTGCGCTGGTAATCTCGCAAGACTCCCCGATGGAACAGAATGGGCCTTCGGACTCGATCAGGTTTCCTACAACCTGCAGCACTCGTCCGCGCCAACGAAGAGTAGATCCTCGATCCAGGCGGTCGAAAAAGGGGGCAAGCGGCTGAAGAGGGTTCACTTGACCGGCGGCCTCTGCGCCAGAAGATCGAAGAATCCCTGCTCGACCTCTTTCAGTTGCGCCTCGATGCTGAAGTCGGCCGACCCTAAATCGGTTTCCAGGATACAATTCTTGGGGCCCAGATGAGCGTCTTCTACAATCGCAATCGTCGAGCCGTTATTCGGATTTGCGAGGTAACTGCGCCATTTCTCTGCTGCCTCCGGCGAAACGCGCACTGACACGCTCGATCCGTCGTGCAATTTATCTACAGCGACACGCACCAATGCCGCGACCAGGAGTGGGTCAACCTGTGCCTCGCGATGCAGTATCTTCGCCGCAATGGCCAGGGCCAGATGAACTACCTCCGACTCAACGCGTGAAAAGTAGTCTTTTCTTTCAGTCTTGAAAAGCTCCAGAGCCTGCTGAATCTTTGCCGCTTCCCCTTCTGACCTTGCTTCATATTCTTTCTTGAGCCGCATCTCAGTCGCGGCCACAGCTTCACTGCGAGCTCGACTTATCAGCTCGTCTATCTCCTCCGTCGACTTGCCTGGTTTTATCGGCTGCTCGTTTGCGTGTCCCGCGGAAGACTCAGTCTTCTTTGTTCTCGCGGCATTAGTCAAAGAATCAGCACCCGTATCCCGGTACAGGAAGGACGCAGCCGATACAGACGGAGCGTCGTCCGCCGGCTTACTAAACGAGAAATTCTTCATTTGCCTCGCCCTTCAATACGATTTTTCCCTCGGACTCAAGCTGTCGAGCAATGGCAACAATTTCCACCTGCGCTTTGATAGCGTCCTTGCTTCGGACGGCGCCGAGCGACTCGACATCCTCCTTGAGCATTTCGACGGCTCTCGACGACATTGTGCGGAAAAAGTGGTTCTTCAACTCTTCGTTAGTCCCCTTCAAGGCCATCGCCAGCGTCCGCTTGTCAATCGCGCCCGTCAGTTCACGAATGTGTGCTTCGCCAACCTGAATGAAATCCTCAAACGTGAACATCAGATCGCGAATACTAATTGCCAAAGTCGGTTCCACATTCTCAATGCTCGCAAGAATTTCCTGCGCCACGGTCGTATCGATGCAATTCATAATGTCTGCCGCGCTTTGAAAGCCCGAATAGGCTCGCTTGCCTTGCTCCCCAACCGACTCGAGACGTTGGCTAAGCACGAAAGAGACTTTCTCCGCCATCTCTGGCGAAAATCGCCGCAGGTTCGCCAGTCTCTTTACCGCTTCAGCGCGAATCTCGATTGGGAGACTCATCAACAAGGCAGACGCCTGGCGATCTCCGAGTTGACCAAGGATAAGAGCAATCGTCTGTGGATGCTCGGCTTCAAGAAATCTTGCGAGCTTCTGAGGGTCGGCACGCTGCAACGCTTCCACGGGTTTGAGATCTCGCGCCTTGGTCAGCCGCTGCAAGATTCCTTCTGCTTCGCTTTCCCCAAAAGCCTTGATCAGCACGCGTCTGGCAAGATCATACCCGCCCTGGGCGAGGTAATCCTGCGCCTGCGTCATCCGCTGGTACTCTTCAATGACCTGGATCGACAACTCCACTGGTATTTTCCCCAGATTCGCGACCTCATCTGCAACATGCTGCAAGTCTAAAGGGTCCAGATCGCGAAATACTGTCGCCGCAGTTTCTTCGCCAAGAATCGTCAGAAGGATTGCGGCCTTGCGAACGCCGCTCAGTTTTGTCTTTTCAGTTGACATGGTTACTGAGTCCCTTCTTGTAGCCACGCGCGCACAGCGGTCGTGCTGCTCAAAGGCTCAGCCTTGACGAACTCGGCGAGTTGCTTCTTCAGAACGCCGTTGCGGTGGGCGAGGATGGTCGCGGCATCAGGCGCAGTGATCTCCGGCTCAGTCTCAACTGGAGTCTGCTTTCCTGGAGGCAGAGGAATCGGAGTTGCAAGAGCGCGCTTCTGGATAGGCCTGATCATCAGCAGGTAGACAAGGACGAAAAGAACCAGCAGTGCCGCATAGCGAATCACTGACGAATAGTCAGTTAGACCCTTTCGTACTTTGTCGATAACCGTTGTGGGCGGAAGTTCTTCTGCATCGCCACGGTCAAAGCTTAGGTTCTGTACGCTGATTACATCGCCCCGAGCGCTGTTGAATCCGATCGCCGCCTGCGCAATCTCGCTGATGAGTTGCAGTTCTTCGGGTTGTCTCTTATGGTGAACCTCGGTCCACTTGCCATTTACCTGTTTGCGTTCGACTGCATCGTCCACCACCAGCGCCGCCGTAATGCGGCGAATACTCCCTGCCGGTTCAATAACATGACGCGTCGTTCTGTTCACGCCGTAGGTATTGTTGTCTGTCTTTGATGATTGGACCTGCTCCTTCGCACCTGAAGTGGGCGGCGTAGTCACTTTGGGTTTGGGTACATTGCTCGATGTTCCGGGTATGCCACCTGGGCCTGTACCGGAGTTGCTATTTTCCTCTGAATGCTGCATGGTCAAAGTAGCGCTGACGGCAGGATCGTACTTTTCTTCACTCTCTTCGCTGCTGTCGGTTTCATATTCCACATTTACGGAAGCGTGGAGGCGATCAGCTCCTACGACCGGTGCCAGGGTAGCGATGAGCCGCCGTGTCAAATCCTGCTCAATCCCATCGTTCGGGTCGGAGGAACTGCCATTTTGCCCGAGCGCCTGATTCGAGTCAGCATCCACGATTACTACGTCTGCCGGTTTGAGTTCATCGACTGCCCCCGCGACAAGCCGTGAGATCGCCGAGGCGTCCTCTCTCGAAAGACTTCCGCGCCGTAGCTTCAGAGTGACCGACGCTTTTGCCCCGCGTTCTCGGTCCATAAAAACCGAGTCGGTCGCCATCACGAGGTGCACTCTTGCACTCTTGACACTGCTCATGGTCTGGATTGTTCGTTCAAGCTCGCCTTCCATCGCGCGCTGATAGTTCACCTTTTCATCGAACTCCGTTTGCCCCCATGAAACCTTATCGAATATCTCAAAACCAATGCGTCCGCTATGCGGTGAATCGTGCGATGCAACTTCCAGCCGGGCCGCGTCGACCTGATCGGCAGGGACGCTGATGGACGTGCCGTCCGGACTTAAAAGGTAGGGTATCTTTTTCGCTGTCAATTGCGTCGTGATCGCCTGCGCATCAGCTGGTTCCATTCCTGTCATCAGGGGCTTGTAGGTTGGCGTCGCAATTAACTTCACGAAGAAGAGTGCGACGGCCAGGGTGGCGGCCAAGCCCACTCCGAGATAGATCCGCTGCTTGGGACGAAGGCCCACCCAGAACTGCTTCGCACGGTCCATCGCCGGGCTTGCGCTCGCTGCCTGCTTCGAAGCCACTATCTGGTTATTTCCCGCCATTGGTCCTCAATCTCCCCGAATTCATGAACCCGCGCAACCGAGATGCATTTCTCGATGCGCCGACTCGTTGGTGTATTCTCGGTAACGCATCACTTAGAACTGCATCTTCTCAATATCTTGGTAAGCGCTGACAATCTTGTTGCGAACCTGCATCATTAGCTGAAAGGCAACATCGGCCTTCTCGACCGCGATCATCACGGTGCTCATATCCGCATTGCCGCCCTTCAGCAAGCTGCCAATCTGCTGTTCGGCGCCACCGTTCAACTGGTTGACCTGGTGAAGAGCATTCGATAAAACATCGCTGAAGCTTCCGCCTGCGCCTGCGGACGAAGTGGGTGAAAACTTTGGCAGGGGGCTGATGTTGCCAATTGCGCCGAGACCTGAAACTGGATTGCTCATCTTGACCTCTTTCGCCTAGCTCTTGAGGATTTCGATTGTTTGCTGGATCATCTGCTTGGCCGCCGCCACTGCCGACGCATTCAGTTGATAGGCGCGCACAGAGCCCATCAGGTCCACCATTTCCATAACCGGGTTGATCGCCGGATAAGCAACGTAGCCGTCCTTGTTCGCATCTGGATGACCTGGCTGATAACGCAGGACTGGTGGCGCTGGATCGTCAACGACCTCGGAGATTTTCACGCTTCCAGGAATCTCCCCATTGGAATTTCCCGAGTTCGCAAGCGCAAGCCGGAATAATGAAGTTCCAGACGACTGGAAAACAACCTCCCTGCGCGTAAAAGGTCCGCCCGCTTCGGTACGCGTTGTCTCGGCATTGGCCATATTTGCAGCGACAATCTCAGAGCGTTGCCGTTCTGCAGCCAACGCGGACCCGCTGATCTGTAACGAGTCGAAAAGGTTCATGACTAACTTCCTCCATTGATGGCGCTGAGTATTTGGTGAAATTGATGTTTGATGAACTGGATGCCAATCTGGTATTGCAACTGCGTCTCGGACATCAGGAGTCCCTCGCGGTCAAGGCTCACGTTGTTGCCGTCTGGACGCTCCAATAGCCCGGAAACTTCCCGAACAACTGGATTTATTTGTACGGATGCAGTACCGTCCCCGGATTCACTCAAGACCCCGCTCATGGCCCTATTCAGCTCGCTATTAAAGTCAATGTCGCGCGTATGGTAGCCAGGTGTGTCGACGTTGGCCATGTTGGCCGAAATCGCCTCCTCGCGCTTCGTTGTCAAACTGAGATAGCTCTCTAGCGTAGAAAGCAGTGGTGTAGTCTGCGTCATGCGTATCTCCTTGGAGGCAGTCCGTACTCCCTGATTTTGTTTCGCATCGTTCGAAGACTGATTCCCAGCATCACCGCCGCGTGCGTCCGGTTTCCATTCGCCAGAGCCAGCGTGTTTTCGAGGTGCACCCTTTCGAGCACAGAAATCGGTGTCCCCGCGGCCGGCATCGCGTAAGGAACGGCCTGCGTTCTTCCCAATGGATGAAACTCTTTGTCGAAGCAAGTTGCGTCGATTGTCGCTCCCTGGTGCAGCGAGAGCACACGGCGCATAAAGTTTGCGAGTTCCCGAACGTTGCCCGGCCAGTCGTAACCTTGCAGCCTCTCGACAAAGCTCGGCTCAAGCAGTGGAACAGCATTGTCCGTTTCTGCGCCAAATCTCTCCGCGAAGTACTCCGCCAGCGCCGGGATGTCCTCCGACCGCTCGCGAAGGCTGGGAAGCGAAAGTGGAATCACGTTCAGCCGATAGTAGAGATCGCTGCGAAAGCGCCCCTGTTCCACCATTGCGCCGAGGGATGCGTTGGTCGTGGCAATCACGCGTATGTCGACATGAATGGACCGCGACTCGCCGAGCCTCTCAAACTCGCGTTCTTGAAGGACTCGCAAAAGTTTGGGCTGCAGATTCAGTGGCATCTCGCCAATTTCGTCGAGGAGCAGTGTGCCACCGTCCGCCAGTTCGAACTTCCCTGCTTTGGCGGAAGTGGCGCCCGTGAAAGCGCCTTTGGCATGGCCGAATAATTCGCTCTCGATCAGGTGCTCCGGTACTGCCGCGCAATTTACGGCAATAAATGGTTTGCGGCTTCGGTCACTGGTTTCATGAACATATCTCGCCAGCAGTTCCTTGCCGGTTCCACTTTCCGCTTCGATCAACACATCTGCATCTGTACTTGCCGCGGCGCGAGCACGCTGCATGGCTTGAAGAAGTGATGGAGAGCGGCCGACGATTCCCGCAGTGACTATTCTCGCGTTCGCGCTATCATACTGAGGCTTTTCGCTGGCAGTCTTCTCGGCGATCCGTTGCATCACGCGTGCAGCCGCCGCCTGGAGTTGTTCAAACGAGACCGGCTTAGTCAGATAGTCGAATGCGCCATCGCGCATCGACTGCACAGCTTCAGGCACGCTTCCATAAGCAGTCAGTAGAATCACCGCCGTGGTTGGTGAGCTCTTCTGGACCGAGCACATTACCTCAAAGCCGTCCCCATCGCGCATGCGGATGTCGCTGACCACTAAATCGAAACTTGCAAGGCTGACGGCCCGCGCTGCGTCACGAACGCCGCTTGCTGTTTCAACACGCCACCCGTGACGGAGGAAATTTGCCTGCAATGCTGTGCGCATTCCTGGTTCGTCGTCGACTACCAGGACAGAGGAGTTTCCGTCGTTTGAGCAAGTACTGTTCATTTCGTCACCAACCTTGCTTGGACTACAGGGAAATATAGAGTGAATCGAGCGCCGGAATGTGCGCCGTTCGAGGCCGAAATCCGGCCTCCATGCTGTTTCATAATCCGCTCGCAAACTGCAAGACCCAGTCCGGAGGTATCGCCGGTTCCACTGAAGCCCGGCTCGAAGACGTGTGCAATCTGGTCAGGCCGTATGCCGCATCCGGTGTCGGAAAACTCAGCACTGACATATTCGGTTTGCTCGTTGCGATTCTCGCCATTTTCTGCATTCCCCTTACCGAGCGACACAGTAACCTTACCGCCCGCTTGCGTATGGCGAATGGCGTTCGAGACGAGATTCAAAACCACCTGCTGGAGCGCGCTCTCGTTGCCCATCACCAGGGTCGGGTCGTGATCGGCCGGCCATTCCAATGCAACAGTTGCCTGATCTGCCAGGGGCTGAACAAACCGAAGCGCTTTGCCGATCAAGGTAGACAACGGAAGGGGAACGAGCTTCAACGAGCCCGCCCCGTGAAAACATAGGACGTTGTTTACCGTTCCAGAGAGCGAGCGTATACCAGCGCGCAGATTAGAGATCCACTCTCCGCGGCGGTCGTCGTCCTTTTCTACCAGCCCGGCAAACAGTTCCAGGCTTGCTAACGGGTTTCTAATTTCATGGGCGAGAACTGTTGTTATTTCTGCCAGAGCCATCGCCTTGCGGCCAGCTTCGCGGTCCTTTTCAGAGCGCTTCTGCGCCGTTATGTCGCGCAGAATCAGGATCGTCTGGTCAGGCGCCGCTGCATGGACGGATTGATGGAACAGCCGGCGATTGCTGACCTCAAGCCAACGCGGCCCTGATGCGCCTTGAACACAGAACTCCTGTTGTGTGTCGGATATTGATTTGCATTCGTAGGATGCCTCGAGGTTGACACCGCTACAGGCGGAAATCTGCCGCAACGTTGTTTTGCATCCTTCGCCGAAATGGGCTCCATCAAGTCCGAGCAGCCGTTTGCTCTCCGGATTGATCATCGAGATCTCCCCATCGCGATCGAGAACCAGCACGCCGCAAGGCATCGAGTCCACAATTTGCTGCAGCGCCAGCCGCATTCGCTCGTTCTCAGCGAGACTTGTGTTCAGTGCTGCATTCCGCTCGGATAACTCCAGACCCAGCTCTGACACTTCTCCTTGCAGGGCGCGATAGGAGTTCTCAAGCCGCGATGCCGCCGCGATGAATTCTGAGAATTCACCGGCGAGAAGAACGGCGTTGCTCGCATCAATGTTGGATTGGTCTCCCGTGTATCTCTGGCCCTTGCGGTCCTCATTGATCTGCGAATCAACGATTTGCGCATGGACCTGGCCATTGCTCTCGCTATCGGCGAGCAAGGCATTTATTGGCGCGGGATGAGAACTAGGCAGCATCTGCCTATTCACTAAGCACGGCGAGGGCCACTTGGTTTTCAAATGGGAAGCCGGGGGTTCTGCCGCTGGCATAGCAATATGTTGCGAATTGGTTCTAAATAGCGGCGAAGCTCAACAGCTACTGCTAGATAAGAATGTGTCGGGGCAGTATCTCGCGCTCATTGCCGACAATGATGCTGGCCCGCTCAAGAACATTTCGCAGTTCGCGTACGTTTCCTGGCCAGTCGTGCGCGCGCAGTGCTTCAAGCGCTTCTGCGCTCAGGCCCACCCCAGGACAGAACTTTGCCAAAAATGACTCGGCGAGCTTCTGAATGTCTTCACTTCGCTCACGCAGGGGCGGCAACTTAATTGGAAAAACCGCGAGACGATAGTACAGATCTTCGCGAAACAGGTGCTGCTTGACGCGGCTCTGCAGATCGGCGTTTGTCGCCGCTACCACCCGAACGTCCACCTTCAGGTTGTCATTGCCGCCGATTCTCTGCACTTCGCCCTGTTCAAGAAAGCGCAGCATTTTGCTTTGCAAAGACAACGGCATGTCACCAATCTCGTCAAGGAATAGCGTCCCCATATGTGCCGCATGAATTCGGCCGATGCGCGATTGCACGGCACCGGTGAATGAGCCCTTCACATAGCCGAAAAGTTCTGCCTCAAGCAGAGGCTCAGGGATGGCTGCGCAATTGATCACGACAAGCGGCTGCGTCTGGCGCAAACTGATGAGATGGATCGCCTGCGCAATCAGATCTTTACCGGTGCCACTCTCCCCAGTCACCAGAACCGTTGTATCTCGGCGAGCTACCATATGGGTCAGTTCATAAACGCGCCGCATCGGCTCCGAATCCCCGATCATGCCTCGAATGCTGACTCGTCCATCATCCCCCGCCCGCATTCGGTGCAACTGCATTGGCGTAAATGTATTGGACCGGGCGTTGCCACCGGTGTAGAGCATCTCCGTCAGTTCAGCCGACAACGGAGTTGGCGATGAAGTGCCAAGAATAAGCTGGCCGGTATGCGAATTCACTGAAAGGACCTGGACATTCGGAAACTGTTCGCGGACCATCGCGCTGAATTCACTGGGCTCAAGGTCAGGAAGTAGAGGGTCGAGCAGCAAAATCTCACTGGGACTCTCGTGCAGACACTCAAACGCTTCTGCGCCGCTTCCGGCCTCGGTCAAATTCCAGCGCTCTTGATGAAGCTTCTCTTGCAGTTCTCTGCGCAGCCTGCTGTTGGGACTCACGAGCAACACATTGACTATGCTCATCTCGTTCTTGCGAAACTTCGGCATGGGAGCAGTGCTCATAATTCACCTTGCGCCACCTGGGCGGCTTCAATCGTGTTCATTGGGCTCCAAATGGGAGGCGACGTCAGCAGGGGCTCATAAGCGGAGTGCTCGGCAGCTCGATCCGCACGCTGAATGGTCCGGGGGTCCAGGAGAAGTTGGCCTGCTGGCTCCGGATGTTCGCCTCTGCGAGCGCCAGACCCAGTCTTGCCTCTGCATTGATTGGCTTGACATGGGAGTTGAGATTTCGCACGGCCACTTGAACCGTATTCACAGTTGGAGACGTGACGGTAACTTCAACAGTATCCTGCGTTTGGGATATCCCATGGGCGATCAGCAACACGCTCGACAATGCCTGAAGAGTTCTCGCGCGATCGATGAAAACAGACTGGCAAGTATCAGGCGCTGTCGAGTTGAGTAAGATTCCGTCCTCCTCGTACAAGAGCTTGACTCCGTCGACAACCTCCGCGAGAAGAGCCAGGATTGGCGTTTGGGATAGGTGAGGCACGGTGTTCTCGGCACGTACCAGCTCCCGAAGATAGCTAAAGAGCTTACAGACCCGTTCAACCTCTGCAGCGGAGGTTGCCATTAGCTCCCTGAGCTCCCCCGCACTCATCTGATCTGTATCGGGATTGCTCAGGCTGGCCCGAAGAATAGTAAGGGGTTGGGCAGCCGCATGTAAGCCCTGCGACAAATTCGAACAGAGCGCCTCAGATGCGGATCTCACTGACAGCGATTCACTGCCTTCGCTCTCGCTAATCATTATTCAGCACGTATCCAACGCCACGAACCGTACGGATCAATTTCACTTCTCCGGGAAGATCAACCTTATCGCGCAGGTATTTCATGTAAACGTCTACGATGTTCGTGGCGGAATCGCAAGGGATGTTCCACACTTCTTCCATGAGCGTCTTCCGCGATATCGCCTTGCCCACGTTGTTCATCAAGTACTCGAGAAGGGAGAACTCGCGCATAGTGAGATCGATTCGCCTCGCCCCGCGCATTACCCAGTGCTCTTCGCGGTTGATCGTCAAATTGTCAAACTTCGAAGAATTCGCCGCAGGAGTAGAATTGCGCCGAAGCAAACACCGTACCCTTGCCAGCAATTCGAGGAATGAAAAGGGCTTGATAAGGCAATCGTCGGCTCCGCCTTCGAGGGCCGACACCAAGTCCTCGGTGCGGTTTCTCGCCGTCAACACTAGTATTGGGAGTTTGGGCTGGCTCAAACGGACCTGCCCTATTACTGCCATTCCGTCCATCTTAGGCATGTTCAGATCAAGAATCACGAGATCGAAGGTAGACGCCAGAAGTACTTCACATCCTGTCTGGCCATCGTTACACACTTCCACAGAGAAATGCCTGCGCTTGAGCTCGCGAATGAGGAACTTACCGAGAGGAATATCATCATCTACCACCAGGATCCTTGATCCAGTCAGTATCTTGGTCCTGTCAATCAGAGGATTCTCCAGAGACTGGTCACCGGCTGACGCCATTGGAGGCCGCTCCGAACGCACATCACTTGCCGGCATCCCCGGCGGCACGAGTGTCGATCCCATTTATGAGACCCCCAAAAGAACACAAATATGCTATCCGTAAACTAGGGAATAAGATTCGTCAAGGGCAGAGTAAAAGTAGACCGCAGGGCACCGCATCAACGGCGTACTGCGGTCTTTCTTTTCTCAAGCTCTCAGGAAGATTATATCATTAAGATCACATTAACAATAGCTATGAGAGTACAACCTGTCTAAGTACTGAACGCAATGGACTTAACGGGGAAAGTACAAGACTGAACAACAAACATGGCCACTTTCGGGCTCTTGATGGCGGCACTCCCTAATAAAACTGAAAACTTAATGACTTATGGCCGATAGACACGGAGACCTATGTGGCCGGCGTACTCGGCCAGCCTTCTGTACCGAAGGAGATCTCAAAGAATGAGCGACTTAGAAGGTGTCCGGAAATTTGAATTCCGGCCTTGCCGCATGAAAGCGGGTTTTGACGTCACCTTCCTCGCGGAAGGTGGGACAGTCCATGGGTTATGCAGAGACGTCAGCAATGCGGGTATTCGGGCCGAGTTCGATGGTCCCGTGGTCGCTGGCGGCACAGGGACGCTTATCCTCCGCCATCCATCAGGCGTGCGTAATTTGGAAGCCCAGGTCGCTTATGTCGAGAAAAGCCAGGTTGGCCTTGTCTTTCTATTTAGAACACCCACTGAATGTGCATCGGTTACCCAGCTTATCGCCGCGATCGCAAATGACGATGTCATCCCTTGGTCGAAGTAGGGGTTGTGGTTCCCGTATCTCTCGCGCATATCCCGAAGTGACATTTCTCACTGGGCCTTAGGGCGAAACCAGAGTTGACATGGCTTGTAATTTTTTGTGCTGGGTCGCCGCTCATTCCCGACTGGCATAAAGCCTGCGCTGGCTATTTGATTGTGAGTTTTCGGCAAGGGTGCGTGACGCCATTTAGCTGATCTTGTTAAGTTCAGTCAGCCTGCGAGGTCGTCTGATATTGAATAGGAAAAGCGCATCCCCCATCCCCGAGCC
>Ga0255353_1000719_pt1 | contig 20389 bp, 16 predicted proteins | sample HBST25metaG_FD_189941 | JGI IMG/M metagenome (GOLD analysis project Ga0255353, IMG submission 189941) | Peat soil microbial communities from Stordalen Mire, Sweden - H.B.S.T25 | ecosystem: Environmental > Terrestrial > Soil > Wetlands > Peat | place: Sweden: Norrbotten County, Stordalen Mire...
AAGCTATGTATACCCATTGTTCTCGGAGATGCCGTTTTATTGATGGAGAGCTGAAGCAAAATGCCAGACTCACAGGTGATCGACGAACAAATGCGAGCAGATTCAGCCTGGTGGGCCGTCTATACACGACACCAGCATGAAAGAACTGTTGCAAAAATGCTGTCATCTAAGGGCTTTGAGGTATTTCTGCCCCTCTATGAGTCAAAACGATTTTGGAAAGACAGAAACAAGATGCTCTCCCTCCCGTTGTTCCCCTGTTATTTATTCGTTCGGGGAGAACGCCAGCGCCGCTTACATGTCGTTACAACTCCCGGGGTTCACATGATTCTGTGCAACGGTGAACATGCGGCAACAATTCCAGAATTCGAGATTCAAGCTATCCGAAAGACAGTTGAAGGGCCTTTCCACGTGGAACCGCATCCCTTTCTGAAGTGCGGTGAACGGGTACGTATCAAGCGGGGCACTCTGGAAGGCGTTGAGGGAATTCTCGTTCGCAAGAAGAATCAGTGTCGCCTGGTCCTTTCCGTCGATATGCTAGCGCAGTCCGTAGGAGTGGAAGTTGACGTTTCTGATGTGGAACCTGCCCCGGTATGCAAATTCGCTACCGGACTCCAGACGGGACATGCGGCGGCAACCGGACTTTTTCAACCAGCCCTGGCACCTTGCGGGTAACCAGAACAATAATCGAGAATGTCCGTAGTAACTCGGATATCTTCGCTCTGTATACAGAAATCTTGGTTGAGAGGAGAGTGAGCCGTGACGTCTCTACGCATAAGTAATACATCAAACCTGGATGGATCGCCATTTGCGTCGATATCGCCTGCTGAGCGCGAGGTTCTCAACGAAAAGACCTTTAGGCACATGATTGCCATAGAACGCAAAAGAACGGAGCGTTCCAGGGAACCCTTTCTGCTCATGCTGCTGGAGGCTGGCAATCACCAGGGTTCCAATGAGAACGGAACATCTCTCGACAACATGGCGGCTGCCCTGCTTTCTTCCGGGAGGGACACCGACGTCGTTGGTTGGTATAAAGACCAGACAACCGTCGGCGTAATGTTTACCGGACTCGTGGTCACTGACAAGAACATGATCCTCAGCACGATCCTGAGCCGGGTGAAGACCGTGCTGCAAGAAGAGTTGAAATTCGACCAGTTCAATCAAGTCAGCATCTCATTTCACTTCTTCCCAGACGATTGGGATCGTGGCGACTCAGGACGCCCAATTGATCCGGCATTGTATCCTGACTTATTGATATCTGGACGGCGCAGACGTGCTCTGTTAGTCGTCAAGAGGATGATTGATATTGTCGGCAGCGCGCTGGCTCTGACACTTTGCATGCCTTTGCTGTACGCCATCGGTATAGCGATCAAGCTAACATCCAATGGCCCCGTGCTTTTTAGACAACGAAGGGTCGGACAGTTCGGTGAACGCTTTACGATGTTAAAATTTCGCTCGATGTACAGCAACAACGACCGCGATGTTCACAAGGCGTACGTGACGAAATTGATAGCGAGCGAGACGAAGCATCCGGTTCCGAGCGGGGGTGGTGAAGTCGTATATAAGATAACGAACGATAGCAGGATCACGCGCGTAGGCAAGTTCTTGCGGAGAACAAGCCTGGACGAACTGCCGCAGTTTCTCAATGTTCTGCTGGGAGATATGTCTCTTGTCGGCCCCCGCCCCGCGGTTCGATATGAATTGGCGGCCTATCAGACCTGGCATCGCCGTCGCGTATTGGAATTCAAGCCCGGAATTACTGGCTTGTGGCAGGTTGCAGGCCGTAGCCGCGTCAAGTTCGACGAGATGGTCCGCATGGATCTGCGTTATGCCAGGCAGTGGTCTCCGTGGCTCGACATCAAGATACTTCTGCGTACGCCTCTTGCTGTAATCAGAGGAACAGGTGCATGTTAAGCACTGTACTTCTGCCAGTTCTTCGTATTCAATTGATTCCGCAGATGATCTATACCATGCAGGACTCAACCTTTCCACAATGCAATCTCTTTACCGTCGGCTGTAAGGAAGATCGGTGGTAATATCGTGAATTTCGGGGTGATTGGTTACGGCTACTGGGGACCAAACGTAGTGAGAAACCTCACGACCATTGAGGGTTCCAAGGTACTCATGATTGCGGACACTAACTCATCGGCTCTAAGCCGCGCTCAGAAAATATATCCGGGGATTAACGTCACGACCAATCCGATGGACGTAATTCTGTCTGCCAATATCGACGCAATTGCCGTTATCACTCCGGTATGGACCCACTATGAACTAACCAAAGCTGCGTTGGAGAATGGTAAGCACGTTTTTGTTGAAAAGCCATTCACCAGCAATGCCGAACAGGGGCAGGAACTGATCGACCTGGCTCTGAGAAACAATCTCAGGATTATGGTGGATCATACATTTCTTTTCACCGGTGCAGTCAGGAAGATCCACCAATTGCTCGATGAAGGCACCCTCGGAAAGCTCTATTACTACGATTCAACCCGCGTAAACCTGGGCCTCTTTCAGCACGATATCAATGTTGTTTGGGACCTGGCCCCTCACGACCTCTCCATTATGGATTACCTCATCAAGGCAACTCCGGAAGCGGTGGTCGCAACTGGACAGAGCCATCTGAATGTCTACGAGGATGTTGCTTTCATGACGCTCTATTTCCCTGAGAAGATTATCGCGCATATCAACGTCAACTGGCTTTCCCCGGTAAAGGTAAGAACTACGCTCATCGGTGGAGAGAAGAAAATGCTGGTCTGGAACGATCTCGAAGCCGACGAGAAACTCAAGGTATACGACCGGGGTGTGAATATTACAGGTCACGAAGGCGTATACAAACTGCTGGTAAACTATCGTTCCGGCGACATGTGGGCCCCCCAACTTGAGCAGGTTGAAGCTTTGCGCAAAGAACTCTCCTATTTTGTCGATTGCATCTCGACCGGGCAAGAGTTTATCAATGACGGACTGGCAGGACTGCGAGTAGTCAGAATGTTAGAAGCAGCCAGCGAGTCGCTGAGCAAGAGAGGATCTCTGGTTTATCTATGAACAGCCATAACCTTATCTCCGACGACGTAAAGCTGGGGAATGACGTCCGGCTCTCGAGCTTTATCAATTTATATGGATGCGAGATCGGAGACCAGACAAAGATCGGCGCATTCGTGGAGATCCAGAAGAATGCACGTGTTGGAAAATCCTGCAAGATTTCCAGTCATACGTTTATCTGTGAAGGCGTGACTATTGAGGACAATGTCTTTATTGGACACGGGGTGATGTTCATTAACGACACCTATCCGCGCGCTACGACCACCGAAGGCAAGTCGCAAACAGAGACGGACTGGAAGGTAGAAGGTACTGTCATAAAGAAGGGTGCATCGATAGGGTCCGGCGCCACCATCCTTTCCAATGTCACCATTGGAGAAAATGCAATAGTAGGCGCAGGAAGTGTTGTCACCAAGGATGTACCCGCGGACTCGATTGTGGCCGGCAACCCAGCTAAAGTGGTTCGCTTCATCCACCAACAGGCTGATAAATCCGGAGCCTCCGCTAACATTCCGTTTCTTGACCTGGTAACTCCCCATCTGGAGCTCGAAGCCGAGCTCACAGAGGCTTTTCGCGTGGCCCTTCATACAGCAGGCTTTGTCGGCGGCCCTGTGGTTGATCAGTTCGAGAAGGCATTTGCATACTTCTGTACAGTGAGCCATGCCGTCGCCGTGAGCAGCGGAACAGACGCCTTGCGCTTCGCCATCATGGCTTGCGGGGTGCAGGCGGGCGAGGTGGTGCTTACTGTGCCGAATACGTTTATTGCTACCACTGAAGCCATCTCGCAGGCCGGCGCCCTGCCTGAGTTCATAGAGATTGACGAGCATACTTACAATTTGTCCGTAGAAATGCTCCAGATGTACTTGGAAAAGCAATGCAGCCGGGACAAGTCTGGTAGGTTGATAAGCCAGAGGAGTGGGCGACCGGTGACCGCAGTGGTGCCGGTGCATCTTTACGGTCAAATGGCTGATATGGATGGGGTTCTTGATCTAGCCCAGCAGTATGGGCTGACCGTCATTGAGGATGCCTGCCAGGCTCATGGAGCGGAAGTCTTCTCCAGGAAACACAACCGTTGGATGAAAGCTGGATCGATGGGCCGTGCAGCCGCGTTCAGTTTCTACCCCGGGAAGAACCTCGGAGCATGCGGGGAAGGCGGGGCAGTAACCACGAATGACGCTGAGGTGGCTGCGAAAATCAAATTGCTGCGCGACCACGGCCAAGTTACGAAGTACAATCACGAGGTGGAAGGCTACAACGGCCGTTTGGACGCTATCCAGGCGGGCTTGCTGAATGCCAAATTGCCCCATCTCCCTAAATGGAATGCCCAGCGGCGCGAGCGCGCCGAGCAATACGGGCGCTTTCTGGATAAGACCACGGCAATAACTCTCCCATATGAGCCTGCGTGGTCGCGTGCGGTCTATCACCTTTACGTCATCCGCACCTGTGCCCGCAGGGGCTTGATGAATCAGCTGCAGGCTGCTGGCATAGGTACGGCGCTTCATTACCCGATTCCTTTGCATCTGCAAAAGGCATATCTTTCAATGAACTACCATGTGGGAGACTTCCCCGTTGCGGAGCGTGTTGCATCCGAAATCCTCTCTTTGCCGATGTTCCCGCAACTTACGGCTCAACAGCAGTTCAGGGTGGCCGAGGAGATTCTCACCTTCACTTCCCGATCATTAAGCCAGGGTACGCAAGTTGATCTGAATGCATCGTTACCGTCGAAGATCACCGCATAGAATCCAGTGCTTGCCAGACCATGCCGAACTCGTCACACTCCCGGCTCCTTGTTCTACCGGTAAAGCCAATACGTGAATCGGGTTACTCATTGCCGGACGAGGTGCCATCATGTTGAAACTTCCGATCTATGTTTTGGTGACCCCTGCGCGCAACGAGGCACAATTCATTGAATTGACGATACAGTCCATGCTCGCCCAGACTGTTCGGCCACTCAAATGGGTGATCGTCAGCGATGGTTCGACTGACGGCACCGACGATATTGTCAAAAAATATGCGGTTGAGAACCACTGGATTGAATTCGTCCGCATGCCGGAACGCAAAGAGCGCAGTTTTGCTGGAAAAGTCTATGCCTTCAATGCCGGCCTAGCGAGAGTTGAAGGGCTGCCATATGAGGCAGTTGCCAGTCTGGATGCGGATATTACCTTCGAATCGGACTATTTGTCATTCCTCCTTGAGAATCTAGCTGAGAATCCGGCGCTCGGTCTGGTTGGCACGCCATTAATGGAGTTAACGGGAGAAACCTATAATTACAAGTTTGTGAGCATTGAACATGTCTCAGGGGCTTGCCAGGTATTCCGGCGGAAATGTTTTGAAGATATCGGTGGGTACCTGCCCGTGAAAGGCGGGTCGATTGACCATATCGCCGTAATTACTGCCAGGATGAAAGGATGGAGGACGCGAACATTTACTGACAAGGTCTGCCACCATCACCGCGGAATGGGTACCGCACAGTCAGGTCCCATCCGTGCGAGATTCAAGTACGGCGCCAAGGATTATGCAATTGGAAACCATCCCCTATGGGAATTGTTCCGAAGTGTGTATCAGATGACTAAGAAACCATACGTTCTTCGAGGCATGGCGCTTGGAGCAGGATATTTGTGGGCATCGATACGGCGCTCGGAAAAGGCGGTTTCACCTGAATTCATTTCGTTTCACCGCAAGGAACAGATGCGCCGTCTCAAGGGAATCTTCACTCGTAGAGTTCTGTCGAACGGGGACTCTGCATCTCTTGATGGCAAGGATCGTGAACCCCGATAGACCGCTCACGGGCGTCGCGAACTTTTGAAATCGTAATCTACCTTCACTTGATTTCAAGTTTATGAATCGTAATCTCCAGATTGACTCGGATATACCCTACGCTGCTCCTGGCGGAAATACCGTGCTCGCTGATTCAACGGCAGGTGGCACAGGCCTGCAGCCCGGTTCCCCTGTATTTGTCAATGCGGACGACTGGGGCATGGATGTCGATACGACCAACCGATCGCTTGACTGTGCACTTCAGGGGACTATCTCCTCGGTAAGCGCCATGGTGTTCATGGAGGATTCTGAGCGAGCTGCGCTTCTTGCGCAACAGCACAAAGTTGAAGCGGGCATCCATTTGAACTTTACAAAGACCTTTTCCACGGGCCAATGCCCTCCGAAACTGATTGAGCACCAAAGAAAGCTCAGCCACTTCTTAAGATCTAATCGCTACGCACCCATCATCTATCATTCCGGCCTTGCAGTATCGTTTGAGTATGCTGTCAAGGCGCAATTGGAAGAGTTTGAGCGTCTGTATGGCGTTCCACCAATTCGAGTAGATGGTCACCATCATATGCATTTGTGCGCGAATGTGTTACTTGCAGAGCTAATTCCAGCGGGAACATTGGCAAGGAGAAGTTTCTCCTTTGCATCAGGAGAAAAGAGCTGGATGAACCGCATTTATCGCAGATGGGTGGATAAGCGTTTGCAGCGGCATCATCGTCTGGTCGACTACCTTTTCTCGCTAGCACCTATCGAGCCAAGGGACCGCCTGCAAAGGATTGTTTCCTTGGCCTGTCATTCAATGGTCGAGTTGGAGACGCATCCAATCAATCCCCCAGAATATCGCTTCCTCGTTACCGGCGAGATTTTCAAACAACTGGACGGCCTTCAGGTTGCACACGGTTTTGCAACATACGTGAGCAGAGGCGCGATTCCGGGGAGAAGTACACTTTAGGACTCGAGGAGATTCATGAGTCAATTTGTGAACGTCTGCAACAGAGACATAAAAATCGAGGGACGCATGATCCGGACGGCTCGCATCGACGGAGAGAAGTACTGCTTTCTTGATGATCCCATTCCGCTTATAGAGGGACTGAGAAAGTGTGGCACAAGGATTGATCTGTTTACTTTTATGCAGAGGTTGCCCGAGACCGAGCCAAAGTTCGGTTATTCCATGGAGTTGGACAACTTCGCTACTCTACCGGTTTCCACCTTCGACCATTGGTGGAACAACCAGATACGTTCCTTCCCTCGTAACCGCGCACGTCAGGCTGGGAAAAGAGGTGTCATCCTGCACGAGGTACCGTTCGATGATGCACTGGTGAAGGGCATCTGGGAAATTTACAATGAGACACCGGTTCGCCAAGGGAAGCACTTCCCGCACTTCGGAATGAGCATCGAGCAGGTCCGCAAACATGCCGGCACATTTCCAGGTCAAAGCATCTATATTGGGGCATTTCTCGGAGAAAAGCTAATTGGTTTCGTCAAGCTGGTTATGGATGAAACTCATACTCAGGCTGGGCTGATGCATATTCTCTCACTGGTCAGTCACAGAGACAAGGCCCCCACCAACGCTTTAATTGCTCAGGCAGTGCGATCATGTGAAGAGCGAAAGATTTCCTATCTAGTTTATTCGAACTTCGCATACGGAAAGAAACAGAATGACAGCCTGAGCAACTTCAAGGAAAACAATGGATTTCAGAAAATCGACGTACCGCGCTACTATGTTCCCGTTACAACCTGGGGTTTGGTAGCCTTCCGCCTCGGTCTGCATCATAAGATGACTGATCTTGTGCCTGAATACTTCATGGCTAAGTTTCGCGATCTCCGCAGCGCATGGTATAGCCAGAAACAGCGGACTTCAACGAAAGCCTAATAGGAGAGAGAGTGCCGGGAATAGTTGGACTCATCACTAAGATGCCGCGCGAGTGGGCCGAGCCCCAGCTTATGAGGATGGTCGAGGCCTTGCGCCACGAATCCTTTTACAGGACTGGCACTTCGATAAACGAATCGATGGGCGTGTACGCCGGTTGGGCTGCGCTGAAAGACTCTTTTGCTGATGGAATGCCTTTGCATAACGAGCGAGGAGACATCGCTCTTCTCTTCTCCGGAGAGGATTACTCAGATCCAGATATAATCCAAGGGCTCAAGCGACAAGGCCATTCATTCGACGAAAGACGGTCTTCTTATCTCGTACATCTATACGAAGAGTATCCAAACTTTCCTGCATCTTTGAATGGTCTATTTCACGGATTGCTTGCGGACAGCACTCGCGGCACAGTAACACTCTTCAACGATCGCTATGGGATGCATCGCATCTACTATTACAAGTCGAAAGAGGCACTCTATTTTGCGGCGGAAGCTAAAGCTATCTTGGCCGCGAGGCCAGAATTGCGAACTCCCTCTCCTCAGGGTATTGGGGAATTTATCTCCTGTAGTTGTGTTCTTGAGAACCGTACAATATTCAAGGACATTTTCGTCCTTCCGGCCGCATCTAAATGGGTTTTTCGTAATTCTGAATTGGTTCATATGGACACTTATTTCGATCCACATGAATGGGAGCAGCAATCCCTTCTTGATTCGGAATCCTATTATCAGGAATTGCGGGGTTCTCTTACACAGAACTTGGGTCGATATTTTGCCGGCACCGAGCGAATTGGGGTCGCTCTCACTGGCGGTATGGATACCCGGGTAATTATGGCGAACCATAAGTCCGCTTGGGGCTCAGTTCCTTGTTATACGTTTGGAGGAATGTTCGGCGATTGCCACGACGTTCGAATAGCCAGGACAGTTGCTGCCACCTGTCACCAATCACACCAGGTAATCACAGTGGGCGATGAGTTTCTCCAGCGCTTTCCGCACTATGCTGAGCGGAGCATTTATCTGACCGAGGGAGGCGTCGATGTATATCGGTCCTCGGATCTTTATGTCAGCGAGAAGGCCCGCGAGATCGCGCCTGTTAAGGTAGTAGGAACCTATGGAAGCGAGATAGTCCGGCATGCAGTGATGTTTAAACCGATGCCTCCGGCGGATGAGATGTTCCACCCAGACTTTCTTCCGAATATTCACCGCGCCAGGCAAACGTACGTCTCAATCCGCAACGTACACCCTGTGACCTTCGCTGCGTTCCGCCAATCACCCTGGTATCACCATGGGATACTCGCCTTGGAACAAACCCAATTGACGGTAAGGTCTCCCTACCTTGACAACGATTTTGTACGTACGGTCTTCCGTGCTCCCGCATTGAACGACACAGATGTTCGCTTGCGTCTGATCGGCGATGGAAATGAGGCGCTACGCCGGATCCCTTCGGATCGCGGCGTGGGAGGCACCTTTGATCCCGTGACTTCTGCGATTGTTCGCGGCTACCTCGAGTTCACATTTAAGGCTGAATACGCCTATGACTATGGGATGCCGCAGTGGGTCGCCCATACTGATCATATGCTTGCGGCTCTGCACCTGGAGCGGCTATTCCTGGGAAGGCATAAGTTTCTGCATTACAGAGTCTGGTATCGGGACGCATTATCCGCATACGTTCGCGAGATATTGCTTGACCCTCGGACGCTTTCGCGGCCTTATCTTGAACGCAAAAGCATAGAGCAGATTGTGAGCGGCCATCTCGATGGAGATCGTAACAATACAACTACCATTCACAAGATGCTCACTCTGGAACTTTTACAGCGCCTCTTTTTTGATCCACAATGAGCCAGATCACCCCAATTCCGCTGTTCCAAGATATCGAGGTCGCACTGCTAACCGGCGGTCAAGACAGACACTATGCCTTTGGTTTGGCAACGGCGCTTGTTGCTGCAAATGTCTCTGTGGATGTAATCGGCAGCAATCTAGTTGATAGCCCGGAGATGCACAACACTGCAGGTTTGCGATTTTTCAATCTGCTCGCTAACCGGAAGCAGGCGTCGATCTTACGCAAGGCAGTGCAAATACTCACCTCTTACGCTCGCGTTATTCAATACGCGGCTACAGGAAGACCGAAGATTCTCCATATTTTATGGAATTACAAGCTCCCGTATTTTGATAGAACTTTACTAATGCTGTATTACAAGCTATTGGGTAAGAGAATCGTATTTACTGCGCACAACATTAATGCCGGCAGGAGAGACTCAATGGATTCACTGCTCAATCGCTGGACTTTGAACTGTCAATACAGACTGGCCAACCACATTTTTGTTCATACAAGAAGAATGAAGAATGAATTGCTGGAACAGTATCATGTGAAAGAGACGGCGGTCACGCTCATTCCTTATGGTATCAACAATGCAGTACCCCACACTGGCTTAACTTCTATTCAGGCCAAGGACAAACTAAGAATTCAAGATAACGAAAAGGCTATTCTTTTCTTTGGCGCCATCAAGCCTTACAAAGGACTCGAATATCTAGTGGAAGCATTTCAGCACCTATCCGCAAAGCGTGGGGAGCTTCGTCTCATCATTGCTGGCGAGCGCAAGAAGGAGAGCGAAGAGTACTTGAGTGCAATCCAGCAGACAATCCGCTCGGACCCCAGTCGCATGCACGTCAGCCAAGAGATTGGCTTCATTCCTGATAAAGACATTGAGCTGTATTTCAAGGCTGCAGATGTTGTTGTTCTACCTTACACCGAAATATTTCAGAGTGGAATCGCTTTCTTGGCTTATAGTTTTGGCCTCCCTGTGATAGCGACTGACGTGGGATCTTTCAGAGAGGACATCGTCGAAGAAACAACTGGTTTTGTTTGCAGACCGAAAGATCCGGACGATTTAGCCGCCACTATAGACCGTTATTTCGACAGTCCTTTGTATCAACACTTAGACCAGCGACGGCAGGAGATTCGAAGGTACGCAGTCGCTGGGCATTCTTGGGATGCGGTGGCCGAGATCACCAGAAAAGTCTACTCAGACTTGCTCGTCACGCCAGTATGATGACTCGCTTGCGGGTCACTTTCTCAACTCTGAAACTACGGTGAAGAATCGAGAAACGCATAGGCATTACTCAGAGAGCCCTGGCCCGACGGAGCAAAGCACCTCGGCGAATAGGTGCCCTATTTTGCAAGAGTAATCCACGTGTTCAATTTGATACCGCGCTGTTAACGCCTCATTGGTATACACTTTTCGCAGATTTGGATTGCCCCGGAGGACTGATGCTTAACTTCAGATGCTTCCCCGTCGCTTTCGTCTTTTGTTTCTGTGTTTCCGGACAATTATATGGGCAGCTCTGGTCTGGCGTCCTTGACAGATCCCGGGCCGTGAACTGGGAAAATGCCGGAGTTCCCGGCGGAATTCCGCCGCGCACCACGATATGTTCAGTGCTTGGTGTTGCTGAACAACAGCCCTCGTACCCCCAGAATGTTACGGCTGCACAGATTACCACAGCCATTGCCCGTTGCCCCAGTGGAAAGACTGTCTTTTTGAATGCAGGAACATACCACTTGACTTGTAATGGCAGTTGCATCGAGTTTACACGCGGAAGCGCGCCAGCCAGCGATGTAACCCTGCGCGGGGCTGGGGCAGACAGAACATTGATCCTTCTATCTGGTAGCGGCGATCGATGCTCCGGCGCTCCAAGCTCCATAGTTTGTATGAACAGTGCAGATCTGAGCTACGCAGGAGGGCCGGCTAATATCGCAACCTGGACCGCTAGTGGAGATTCTGCAGGGTCTACTACATTGATATTCTCTAGCGCCAGAAATCTCAGGGTAGGTCTGACCCCGGTTATCCTCGATCAACTCGATGACCTGAATGATAACGGCAATGTCTACGTCGGCTGTGAGCTGCCGCCTCGCAATGGCTATAACTCCAAATGCTACAACGGTTCTGAGCCCTCAGGCGCGCAGCGTGGCGCTAGCGCATACAACACAATTCGCGGTCAACAACAGATTGTAACTGTGACGGCCTGTTCGCCAGCCTGTCCAAACCCTGGAACGACCAAGGTAACCATAAGCCCCGGACTTTATGCGGCAAATTGGGCGCCGGCCAAATTGCCCGGCGCATGGTGGGCATCTTCAACGCCTGCGAGGGACGGCGTGGAAGATCTATCGCTGGACGACACTGGCAGTACGGCGGCCTCTGCCGTCGGAATCGTTAACTGTCACGGATGTTGGGTCAAAGGTATACGCAGCATCAATCCAGGTAGAAGCCATGTGTGGATCTGGACTAGCAGTCGCGTAACCATTCAAGACAGCTATTTCTATGGAGATCAGCATTATGGCTCTGATGCATACGGGATCGAAACTTTCGGCGCTTCCGATTTACTGGTCCAGAACAATGTCATCCAGCGCACAGCTATTCCGGTTATGCTCAACTCTGACTGCGAGGGTTGTGTTATAAGTTACAATTATTCGGTAAACAATAAGTATTCTTCGTCTACCAACTGGCAAAGTCAGTCATTGGGATATCACTCGACGAATATGTTCAGCCTGGCTGAAGGCAATATCGGGGCCTCCCTATACGCTGACAACTTTCACGGAAACCATAACATTAACACCATTTTTCGTTCCCGATACGATGGCTATGAATCAAATGATGGCTCGTTGACGACCAGTAACGCCATCCCACTGCGTGCCAATCCTTATTCACGCTACATGAACTTCATCGGGAACGTCCTTGGAAGCGCAAGGCAGCAGGCTCAATACCAATGCTCTGATTATAACTGCAGAAACTACGCGTCAATCTACTGGCTTGGTGCTTATCCGGAAGGACATATGCCTTATGATCCATTGGTGGTCGACACATCGTTTCGCTGGGGAAACTATGATACCGCAACGGGCGGAGTGCGCTGGTGTGGTAACTCGTCCGACCCAGGATGGTACGCCACCTGCAGAGGCTCTTCTGAGGTTCCGTCCAGACTGAGATCTTATGCGAACGCTGTGCCTGCAAGTACTAAGCTCCCGGCGTCATTCTATCTTTCGTCGAAGCCTGAGTGGTGGCCTTCCGGAAAGCCATGGCCTTCAATTGGACCGGATGTAACTGGTGGGAATATTGGAATCTGCAGCGGTGGAACTTATTCGACCCTGCAGTCGATATCGCGCGCGGGTTGCCCCGGTGGAAACTATATGGCATCCGTTGGCGGCCACGCATACAGCAATCCCGCAATGGATTGCTACGTAAACATTATGGGTGGGCGAACAGATGGCACTGGTAGTGTACTTAAATTCAACGCCTCGGGCTGCTATTCCTCCACCAACCGCTCGTCTTCAGATAATAGGCATAAGACTACGTTTCGTTAGGTTGTAAGGTATGGTGCTGTCATCAACCCATCATCGGAGTTTTCGCATGAAAGTGCACGCGATCACTAGAATTGACATGGACCAAGAATCACTCAGAGATAGTCTCGCGTATGCACCATTGAGCCAGCGGTCCCAACGGTCCTGATGAATCAGCTAATTGCCACTATCGCTTGCGTCGCCGTCATTATCGGGCTCTTCGTTTTAGATCGCGACACCACGACGCGGACTTCGAAAGCGCTCTGGATTCCCCTGTTGTGGATGCTAATCAACGGTTCCCGGCCAGTTTCGATGTGGTCGCAGAACGATCCGACTAACCTTCTTGCTGTGCAATACACCGAGGGCAGCCCTGTCGATGCCGCAGTCTACGGTATCTTGATTGCAACAGCTGTCCTCGTCTTGATTTCCCGCTCACGGCAAGTTCAGCTTTTTCTCCAAAAGAACGGCCCAATCCTGGTGTTCTTCTCTTACTGCCTCCTGAGCATATCCTGGTCAGATTATTCACTCGTTGGGCTTAAGAGGTGGATTAAGGCTTTTGGTGATTTTGCGATGATTTTGATTATCCTCACTGATCCTAATTCACAGGCCGCAATGCGTCGCTTTTTCTCTCGAGCTTCATTCATTCTGATGCCGGCATCGCTACTGCTGATCAAGTTTTATCCTGCGCTTGGTAGGACGTTTAACCAATGGACATGGATTCCGATGTATACAGGAGTAACAACCAACAAGAACTCGCTCGGCGTCATCTGCATGGTTTGTGGCTTGGGGTCACTCTGGTCATTGATTGGCACCTATGAGCAGCGAATGATGCCACGCCGTCTGGCTCGTTTGATTGCTCATGGCTCTTTTGTCGCCTTGTCAACTTATCTCATCGTGAAGGCCGACTCTATGACTTCACTGTCATGTTTGGTTATGGGCGGAGTTGTCATGGTAATGACCACACAGAAGTGGATTGCAGGAAGGGCTAGCGGAGTAAATGCCCTCGTTGCAGGCTCAATAGCACTCCCATTGGTCGCGGTATTCGTTAGTTCGGCTGGCGAGTTGCTTCAATCATTGGGGAGGAATTCTACGCTTACCGGGAGAACAGGTATTTGGAAGGCTGTGTTGTCATTGCACACAAATCCGTTGGTCGGCACAGGCTTTGAAACTTTCTGGCTTGGAGAGCGCCTACAAAGAGTCTGGGATATGACCGAAAAGGGAATCCAGGAGGCTCACAACGGATACTTGGAAGTCTACTTGAACCTGGGATGGATAGGCGTAGTCTTAATGATTGGCTTGATTGTAGTTGGATATCGTCACGCTTTGGCTATTTTTCGATACGATCCGCAAGCGGGCAGACTTCGATTAGCTTTTATCACAGCTGGCGTGATCTATAGCCTGACCGAGGCCGGATTCCGGATGATGAATCCAATTTGGATTGCCCTTCTGTTGACTACCACATGCATACCGGCAAGCCTACGTGTCAAGAATCGACAACAAGTAACCAAGCATCCCGCTGTCCAGGCTGCGCTTCGAAGGCAGACTAGAATTCTTCAATAGACTGGCAAAGCGCCAAACTCCACTGACGAGTCCATACCAATAAGCAGCATCTAATCGAGGGTCTGATGTCTATCCGCTGGATTCATATCGAGCGCCGTTGAGAGTCTTCTGGAATGAATATTTAGCCATCCGATACTAACATCGTTCTTGAGGAGTTAGAATGAACCCCTTTGATTCGATTGGCGACTTCGCACCTACGGTTCCCGGAGGAGGGAGTTCGCTCCGTCGTTTAGCAGTCAGAAGCGCAGGGGTAACGATTGTTTCCGGCAGTGTTGCGTTGGCAATCCAAATGATTGCGACTGTTGTTTTGGCGCGCCTTCTTACACCGCGAGACTTTGGCTTAGTGGCGATGGCAACAACGTTCAGCTTGCTGCTTTCTAACTGTGGGTTTAATGGAATTACCGAAGCCGTAGTTCAGCGTGACCATATTGACCACACCTTGGCCAGCAATATGTTCTGGATTAACGTGAGCATGGGCACGCTACTTTCACTCGGTTTTGCAGCTGCGGGGTCGCTGTTGGCACGATTCTATGGCGAGGCGTCAGTTGCACTCATAGTGGTAGGACTTTCAGCTACAATCTTTCTTACTAGTATCTCAGTTGTGCATCTTGCGCTACTGAAGCGCGCGATGCGGTTCTCGGCTGTATCAGCGAACGATATCGTAGCCAAGGGTGCTTCGGTTGCTGTGTCCATCGCTTTCGGCTTGTCCGGATGGGGTTACTGGGCCCTGGTGTTAGGAGCTTGCACGCTGCCGTTCAGCACGGCTGTTGGTGCGTGGATACTGTGCCGGTGGAAGCCTAGAGGCCCCCGGTATGCTGCCGGCACGGGCACAATGTTGAAGTATGCGATGCACACATATGGACGGTTCACGGTTAACTACTTCTCGCGAAATACAGACAACCTGCTAGTCGGGTGGCGCTTCGGGGCGCATGCGCTAGGCTTCTACAAAAAGGCCTACGACTTATTTGCGCTCTCTGCAAGCCAACTTGTGGCAGCAACCACTGTGGTCGCTGTGTCAGCATTGAGCCGTGTCAGAGGCGACCGCAGTCAATATCTCCGCTATCTTCTCGGAGCTATGGCAGTCATGGCTTTTCTGGGTATGGGGTTGGCCGGCGACCTTACTTTGACCGGGAAGGATCTGATTCGACTTTTGCTTGGGCCGGGATGGGACACATCCGGACAACTCTTTACTTATTTTGCGCCTGGAATTGGAGTCATGATCCTCTACGGAACCCACGGGTGGATTCACCTCTCCATCGGCAGGGCGGATCGATGGTTCTTCTGGGGTATTGTGGAGTGGACGGTAACATGCCTCCTGTTTCTTGGCGGTCTGCACTGGGGACCGCAAGGAATCGCAGTTGCATGGTGCGTTTCTTTCTGGATACTGACCGCACCAGCGATGTGGTACGCTGGTAAGCCCATTGGCCTCGGAGTTAGTATGGTGCTTGCCGTCGTCTGGAGGTACATTGTTGCATCATTAACGGCGGGCATATTGAGCATGCTTATTTTTTCAAGATGGACGTCTCTTTCTGTTTTATCTGGAGCAAGTGGAGCGGCAATCCGTATTGCATACGTTTCCGCGTGCTTTGGATGCCTATACCTCTCTGCGATTGTCGTGCTCTATCGCGGCATCTCGCCGCTCCGTAGATTGGCGAGTCTTTTGCGCGAGATGGTCTCAGTCGTTGGCGCGGAGCAGCCTTCTGCTGGTAAATTGCCAAGCGTAACGGCAGACAATCATTCTTGACCGCAAGCAGTAAGTGGTTTCGGATCGAACACTGGTATGATCGGGCAGAGATCGGGCCTTACATCACAAACGTAATTGTATTTTTGTCTGCATTGACTTTTCACACTGATAGAGAGGGATGCACCGTGAATGTTAGCGTTTTTGGTTTGGGCTATGTAGGTACGGTTTCAGCGGGATGCCTCGCGCAGGCTGGTCATAGAGTCGTAGGCGTCGATCAGGTTCAGACAAAAGTTGACTTATTCAACCAGGGCAAGTCCCCCGTCATTGAAGCGGAGATTGGTGAGATGATCGCCGCGAATGTCAAGGCGGGCCGCTTGCGCGCGACTGCCGATCCAGGCGATGCAATACGTGAGACCGAGTTGTCATTTGTTTGCGTTGGTACCCCCAGTCAGACAAATGGCAATCTCGACCTGGGGTATATTCGCCGCATCTGTGAGCAAATCGGAGAAGCTCTTAAGCTCAAGACAGAGCGGCACACTGTCGTGATCCGCAGTACGATCCTGCCTGGAACAATGCATAATGCCGTCATTCCCATCCTCGAAAAGATCTCAGAGAAGAAGGCCGGAAGCAATTTTGGCGTCTGCCATAACCCTGAGTTCTTGCGCGAAGGTTCGGCAGTGAAGGACTTCCATGCCCCTCCCAAGACGGTAATCGGGGAACTGACCCAACCATGCGGCGAGATACTTGCAGAACTTTACAAGCATCTCGATGCTCCACTGATACGAACGAGCCTCGAAACTGCCGAAATGGTCAAATACGTCGACAATAGTTGGCATGCACTGAAAATCGGGTTTGCGAACGAAATAGGCAATCTTTGCAAATCTTTCGGCGTCGATTCACACGATGTCATGAATATCTTTTGTCAAGACAAGAAACTCAACATATCTCCAGCCTACTTAATGCCTGGCTTTGCATTTGGCGGGTCGTGTTTGCCCAAGGATTTACGGGCGTTGTCCTACAAGGCAAAAGTAAGCGATCTGGAACTGCCTATTCTTGCGTCGATTTTGCGGAGCAATGAGATACAAATTGAGCGGGGCTTGCAACTTATCATAGACAAGGGCAACAAGAAGATAGGCATCCTTGGTTTCAGCTTCAAGGCAGGGACAGATGACTTGCGTGAAAGCCCAGTGATTGAAGTCATTGAACGGCTGATTGGCAAGGGATACGACTTGAGAATATATGACAGAAATGTGAACATCGCAAGCCTGGTTGGCGCCAATCGCGATTTTATTCTCAATCGCATTCCCCATATATCCAGACTCATGGTGCAAAGTATTGAATTGGTATTGGAACATGCGCAAACAGTGGTGATTGGTAACAAGGACCCTGACTTTGAAGATGTGCCGAAGCGCCTCGTCGACGGTCAGAACTTGGTGGACTTTGTGCGCGTCGCCGATCTACGGAGTGAAAATGACAAGTATGACGGAATCTGCTGGTGAGCAACCTGTGGCAACTGATAAGAGGGGACTGGTAAGGTCACAACTCTATCAATCTATTCGTCGCCTTTTCGAATGGCTAGAAGCAAACGACTATTGCGGCTATGACACTTTCGATGGTCTCAACGCAAGATTCGTGCGTCCGCTCACCTTTGGAAATGAGTTCCTTCGCACGGTGCTTCAGCAGGGGGTACGCCGCTTTCCGCTTAACCTGCGCCCTTTTCTTGGAATTGCCAAGGGGCGTTCGACCAAGGGGATGGGGTTTGTAGCGCGGGGCTATATGCGTCTTCACCAGGCAACGGGTGAGCGAGTGTGTGCTGATAAGGCCGAGTCTGCCCTGCAATGGCTGATCGATAACCAGTCAACGGGATACTCAGGAGCGTGCTGGGGCAACCACTTCGACTATCAGTCGCGTACTTTCTACTTAGCGAAGGGTATGCCAACCGTCGTGTGGACTGCTCTGATCGGACACGCTTTCCTGGACGGATACGACCAGTTCAAGAAGAATAGCTACCTGCAAGTTGCGGTCAGCGCATGCGAACATATCCTTCGCGACTTAAGGCTTAGTCCCGAAGGAGAAGGCGCGTGCATTAGCTATATCCCGGGTCAAGATTGCTGGGTTCACAACGCCAACACACTTGCCGGCAGTTTTCTTGCGCGTACTTATTCCTACACTAAGACAGAAGCTTATCGCTCGTTGGCTCAAAGAGCCATGCAGTACACAGCGCAGCACCAACAGCCAAATGGCTCATGGTATTACGGAGAAGCGGCCAATCTGCACTGGGTTGACAATTTCCATACAGGTTATGTATTGGACTCCTTCAAGTATTACACCGAGAGTACACGCGATGGACGCTTCGAGCATCAACTGAAGAAGGGATACGAATTCTGGAAGAATACTTTCTTCTTGCCAGACGGATCGCCAAGGTATTACGAGCACAAGACTCTTCCGCTCGATATCCAGTGTTCCTCCCAGGCAGTTGATACCCTTGTATTCTTTTCAGATCGGGACCCTGAAGCCCTTCCGCTGGCGCTAAAGGTCGCGGAGTGGACGATTGCCAACATGCAGGATAAGTCCGGCTATTTTTACTATCGCCGCTACGGGCGAGGATTAGTCAACAAAACCCCCACACTCCACTGGGGACAGGCAACCATGATGTGCGCGCTTGCAGGACTATACCGAGCTATGCAGCAGACAGAGTCCAAGTCATGAAGAGAAGAGTTTTGATCATTGTAGAGAATCTTCCTGTTCCATTCGATACGCGGGTTTGGAAGGAAGCCAGATCTCTGCACGAGAATGGGTACGCGACAACGGTACTGTGCCCAAAAGGTAAAGGTTACGTTAAGGGATACGAATGTATCGACGGCGTCCATATCTACCGGCACCCGATGCCGCCGGAAGGGAACAGCCCCCTGGGATATATTTGGGAGTTTTGCTGCGCCTTGTTTTGGGAGAGTCTTTTCGCCTTGTGGATATATCTACAGCGAGGCTTTCATGTAATCCAGGGATGCAATCCCCCCGACGACATTTTTCTGGTTGCTCTTCCATTCAAGGTTTTCGGCGTCAAATACATCTTCGACCATCATGATGCAAACCCGGAGTTGTATTTATCTAAATTCGAAAAGAGAGGAACTTTATACAGGATACAGGTATTGCTTGAGAAGTGGACTTATTGGTTCAGCGATGTTGTATTAGCCACAAATTGCAGTTACGAGGGACTGGCGATCACTCGTGGCGGATTGCCTGCTGAGGATGTTTTTGTCGTACGGAACGGCCCTGATCGGGATAGTTTCAAAGCGGTTCCGCCCAACCCGGCATTGAAGCATGGCAAGGCTTTTCTGGTTGGCTATGTGGGAACCATGAGCATTCAGGAAGGCCTGGACATCCTGCTGGAAGTGGCGCTGAACATCAAGACGAAGGGGCGCTCCGACGTTCATTTCACCTGTGTTGGCGGAGGGCCGGGGCTGGCCGCGCTGCGAAAGATGGTGCTAGATATGGGGCTTAGCGACATGGTGAACTTCACGGGAAGAGTTTCAGACCAGGAGTTGTTAGATGTTCTCTCAACCGCCGATGTCTGCGTCAACCCTGACAAGCCTTGCGAAATGAACGACATTTCTACAATGATCAAAATTATGGAATACATGGCCTTGGAGAAGCCAATCGTCCAGTTTGATCTGAAAGAGGGACGGTTTAGCGCCGGGGCGGCCTCTTTGTATGCCGACAACCAGAACATGGTTGAAGATTTCGCAAATAAGATACTGTGGCTCCTTGAGCATCCAGAGGAGCGCAAGCGGATGGGCGCGCTTGGACGCAGGAGAGTCGAAGAGGAATTGGCGTGGCAATTTTCTGTCAAGAATCTACTGGCAGGCTATGATCGGGCATTCTCCAAACAGGCCCATCTCCCTCTATCTTGACCCCCGGAGGCCGGCTCTAAGCGCCGCCCTCCGGTTCCCGCTACAATGGAATAAGCCTCTTTTCCATTTCTTGAAATATGGCTGCATTCTCCCGGCATCACCCTGGAATCGATAAGCAAAAATGCCCGATCTCGCAATCTCATCTTCCCGCTCCCGCGTCCTCAGCGGCATGCGTCCCACCGGCAAGCTCCACCTTGGCAACTACATGGGCGCCTTGGCCAACTGGGTCAAGCTGCAAGACCAGTA
>Ga0255353_1000720_pt1 | contig 20352 bp, 17 predicted proteins | sample HBST25metaG_FD_189941 | JGI IMG/M metagenome (GOLD analysis project Ga0255353, IMG submission 189941) | Peat soil microbial communities from Stordalen Mire, Sweden - H.B.S.T25 | ecosystem: Environmental > Terrestrial > Soil > Wetlands > Peat | place: Sweden: Norrbotten County, Stordalen Mire...
CACTTCTTTTGCCTTGGTCCAACGGCCTTCTTGTGGAATAGGCGCCGGGCCGTGATTCGGCCCTTTGGCAACTACACACATTTGTTCAATTTCATGCGTATGCATACGGAGTTGTGCTCCTTTTTCGGGTTAAGAACGAGTGTTTCTTGTGACAGATGTTCATATTATAGGGAGATCACATTCGATGGTATGTGACCGCTGACGCAGTAGATTTCGTCAGATTTTTCCACGTTTTTGCCACGCCGGGATGGACGCACTCCCTGATCGCTCCATGAGTAGGAAGGAGCTTTGGCAATATTCCAGAGTCCCTTCTGGCAACATCGGCCTTTTTTCGGAAATGATCACTATAAGTTGAGGATTTCGCTCTCTTTTCTATGCGATGTACCGGTGCAAGGACTGCCATTTGAGTAGCTTGCCGGATTTCACGAAAACCGCACCGCCAAACGCCCAAGGGCTTCCGCTCTGCTTATCCTGAAGACTCCGAGGACAAAAATGCCCCGCGGAATCGCCTGTGCAATGTTTCGCACCCATTGACAAGCTACTCTGACCATTGTATTTTCCCCTTACAAGCGCCTGCTTCCAGGCGATTCCCCTAACTCATGCAAGTTGAGTGTGTACGGACCCTAATCTTCGCCCCAGAGGAAAGGATTCTTCCTATGACACGAACGACTTGGATGTTTGCTGCGGTAATATTTGCATCCGCTGCACTTACGGCAAACGCCTCACCCGTCTACAGCAATTTCGTCACCTTCAGCGGACCAGGAAACAATGGGGGCGGAACGACCGCCAACGCAATCAGCAACGCGGGCACAATTGCCGGATTCAGCTCAGATAACGCTACGACTCCCACATTGTTTACAAATTTCGTTCTCAACCCCAACCAGACCTTCACTACCCTGAATGTATTCGGCGATCCACTGGCGAATGCGAATGGAATCAATTCCGGCGGCACTGTCGTCGGTTCCTCTGGAGGAAACGCATTTTATCTTAACTCTGGAACTAGCGGCTTTCTGCCGCCTGTGTCGCCGGGCAACACCGCATCCGAGACAGCCTTCGGAATAAACGATCACAACACGATAGTTGGGCAATTCGTGGATAACGGTACAGGCACGACTCCGGGATTTGTCTATTCCGCCGGTGGTACATTCACGATTCTGAACCCTGTCGTGAATGCTGCGGTTACCAATGCGCAGAGCATCAACGATAACGGAATTGTGGCGGGGTTTTATTCGACAGACGGGGTCCACCAACATGGATTCTTGTACAACACGAACACGGGGCAATATACACTGGCGCCCGACCCGTCGCAACCAAACCTGGTTCTGGTGCAATTCCTGGGCATTAACGACCAGGGCATCGTGGCAGGTTACTGGCAGGACGCGGGCGGCAACCAGCACGGTCTGCTGTACAACATAAACACGCAGACATACACATTCCTCGACGACCCGAACGCGGCTATCAGCGGAGGCATTGAAATCACACAGATTACTGGAATCAACGATTCGGGCGAGATCGAGGGTTTCTATGTCAGTTCCGCCACTGGCCTGCAAAGCGGATTCTATGCGACCCCAGATGCAAGCACTGTTCCTGAGCCTGCATCCGGATTTCTGTTCGCAGGGGGAATGCTGATGGTTGTTGCCTTGCAAAGTATGCGGCGTAGGCAGGGATGCAGCCTGACTGTGCGGTTTTGAGTGGGCTGAGGAGAGACTCCGCGGTGATCGCGCCGGTTATGGCTGTAGTGGCTAATAAACGCGCTCCGCTGAAAGAGATTAGACGGCTGCCGAAACTTCGCGCTCTAATCGGTTGAGCCGTTCAATTGCCGATTCTATGGCGGGAGCCCCTTCTTCTTTGACCTTTCGCGCCCGGTCAAGCGCCCGCTCCGCAATGCGGCTGATTTCGTGCAGCAGCTTGCGAATCTCGGCCTCCAGACGCCCCCGGCTATCCTGAATGCGATTGAGAATACTGTTTTGCACGCGCGTGCTGTTCACTTCCAAAAGATGCCGCAGAAATTCCCTGGCATCCTTTGTGATGAGTTTGCGTCCGCCCACGAGCGGCAAAAATATGTCAGCGAGCCAGCGCAGCGGAGACGGGGGCTGTGCAGTTCCGATGAAGTTCTCGAAAATAAATCCGGAACGCACGCGTAAGGCTTTCTCCGGATCGAGCGCGTGGGGCATACGGGTCAGTTCGCTGAGGCCCGCATCGGCGAGCTTTTTCAGAAAACCGTTTCCCATCTCCACAAATCGAAGAGCCACGGCGCCGTATTGCCGCTCGCCCTCTTCCTGCTCAGGTTTGAGCCAGGGCATCACCTTGCGGCGCGAGATTTCCTGAGCCAGGTGCATCACTCGACGCCGATAGCGCGGGCCGAAGCCGAGGGGTGCGGACGGAAGCTTCTCACCAAATTCCGCTTCAGATTCCGTCCACGCGGAACGGAAAAATCGCCGATGACGCTCACCGAAAAGGTCCGAGATCCGCTGCTGCTCCGCCATAAACAGGAAGCTCAACTCGCGCATGGAGCGCTCTGCCTCGTCGATGGTTTCCTTCATGAGCGCGATGCGCCGTTCGGATTCTTCAATTGGCCGCTGAAGCGCGTCACGGTCCTCACTGATAATCGCCAGCAGTTGTTCGCTCAAGCGCTGGAGGCCCCGGTCGCAAGCGGCGCGAACGAGATTTCTGCCCGAATCTTCAACGAGGTGATTCAAACTCGCCAGCAGTTTTTCCCAATCCCGCAGCGGACCGCGGTTTTCCATCCGTTCGGCTGCGCTCACCTCAAAGACCTCGCCCATCGGACGATGCAGCCGATGCTCCAAAATCTCGCGCGTGAACTGAACCGCCGCCGCGCGTTCCGGATCGGTGGTGCGGTCGGCTTTGTTGATGACCAGGATTAGATCCTGAACTTGCGTGCCGATTGACTCCACCAGCGCAAGTTCCTCGCCCGCAATCGGCGGATCGGCCCCGACCACAACCAATGCCGCATCGATGTGAGGAATGAACGCCTGCGTGGTTGCTGTATTTCCGGTGAAGACCGAACCCAAACCCGGTGTATCCACAAAACACATGCCGGAGGACAGCAGGGGGCTGGGCACGAACACCTCCGCGCCTTCCACAGCCTTTTTGTTTTCTGGGTTTAGCTCTTCAGTTACGTATTCTTTTAGGCCGGTAAGCTCAACGTCTCGCCAGGCTCCGTCTCTCATGCGAACGCGGGCGCGAAGCTCGTCTCCAAACCTAATCACCGTAGTCACCGCAGTGACCGGAACAAACCCAGTCGGGACAACTTCGCAACCGACAAGAGCATTGAGAAGTGTGGATTTTCCTCGCTTGAACTGGCCGATACAAGCTACATAGAAACGTCCCTCGGTAACCCGCGCCGCAAGCTCGCGCGCTTCTTCAGCTACTGGCTCAGCGCCAAGTTCCTGGGCCAGCGTGCCGAGCCGCAATAGACGGGAAGCGCCGTCGAGACTCACGGATTTCTCCGCCGGAAGGCCGCCATAATCTTGCAATGTCAAACTCGTCCTGGATGCCTGCATCAGTTGTTACGCACTTCCTGAGGGCGTGTCCTGGGATTTGCCGGGATCGCGAGAATAGCGGATTACTTCCACGCGTGAGATGGCGACCAGGCCCTCTTGCACCATTGCGTCCAAATGTGGAATCAGCTTGTCGATCTGTTCTTGCGTATCGATGACGCTCAGCATCACCGGGGCATCAGTGGAGAATTTCCAATGGCTTGCATGGCGAACCCTGGTGCTCGCCCCATAGCCTTCAATGCCCCGATACACAGTGGCGCCGGCTATGCCGAGTTCTACGCATTTGGCCACAATCGCTTCATGCAGCGGCTTGCCCTGCCATTTGTTGTCCTCGCCGAAATGAATGCGCAACATGCGAGCCTGAAATCGTTCCTGCATGATGAAGCCTCCGATCATCCTTGAGTTTCTGCCTGCGGCGCATTCTGTTCTGCGTCCAGTGGGCGATAGGAGTATTTGATGATGTCCGCGTCTGACATCACGACCAATCCCTCCTCCACCATCTGCCCCACAAGGGGTAGAAAAGATTCGAGCTTCTCCTCGGTGTCGATGACCGAAAGCATGATGGAAGAATCATGGGACATATGAAGAGTTTTGTCTTTGTGAATCCGCCGGTGCGCGCCGTAACCCAGAATGCCGCGGTAGACCGTAACACCGGCAATGTCGTTGGCGCGCATCGCTTCCACAAGCGCGGTGTGAAGAGGCTTGTCTTTCCAGAGGTCCGCTTCGCCGATGTAGATGCGCATCATCTTCGCCTTGCCCTCAATTTTCATGTGAGCGGGAAGAGACGCTTTCTTTGGCTTCGAGACCTGGGCAGGCTTTGCCACGGTGGTCTCCTGAATCTCTATCATTCCCGTTCCAGCCAACTCTTCCAGCTTGCCGAGAAGTTCGTCAACCTTCTCGCGAGATTCAATGAATTCAATCTTAAGCGGAAGATGGTCGGAGATTTCAACGATGTTGGCTGAATGCATATGGTGATCCGCGCCAAATCCAGCAATCCCTTTCAAAACGGTCGCGCCAGAGACGCCGCGATAGAAAAGATAGTCGATGATACTCGAATATGTTGGAACCCCGTGATGCGTCGCGCCTTCGCTCAGATAAATGGAAACCTTCACTGCCTTTCCGGCATTCAACATATTCCCTCCCTCAGAAGCTGTATAAGAACTCGATCCTCGTCGCATCGAGCAAAAAACCCGGGGCTGAAGCCCCCTGATCGTATTGACTTATTTCAGGGGCCTGAAGGCCCCCGCTCCCTCCGCAAGACAAGAACTTGAGCCTTTCGTAGTCTGGAAGCAGTTTTTAAACAGGTTCTTAGAAATCCAACCCGCTCAGCAAAACCGCGAACACCGCAGCGCGCCCGTACGGACTCTGATTTATCGCGCATCAGAAAATCTCCGCAAGCATAGAGCCGGCCCATACGGCAGCAAGTCCAAGAATAAGGCTGCTGACTGCGTAGAGAGAGGCCAGAAAGAATGCGCCGCTTCGAAGTGTGGAAAGTGTCTCCCACTCATACGTTGAAAAGGTGCTGTACGCTCCGATGAAACCAACAGGTACCAGAAATCTCCATACGGGATTTATATCCACTCGCCGGGCAAGTAAAGTAAGCGAGAAACCAATAATTACGCAGGCCGTGATATTGATAACAAAGGTTCCGTAAGGAAACTTTGTTCCCATGCGGCTGGCAACCACCGAGCCAACCCAGTACCTGGCCATGGAACCAAGCGCGCCGCCGACCGCGATAAGAAAGTATTTCTGCAAATTTGCGCCTCCCTATCCTTCAAAATCCGTGCTATCCCAGGTGCCCAAATGCGAGGCACCTGGGGCACCCAGTTTCAGTGGAGGAACTCGCAATCCCGGCACCCGAGCCACCCGCCCGGCTTTCGTCAATCGATCCGATCTCTATATGTTCGCGTCCTGTGCTTCTCCCAGAATCAATTTGACTGTAATTTGCTTGCGGCCGCGATAAAAGGTGACGCTCATGGTGTCGCCGGCCTGGTGCTTGTCCATAATGGCGCTGATCTCCTGCGGGTCGTTGACTGGCTTGCCGTCAAGCGCCACAATGAGGTCGCCGCCCAGAAGGATGGGCGTGTTGCCCACGTAGGCCTGCTCGTTGCCGCCGTGCAGGCCGGCTCGTTCCGCCGCGCCGCCGCGCCGCACCTTCTGGATCAGAATGCCGGACTCGACTGCCAAGCCCATCTGTGAGGCCAGATCGGGTCCAATTGCATAGGACTCAATGCCCAGCTCGGGCCGCTTGACGCGCCCGTAGCGGGCGAGGTCGGCCAGCACCGCTTTGGCTGTGCTGATGGGGATGGCAAAGCCGATGCCGGAACTTTGCTCTGCGCCGTTGGAGGCGATCATGGTGTTGATGCCAATGACCTCGCCGCGCGAGTTGAGCAGCGGGCCGCCGGAGTTGCCGGGATTGATGGCCGCGTCGGTCTGGATGGCGTCCTCGATCAGCGCGCCTTCCGCGCCTTTGATGGAGCGGATGGAGCTGATGATGCCCCGCGTCATGGTACCGCTGAGGCCGAAGGGGTTGCCGATGGCGTAGACCTTCTGGCCCACCGAGAGCCCGCCGGAATCGGCCAGCGTGACCGGCTGGAGGTTGGGCGCGTCAATCTGCAGCAAGGCCAGGTCATGCGTTTTGTCAGTGCCCATCACCTTGGCCTTGTACCTGCGCTTGTTGCTGAGCATCACTTCGACGCCGCGGTTGGCGCCTTCGACGACGTGGTAGTTGGTGAGCACGTGGCCGGCCTTGTCGAGGATGAAACCCGAACCCTGGCCCTGCTGCGGCACCGCTCCATAAAAGAAGTTGAAAACCAGGGCAGTGGAGGTGATGTTGACCACCGAGGGCGCCACACGCTTGTAGATGGCGATATTGTTCTGTTCTTCGGCATCGTAAGTGGGTGCGGCTTCAGCCACGGTGAGCTGCAGCCCGGACCCGGACCCGGAACCGCTGGAATGGAAGGGCGACATACGGCCCAGGCTCACGGGAAGATGCGTGGCGATGAACCAGAACCCGCCCACCAGCAAAAGAACCAGAAGTACCCGGCGCATTTTCATAGCTTGAAATCCTCTACGCTTTTCACTGTCCATTGTTCACTATTCTAAAGACTCATCCGCGGCCAACTTGTTGCTCTCCGCCTGGAGGCGTCGCCAGAGCGCCTCGACCTGAACGCGAAGCGCCGCCTTATCTGCTGCATTTTCTATAATATAGTCAGCGCGAGCGGCTTTGGCGGCGTCGGGAATCTGGCGCGCCAACCGGTGCCGCGCATCGGCTTCGGCAGCTTTCCACCCCAGCGACGAAGACCTGTCGCCGGGGACCCCGGCTTTGCTGCCAGCGCCATTTGGGCTGACGCGAGCGGCATAGCGGGCAATCTTCAGCTCGTCCGGCGCGGTGACAACGATGATGCGGTCGATGCGCCGCCGCCAATCAGCCAGCACCGTTTCGCTTTCGCCGCGGGCGCGGGCGTCGCGCTCGACCTCAAAGATGAGCGCCGACTCGACAATAGCCACAGCTGAGGGATTGCAGGCAAAGACGTAGTCCATCCAGCGGCGCTGCGCGGCAATCACGGCCGGATGCACAATCGCGTTCAGTTCCCCCAGCCGGTCACCGCCGCGCCCGTCGCGAAAGACCATTTCCGCCAGGCGCTTACGGTTCAATCGGCCATCGGGATCAACGACTTCGGGGCCAAACACCCGCACAATCTCGGCATAGACCGGCTGGCCCGGCTCCATCAGCGCACGGCCAAGCTCATCGGCCTCGATCACCTCAGCACCCAGCGCGTGCAGAATTTCCGCGACGGTGCTTTTGCCGCTGCCCAATCCGCCGGTAAGGCCAACTCTCAGCATTACTTTGCTCCCCCGCCGCTGCTCGCGCGCCGCATCTTCGCGGCGCGCACCGTGTTGGCCATCAACATGGCGACGGTGAGCAGGCCCACGCCTCCGGGCACGGGCGTGTAGGCTCCGGCCAGCTCAAAGGCTTTGGGATGCACATCGCCCACAAGAGTCGAGCCTCGTTTGGCGAATGTGGCTTCGCGCTTGGCGTTGCCCGCGAAAAAGCGGTCGAATTCGGCGCGGTCGGTGATGCGGTTGATGCCCACATCAATCACTGTCGCGCCCGGCTTGACCATCTCCGGCGTGATAAAGCCCGCGCGGCCGATGGCGGCCACAAGGATGTCGGCCTGGCGGGTGATCGCGCCCAGATCGCGGGTCTTCGAGTGGCAGATGGTAACCGTAGCATTTTGATGGAGCAGCAGCATGGCCGCCGGCTTTCCCACCAGGTCGCTGCGGCCCACCACCACGGCGTGCTGTCCAGCCATGGGAATGCCGCTGCGTTTGAGAATCTCAATGACTCCGGCGGGGGTGCAGGGAGCAAGCGCCGGCCGTCCGGCCTGCAAGAGGCCCGCATTGACCGGGTTGAGGCCGTCCACATCCTTGCCCGGAAGGATCGCGTCCAGCAGCGTCTTTGCGTCCACTTGCCTGGGCAGCGGCAACTGAATCAGTATGCCGTCAATCTCATCGCGAGCATTGAGGCTGGCCACCAGTTCGAGCAGTTCCGCGGTGGTCACCGTCTCCGGCAGCTTAATCAGATCGCTGTAAATGCCGACCTCGCCGCAGACTTTCACTTTGTTGCTGACGTAGATCTCCGACGCGGCCACATTGCCCACGAGCACCGCCGCCAAACCCGGCCGGATGCCGCGCGCGACCAGCGCACGCACCTCTTCCGCCACTTCCTGCTTGATGGCGGAGGCAATCGCCGCGCCGTCGAGAACTCTTGCCATTTTTTGCTCCCAGACACTCATCGTATCAAGGAGGTGCTGCCGCTTCTCGCCGGCTCTGCGCGGAGGTTCCGTTTTTTATTGGTCACACAGTCATTTACCGGTAAATCATCGGGGTGTAGGGCCGCGGCGGCTTCATCGATGCTTCCACATTTCTCAACCGCAGCTTGCTGATGTGCACGTCGTAGCCGGTCCCGGGCAGCAGCGATTCCAGCACAAAGGTTTCTGTGCCGCCGGAACGAAGTTCGCGGTAGCGATAAACGCCCACATCGCCAACGCTGGTTTCCGTGCCGCCTGAGGGCGCGTCCAGAAAGCGTTGCGCATCGGCCTCGGTAGGCGCGGCGCGGTGAACGCTCTCCGTCAGGCTCTCGGCCGCATAGGAGCGCACCAGCTTGGTCCAATAGCGGCTGAGCAGGCCGGTGTCGGCAAACAGGTCAGCCCACACAATCTCGCCGCGCACGGCCACCACCACGCCGACAGCGCCTTCCTTGCGAAGCTGCGCGAGCACCTGGTCCCGCGATTTCATCCCCTGAGCCGCGGCTTCATCCACCTTGGCGCTGACCGTCGTATCTTCCATCATCTTGGCGTAGCTGGTGGTTCCCGCCGAACGCGCGTACCCAAACCCTCCGCCCATCGACTCGTTCGCGGAAGGAGCGGCAGCGACTTGCATTTGCGCGATGCTCCCCCTCACCGAATCCCACACCTGCTGCTGGTCTTTGGCGACCATGGCCCGCTCACGCACGGTAGGCTGAACCATGAAGCTATGAACCGGTATTTTGCCTGCCGCGCCGAAGGTCTCTGAACTCGCGGTCCAGCGGCCCGGCTCGATGCAGAAAACTCCCAGGTCGATTGGCTCGCCGCCCGCCGGAACAATGCGGTCCTTGGCGATGACGCGGTCCTGCTTGCCTCCGGTGACAATTTCGCCGGCCAGCAGCAGCAGCGGCTTGCCGGAGTTGTTCACCAGCACCAGCGTGTTCACTTCGTCTCCGCGATAGCGGTTCTCTTCGTGCGGCGGAACTGGGCGAAAACGGCCGTCCTGATCGATGGTTCCCCTGTGCCGCACCAGCCCGCGCACTCGGCCGGCCTCGGTCACTTCCACCTGGCCGCTCTTGATTCCTTCGTCGAGAGTGATAAACGGCGTTGGACTCGTTGATTTCGTGTTGGCCTTGACCACCGGAAACAGGAGCAGATTACCGCTCTCGATGGGGGCCAGCACACGGTAAGAACCTTGCGCCGTCGCCTGCGGCCCGCCTGCCGCTTTCACTCCACTCCACTCGACAAACGCCGTAAGCGCTAGGAGCAACACGCTCGCCAGCCCCAACCTGCCCAGATTCTTCATCGCTCTCCTTCGCCGGGAAAAGATCGCCGGCCTGTGAGCTGAGAACGAAGGTAACTTTGTTTCTTGCAAAGTTTCTTTTGGGGCGGTTTTAGAGTGGTACTTTGGCGTATCTTGGTGGCGTGGGGATGACGCCCTCCCAACCCGTCGAAGGACGCGCCGTTACCGGCATCGACGCCGTGCCGGGGGCGGGCCAGCTTCCCGTGCCATCGAGTCCGCTCTTCAAGGAACTCTGGCGCGAATCCGGCGCGGATGCCTATGGCCTGGATCAGCAGAATTTCAACCGGATTCTGTATCGCGTTGGAGCCGCGCAGAATTACGGCCTGGAGCCGGGAGCAGCCGCTTCGCGACGGCAGCAAGCGGGCTTTTTTCGCGGCTTGCGGCTCGCCGATCTGGTGCTGGCGCGAGCCTGCGCAAGCGGCCACGAAGGCGCGTGGGAACATTTCATTGCCGTTTACCGCCAGCCGCTGTTTCGCGCCGCCATCGCCATCACCGGCAGCGAAACTCTGGGCCGCGAACTGGCCGATCAGCTCTATGCGGAGCTTTACGGCCTGACGGCTCGCGACGGCGTCCGGCGAAGCCCGCTGGATTCTTACAAAGGAAAAGGCTCGCTGATGGGATGGCTCCGCACCACGCTTGCCCAGCGCCATGTGGACCATCACAGGCGCACGCGCCGCGAGATTCCGCTCGACAATTTGGCCGAAGGCCATGAACCGCCAGCCGCTGACCCCAAGCCGGGAAAACTTCCGACTGAATTGTTGCTGCTGGCCAAGGCCGTCGTGGAGACGCTGGAGAGAATGGAAACCGTGGACCGGTTTCTGCTGGCCGCCTACTATATCGATGGGCGAACGCTGTTGGAGATAGCCCCCGTGCTTCACGTCCACGAAGCGACGGTCAGCCGCAAGCTGCACCGGCTGGTCGACGGCATCAGAAAGCAGATTGTCAAAAGCCTGCTGGGATATGGGCTGAACAAGCGAGCTGTTCAGGAGATGATGGGCGCCGATCCGCGCGATCTGGATCTGAATCTGAAGAAAATATTGCAAATTTCGCTCCCCGATGCGTTCCAAGAGAAGGCTGCACTGTGAATTCAAATCTCCAACTCGATCCTCATCCCGACGCCGACAGCCTTAACGCCTTTGCCGAAGAGGCGCTTGGCGTGGCGGAGCGGGAGCAGATTCTCGCTCACATGACGCGGTGCAGCCGCTGCCGTGAGGTAATCTACCTGGCGCAGAAGGCGGCGGAAGCGGAAGCTCTCGAAACCGGGTCTGCGGTGCCGCCGGGAAGATGGTACAAGAGCTGGCGCTTTGTCTGGGTTCCGGCTGCTGCGTTGGCGGCTGCGCTGGCGCTGGTGTTCACTTTTTATCCAAAGCTCACCGCGCCTGCGCCGGAGATGGCGAAGGTTGTGCCGCAGAGTGCTCAGCCCACGCCCGTTCCGCTGGAGCAGGCAAACGCAGGTGCGGCGCTCAAGCCCGCGCCCCCGGCCGTGGCAAACTCCGTTGCCGGAAGCGGACAATTTGCCGCGCTTCGCCGCCCGCCGCAGGAGTTCGCGCTGCAAACTGCCCCTTCGTTCGCGTCTCCGCGCGAGCCACGCACAAGCGCGCTTTCTCTTGAAGAGAAAAATGCTGCTCCGTCATCCTCAGTGGGGACTTTGCAAATGCGGACGCAGCCGCAATCTCAGGCGCAATTCAATCCGGAGCCAGCAGTGGATGCATGGCAGCAGCGGCAGCGGATGACCGGCGCGCTTTCGGCCAGCGCAAATACAACGCGGACTTCACAAGAGAGCATGAAGGCGACAGTGGACCGTGCCCAGGCCAGCCGGAGCGTACCGGCCTTCGCTGCGGTGTCAAACAGGTCGACGCAGGCTGCGCCGGTTAATTTCGGCGGCGTCAACCAGGAAGCGAAAGCTGGATTAGTTGGCTCCCGCAATGCAAATCAGCCAATACTGCCCAGCGGTCTGGCGGCTATCTCAACCGCAACCGCCCAGCAGCGCACGCTGGCAATAGACCCGGCAGGCGCGCTCTTTTTGCGAGAAGGCGCTGGCCAACATTGGCAGTTGGTCGCGCGGCAATGGACGGGACATGCCATCAAAGTGCGCGTGCAAGCGGGCGCTGGTGGCGAAGTCTTTCAGTTGACCAATATCAGCGGCTTTTCGTGGACGAGCGCGGATGGAAAAACCTGGACTGTGCAGTAGAACTTCTTCGCGCGCCGAAGGCTGCTCATACAAATAAACAACATTTCTGTCAATGCGCCAACCTTCTGGCGGATATTCCGTTTTGGCAATGCTTCCGCGTTCACTGACCGCGTAATCATTAGCTCTCTCTCATCAACATAGACACACTCAAGGAATATTTCTTCGCGCCGAAGAGACTATTACGAGGCATTTCCTCTGCCGCGCGATGCGTTGTTCGCCGGCGTGCGGTCTGAACAGAAAACCTCGCAACTTGCGCAAATTGTCCAGTCGAAGGGAGACTCCAATGTTGCAGAACGAGAGGCAAGACGGCGAGATGATTGTTCCGTCCTGGGCCCATCTTCGTCTTCCGCCTTTTCCGCAGGTCGCGCTCCGGGTTCTGCAACTGGCTAACAAGGAGAACGTGCAACTGCACGAGCTGAGCGGGCTGATCTCTTCCGATCCTGCTTTTGCCAGCGAAGTTCTAACCATTGCGAATTCGCTGCTTTATGCTCCGCGGTTTCCCGCCAGCAGCGTTTTGCAGGCCATCGCGGTGCTGGGCGCCAATAATCTGCAAGGGCTTTGCCTCACCGTGGGCGTGCGCGCGTACATGGGCAAATCGCTGAATCAGCCTTGCATGAGGGCCATCTGGCGCCACAACCTGGCCTGTGCGCTGATTGCCGACCAACTGGCTTCCGTGGGCTTTCTCGACCGGGATGTGGCGTTCACCTCAGGCGTCATGCACGACATTGGGCGATTGGCGCTGGCCGTGATTCGGCCCAAAGAGTTCGGCGTTTTGCTGGGCGTTCATACTGGTTCTCCCGCCAGTATTCTCAAAACCGAGCGGGAGCTTTTCGGATGGGACCATTGCGAGGCGGGACGGCAACTGATTGCGGAATGGAATATGCCCGCGGAGTTTGAACCCATTGTCTCCGAGCATCACGCGCCGCGACAGAACGGAAGCTCATGGGGCATGGCCGACCTGATCAACGTAAGCTGCCGCATGGCCGACGCCGCCGGCTGCCCCGCGTTTCCGGGCTGCGAACTCACGCCGTATCCCGATCTGCTGGACGAACTGCCCGCGCGTGAGCGCAGACTCTTCCATTCCTCGGTCGAAACCCTCTCCGCCGAAATCGCGAGAAAAATCGATTCGGTCGAGGCCGTCTGACCATTGGATTTGAAAAGGCCGGGTGAAAAATTTTCGACCAGAAATAACCGAATGAAAAGTTCGCAGCCAAGAAACATCTGGGTGCCCCATCCATTCCGCGTTCTTTGCGGAATGGGTGGGAAACCACGAATCTTACTCGCCCTGTTCTAGAAGCGGAAAAAGTTCTTGGCCAAAAACAGCACGTTCGCCGGCCGCTCGGCCAGTCGGCGCATATTGTAGGGATACCAATCGTGGCCGAAAGGAACATACACGCGCACGTTGTAACCCTCCTGCACGAGTTTGCGCTGCAGGTCGCGGCGCACGCCGTAGAGCATCTGGAACTCGAAGCGGCTGGGGTCGATTCCGCGCTCCCTGGCGTAGCTCTTCACTGCGTCGATCATGGCCTCGTGGTGGGTGGCGAAGCCATGATAGATTCCGCTGTCCAGCAATATTCTGCTGAGACGAACGTAGTTCGCGTCCACGTCCGTCTTGTGCGGAAATGCCACTGTGGCTGGCTCGTCGTAGGCGCCCTTGCATAGCCGCACACGGATGCCATTGGCCACCAGACCCTCAATGTCTTTCTGAGAGCGGAAAAGGTAAGCCTGGATCACGATTCCGAGCACCCCGCGCAATTCCGGCTTGGCATGAAGCCGCTCGACAATCTCTATCGTCACCGATGTCAGCGGCGAGTCTTCCATGTCGATGCGGAGAAAGCTGCCCGTCGCCTTCGCGTGTTGGGCAACATTTTCCGCAATACTCTCGGCCAACGCGGGTGAAAGGCCCAGCCCCATTTGCGTCAGCTTCAGGCTGATGTTGGCGTTGAGCTTGTGCTCGGCGATAGCGTCCAGCAGTTTGTGGTAAACATCCGCGGCCGCGTTGGCCGCTGCTTCCGAGTTCACGCTCTCGCCCAGCGAATCCAGGGTGACGGTCATACCTTCTTTGTTAAGGGCTTCGGCGGCGCGCAGGGCGTCTTCAATCTCCATGCCAGCCACAAACCGGGAGCTGAGCCGGATACCCAACCGTGTGTTTTCGCAAAAGTGGCGAAGAGGCTTGTTGTGAGAGAGTGCAATAAAGAACGAACGAAGAACAGGCATATATTATCCTCCTGGAACAAGCCATCATTTCCCAGCCATTTTCCAGACCAAACATTCTCGCACAAAGAAATGGGTTGGGGCTGTGACGGGCAAGTCCGGCACGCGAGCCGGTGATTCCAAACCGGTTCGCGTGCAATTCAAACAGCCATCAGACCGCCAGGAAGGGTTCATCGCTGCACGGACTCTTACCTTGCCTGTCCAGTGAATTTATTCAAGCTACGGTAAATCGTGCTTCCGTGCGCAGGCAATTTGATCTCGACCTGATCGGAGGCTTTCGACTGTTTGCCACTGTATAAATCGCGCGCTCCATCGCTCGCACACATCTGACATATTTCTTTCCACGCGAAATGCAATGTGACGGGTTTGTCATTCAGATTGAAGAGGGCGACGAACTCAGGCGGATCAACATCTGCTTCTTCCGAGGCTTCCCACACCCGAACATTCTCAAAGCCTTCAGGCAGATTTGCGACAGGGTGACTCGTCCACGCCTTCTGGTTGACCTCCAACACGTCCTTGTTGGTCATGAGCGACTTGGTAAACTCATCCAGCTTAGTCAGATTCGCGCCCAGAATCAGCGGCGCGCGCGCGATGGCCCAGAGCGTGAACTCCGTCTGCTGCTCGTCGTGCGTCAGCCGCGACTGGCGCGCCTCGCCCCAGCCGGGATGCGGCCCCAGCCAGCCCCACGGCAGCATATCCGCATCCGGCCAGTTGCCTTCCTTGACGTAGGGATTCCATTGGGCGATTCGGTCGAACTCGCCGCTCAGGCCAAAGGGAAACTCGTCGTCGCCCGGCTTGCGCGGAAACGTCCAGCCATCCCAGTGGTCGTTAGTGATGCGCCACATCTCAGCGTACTTGGCGACTTCAGCCGCATGCTCCAGTTGCGTCGGTCCCGGCGACAGGCTCAGCACAATCGGCCGCCCCGTCTTTCGGATCGCCTCGGCAATCTGGCGAATCTCGGTGGGCCGGTAGGGGTGATCGCTGATGCAGTCCACCTTGATGTAATCCAGGCCCCAGCCCGCATAGAGCTTCAGCATCGAGTCGTAGTAAGCCTGACCAGCTTCGTTATCGGCCACGCCCCAGTTTCCCTCATCCCAACCGCAGGGCGAGTTGATATCGGCTGCGTCCGTGGCGTGGAAGCTGGTTCCGGCGATGGGCAGATTCTTCTCCACCGCCTGCTTGGGAATCCCGCGCAAAATATGAATGCCGAATTTCAGCCCCTGCGCGTGAACCCAATCGGCCAGCGGCTTGAAGCCCGCGCCCCCTGCCGCCGAGGGAAAGCGGCTCACCACCGGAATGAGAATTCCGTTCGCGTCCAGCAGATATTTCCTCTCCGCCAGGTTTGCGCCGAAAGGGTTCTCCATGTACCACCCCTCGTCGATCACCGCATACTGCCAGCCAAACTGCTTTACTCCGGCCAGTACGGCGGCATTGGCCTTGAAGTCCGCCTCGTTAATGGTGAGGCCATAGGCATCCCAACTATTCCACCCCATCGGGGGCGTAGAAGCTGGGCTCTGTGCGTAGCTGAGGTTTGCAACTGAAAGGAAGGCAAGAACTACGACGAAGAAAACAATGCGACGAGTCATGCGGAAACATATATCACAAACGCCTTCTTCACTGCACGATAGGGTCGCGCGCAACGCAGGGCGCCTATTTCGAGAGTCCTCGTTCCGCTTCGCCTAGAAACATCGTCCCTTTACGCATACAACTGGATCTTCGCCGGCCAAGTCCCCCGGCGTCTGCGCGTTAGCACCCACTTCGCCCCATACGATAAGCTGATATAGCCAACCAGCAAGGAGAAAACAAACGATGAACGCAGTTTTGGGAATCGACGGCGGAGGAACGCGTACCCGCGCCTCCATCGTGGAAGGTGAACGAGTTCTGGCCCACGCGGAGAGCGGATCCATCAAGCGGCTGCGAGTGGGCGCAAAAGTATCCGAGGCCAACCTGCGAGCGCTGCTGAAAGAGGTTTACGACCAGGCGGGCGTAAGCGGCGTGCGCGCTGCCTCGGTCGGCGTGGCCTCCGCCACCATGCCCGGCGTAAAAGAGTGGATCTTGGAGGTTTTTCAGGATTTTGGAGTCGAGCGCGCAGAGGTCGTCGGCGACGAAGTGATCGCCCTCGATGCGGCTTTCCGCGGCGGCCCGGGAATCCTGCAGATTGCCGGCACCGGCTCGAACACCATCGGTCGCGCGGCTGACGGCACCCGCGAGAGCGCCGGCGGCTGGAGTTCGCGGCTGGGCGACGAGGGCTCCGGCTACTGGATCGGCGTCAACAGCGTTCGGCGCGCGCTTCATGCCTATGATCGGGAGGAGCCGACGCAAATTCTTAAGAAGGTTGGCGAAATTTGGGGCACGCCCAGCCTGGCTGACTTGATCAATCTGGGCGACAGCACGCCGGGACCGGACTTTGCCGCGCTGGCGCCGGCCATCAGCGAGCTGGCCCTGGCCGGCGAACCTGTCGCCAAAGAAACCCTTGCGCAGGCAGCGGCCGATCTGGTCGAGTTTGTGCTGCTGGTGCGCGCCAAGCTGCGCCGCAAGCACGCGATTGAAGGCGAGGTTCCCGTGGCCTGGACCGGCGGCGTCATCGAGCATATGCCTTTGGTTCGCGACGCCTTTTTTGCCGGCCTCCATACCGCCGCGCCCCTGATGCCAGTGGCACAGGAGGCGGTGGTTTCTCTCCATGGCGCTCTCTGGCGGGCACAGCGGCTGGCGGAGGCGGCAGGTTAAAGTACCTGCTCTCCGTTCACAACCGAGCCGACCAGCTTCCCCGCTCGATCCACGGCAACAAGACTTGCCGGCTGGCCGACCGCGACCGATCCCGCCTGATCGCTCAGGCCTGTCATGGCCGCCGGATTCACCGTCGTCAAGCGCAGAGCCTGCTCCAGCGGCGCGCCAGTGAACTCCACAAAATTCGCCAGCGCGCGGTCGAGCGTTAAGACGCTGCCGGCCAGCGTGTCGCCGACCATGGCTCTGCCGTTGGCCACCTGCACCGCGAATCCGCCCAACTGGTACTCGCCGTCCGGCATTCCCGCAGCGCTCATCGCGTCTGTCACCAGAATCGCCCGCTCCGGCCCTTTGGCTCTCCACCACAGTTTCGCCATCTCCCGGGCGGTATGGATGCCGTCGCAAATCATCTCGGCATAGAGTGTGTCGCAGGTGAGCACCGTGCCCAGAATGCCCGGCTCGCGATGGTCCAGCGGGCGCATGGCGTTGAACGTGTGCGTCGCGCTGACGGCTCCAGCGGAAATGGCGGCGCGGGTCTCGGCGGCTGTGGCATTTGAATGTCCCAGGGATACGCGTACCCCGCGCGCCGTAGCGTGCGCGGTCAGTTCAGCCGCGCCGGGCAGCTCGGGCGCCATCGTCATCAGGCGGATGTGGCCCTCGGCAGCCTCGTAAAATCGGTCGAAAGCGGCAATGCTGGGCGCAAGCAGGTGTTCCGCCGGCTGCACGCCACGCTTCAAGTGCGAAAGAAACGGACCTTCCAGATGAATGCCGATAGGCCGCGCTTGGCCCGCAACCGCCGGCCGCTCCAGCAGCTTTGCCAGACCGGAGAGCGCCCACAAGGTCGTGTTCAGCGGCGCGGTCACCGTGGTAACCAGAAAATTGCCCGTGCCGCGCGATGCCAGAAAGCCGCCTATGGCGTCAAGTGCCGCGGACGTGGCTTCCATCACGTCGTGGCCCTTGGCCCCATGAATATGCACGTCGAAATACGCGGGCGCGAGAGTCGCGCCGGGAAAGTCAAGAACCTGCGCCTTGCCGGGCACTTCACTGGCCGCGCGCGTTGAAACTGAGGCAATCTGGCCGTCTTCAATCACGACCACGGGCAAATCGAGCAGCTTGGTTCCATCCCACAGCCGCTCCGCTGTAAGTATTGTTCGCATATCTATAGATTATTGCAGGCGGCACTGCTTAGTGAATCAGCGTTGTCCGCTCCGGCTCAGCCGCGCCCTTCTGCTGTTGCACCGCCTTGAACATCGCCTGCGCTGCCGCCAACTCCGCGCGGCAAGCCGTCAATTGCGCCGACAGAAAGGCTAACTGCGACGCCAGATGCAGCCGCAATTCCTCAATCGCGTTCTCCAGACGGTCGTTGGCCGCGATCTGTTCTGCCTGACTCATCTGAACAGCTTTCAAATTCGGCAGAATCACGTCAGTAAGAATCTTGATCAGGGGATCAGCGGTCTCATCCATAAGAAGATTTTAAGGTCAATCCGCAAAAAGCGCCTGATTACGGCTGCGCAACCATTGGTAATGTAGGCATGGTTCCCTGGTTGGCCCAATTCCTCCGGCGATTCCGTCTGGCCGCAACACAACTGTAACGCGCGCACTCGCCAGCTTTGCTAAAGTCTGGTTATGCACACCACGGCGCGGTTGGCGGTTTCTTTTGCGGCAGTTGTACTTGGAGCGGGAATTCTTGCGGCGCAGACCATCGATCTGCCCAGCAGCAAACAGTTGATCGGCGAAATTCCGGGGCATCCGCAGCGGCTGAACAGCCTGCCCATCTCCATGGCGGTTTCTCCGGATGGCCGCTACGTGGTCACGGTGAACGCCGGCTTCGGCACCTTCGAATCGCAATATGAGCAGTCGCTGGCTGTGCTAGATACGCAAAGCGGTGCCGTGGCGGACTTCCCCGACTCTCGCACTCTGGTGAAAGCCCACCAGACGCTCTACTCGGGCCTGGCCTTCAGCCGCGACGGCAGCCGCATTTACTCGAGCATCGCCTCGCTCACTGACCCGGTCGGCAACGGCAAAGACGCAACAGGCAACGGCATTCTGGTCTATCGCTTTGCCAGCGGAAAGATCACGCCGGAACGTTTGATTCCTCTGCCGCTCCAGCAACTCGCCGCGGGAAGAACGACGCGGCTGATCGGCGAGGGCGCGGGCGACAAGGGCGTGCCGTACCCTGCCGCAATCGCGGTCGTTGGCGCGGCAGGCGCTGAAAAGCTGCTGGTCGCAGACAATCTTTCCGATGATGTTCTGCTCCTCGACGCCGCCAGCGGAAAAATCGAAAAGCGATTCGATCTCTCCGAAAGCGATGCCGTGCCCGGAACCTATCCCGTTGGTCTCGCGGTAACCAAAGACGGCGCGCGCGCCTTTGTCGCCTTGTGGAATGCTTCGGAGATAGTCGAACTTGATCTGGCAAAAGAAGCCGTCGGGCGCAAGCTTGGCCTGCTCAAACCAGACAACCCTGTCGCGCCGGGCACGCATCCATGCGCTTTCGAGTTCTCTCCCGATGGCCGGACCCTTTATGTCGCGCTGGCTAACCGCGATGCCGTTGCCGCCGTGAACGTGGCTGGCGGGCAGCTATCCGTAAGAGGCTACTTCGATACCCGCCTGCCCGCACAGAGTTACTTTGGCGCCGAGCCTGTGGCGCTGGCCGTCAACGCCGACGGCAGCCGCCTCTATGTGGCCAACATGGGCAGCGACGCCATTGCTGTCATCGATACGAAGAAGCTGACCGCGAAGGCAGTGAAGGAAGGAATGGTTGAGCCTATCGGGTTTGTGCCCACCGAGTGGATGCCCATGTCGATGGCCTTCATCCCCTCATCCTCCGGCGGCAAACTCTATCTCGCTACGGATAAAGGAAAAGGCACCGGACCGAACAACTTTCCTCAGCGCCCCACCGAGACCTCGAAAAACGCCTCCACGACGAGGCCAACCACGTACATCCCCACGCTTCTCTATGGCTCGCTGGCTACACTCGACGCAGCGGAGATTGACAGAAACCTGCCGCAGTGGACCAGCGTGGTAATCGCCTCCAACCGCATGAAAGCGGCAGAGGAGAATATTACCTTTGCCGGCGGCGCACACGACCGCATCCACCACGTGATTTACATCATCAAGGAAAACCGCACTTACGATCAGATTCTGGGTGACCTCGAACAGAATGGCAAACCGGTGGGCAATGGCGACTCAAAATTGACGATGTTTGGCGAAGGGATTACGCCCAACCAGCACAAGCTCGCCCTGCAATTTGGCGTGCTCGACAACTTCTTCGATTCCGGCGAAGTCTCCGGCGACGGCCACGTCTGGTCCACGGCGGGCATCGGCACCGACTATCTGGAGAAAACCTGGCAGCAGAGTTATCGCGGCAGCCAGCGCACCTACGACTACGAGGGCGCAGTCGCCAACAACTATCCGCTGCTGCAAAAGATTCCCGATGTGAACGAGCCGGCCAGCGGTTATCTCTGGGGCAATCTGGCCGCGCACGGCAAGACCTATTACCATTTCGGCGAGTACGTCTCCACCACTTTTTGCAACGAAGCGCGCGTCGCCGATCCGCAGTTGGGGCCGATGATGCAAGGCCACGACTGCGCG
>Ga0255353_1000722_pt1 | contig 20289 bp, 23 predicted proteins | sample HBST25metaG_FD_189941 | JGI IMG/M metagenome (GOLD analysis project Ga0255353, IMG submission 189941) | Peat soil microbial communities from Stordalen Mire, Sweden - H.B.S.T25 | ecosystem: Environmental > Terrestrial > Soil > Wetlands > Peat | place: Sweden: Norrbotten County, Stordalen Mire...
CCCAATTCCCTCCCCCACCTGGCGCACGCCGGGTTTGGGAGGGCTTTGGCATCGGTGGAATCGGCATTTAACTCTGCTTACCAGCACATGCACAGGAGCTTGCCCATCCCCGGCGACATCATTCAACTCAATCTCACCGAAGAAACGCTGCTCCCGTAGAGGATCAGAGCGTTCTTCCCTCCCCAAGGAGAATTACCATGAAGAACGCCCACCTACGACTTACCCAGGTCGAATACTCCGTCCAGTCCAAGAATTGGTCTACTCGCGTGGAAGTTTGGTGCGATCGCCTGGCCACCGAGGACACCACCACCCACATGCTTTCGATTTTCGGCAATGATTCTGAGATGGCCGCTGTTTCGGGTGCGATCTCGACTAACTCACGTCTCACTGCCAAGCTCCCGGATGGCTCGAAGCTGGAGCTTTTCATGGGCCAGAAGCCAACCACGTACCGCGGCCACCTCTCGATCCCCGGCCGCTTGCGTCCCGTGAGGCACATCCTGTGCTTCTCAGAGGCACTCATGCAGAACGGCACAAACGGATCAGTCACGGTCCTCCACAATGACGACACCCTCATTTGGGCAACCGTCATTTCGTTTCTTGGGCTGCCTGCACTGCCCGAGTGGGCTGGCCCCGGCGTCCAGATGTTGCGGAATACCGAGAAGATTCGGGAGATCATCGGATTCAATTGCTCCCCTATCACGGTGACCATCACGCGCGAGGAGTTGTTGCAGTGGATTGGATTGCAGGTTGCGGAGAAGTTTCTATTTCTCCCCGAAGCTGCAGGCCCTGTCATCTGGCCTTCCTACGGAATCAAAGATCTGCTCTCCGCTTCTGTGATAGATGAAGACGAGATTGAAGTCGCCGCGTAGCAGAACTAAACCGCAGCAGGGCCAGTGCATGGCTGACACTTCCCTGAGTATTTCTAGACCACCAACATATCAGGAGTGTATACTCTCCTAGTCAGGAGGAATCATGGCAAGCCTTTCATATCCAATGACACGGTACTCGCCTCCCCCGATCACCGACCTCACATCCAAGGATGCACGAAAGCGGCTTAGCGCATCCGCGCTCAAGCTGTTTTTCAATATAGTCGACGTTTGGAAGATCCGCGATGAAGACGCGCGCATGCTTCTGGGTGGGGTTACGAATGGCCCCTACTATGAGATGAAGAAGAAGCCTGAAGTTCGCCTACTCGATACAGACAGGCTGCAACGGGTCTCCTATCTGGTAGGGATATTCAAGGCGCTCAATATTCTTCACGGGCGAGAGCTCGCTGATGAGTGGGTCCGGCTCCCCAACACAAACCGTATTTTCAACGGCTCTACCCCTCTCGACTACATGATTAAGGGGGGAGTGCCAGCCATGCAAACCGTGCGCCGGCTACTCGACGCGCGACGAGGAGGCATTTGAACGCCAAGACTGCCCTAGTACGGAGACAAAAAAACAGCGGTAAGCTGCCTTTAGTCTCTCGAATTCGCGCCGAAGAAACGAGCCGCCTCATCCCCTCCAAATACAGCATTGGCGAGGATAGCGTGCTGACGCGCATAGCAAACGACAACACTCTGCTTGCAGACGCGTTCGACCTTGACAGTGCGACGAATGACCGCCTGTTGGCCGAGAATCAGCTACTACCAGGCATTGGCACTCACGAACTGGTGTTTGGCATACCCTACGCGAGCATTATCAATGCCGCCTTTGCTCACCCCCACCCGCTGGGGAATCGCTTCAACGGACCCGATCGCGGAGCATGGTATGCCGCAGGGGATGTTTCAACCGCGCAGGCCGAGGTTGCGTTTCATAAGTCTGTGCAACTGGCGGAGATTGATCGATACTACGATGAAGTGACCTATGACGAGTATCTGGCTGATTTCAACGCGGATTTTCATGACTTGCGCCAAGCGCCAGCGTTCAAGCCCTGCCTTGATCCAGAGAGCTACGCAGAGTCGCAACTCCTGGCCGAGCGGCTGATGACGGTCGGCTCACTCGGAGTGGTCTATCCGAGTGTCAGGCATGCGAAAGGAACATGCTTTGCCTGTTTCTGCCCTGCGTTGGTGACAAACGTCAGGAAACAATTCACATTCAGCTTTCGTTGGGATGGCAAACCTGAGCCGATCATCGAGAAGATTCGAACCTAAATTGTAATCAGTCCTCCACCATAAAGCCTGAATCGGCGCTTTATTCCCCTGTCACACATTACTGCAAGGCCAGCCCCTCAAAGGTGCTGGCCCTTCCTATTTAGGACTCGAGGTAAATTCATGGCAGCACTCGCCACCATTTTCGACTATTTGCGCTTATGTTCTATACAACATAAGCGCAAATATGTGTAGATGTCAGTTATGTTGCCATGACTCATGGAAGGGCTCCGTAATGCGGGTTCCGCTTGGCTGATCGCCACATAACTCCGATACTTGATTCGTTCGTCCCATCAAGGGAGGAGGCAAAACAATGGAAGCGGTCAAGCAAATAATCGGGCGTATTGAATGGATCAGGCGGTATAGCGCAGGACCATTTCCGGAAGAGCGAAATGCGTACCTGGCGCACCTTCAAAAAATTGGACATAGTGTCCGGCGAATGCGAGATGTCAATAGGTTTCTGCTGGGTATCGCCGAGCAGATCGACCTCAGCCGAGCCGATTTATTGGATGTGGCTCAAATCAGACAGGCAGGCGAAGCGTGGGTCTCCAGTCATTGCAAGCCTCATTCCACGGCCAGGACCCGTCAGCTTGCGCTGAGAGAATTCACCTACATCGGGGAAAGGTGGTTGCGCTTTCTCGGCAAGTTGCGCAGTCCAGAGTGCTCTCACGTATTTCAGAAAGAGCTGGAACTATTCCTCATTCACTTAAAGGACGAAAGGGGGTACACCGAACAGACGCTACTGACACGAAGCACCGCATTGTCCCTATTCTTCAACTGGCTCACCGCACGAGGCTCATTGTTAGAAGAGGTGAGAGCGGAAGCCGTAGCTGCTTACTTTGTCGAGAATAAGGACAAATGTTGGTCGCGTGCAACTATCGCGGTGTACGCCCAGACTCTGCGCAGCTTCTTCCGTTTTGCAGAACAGCGCGGCTGGTGCATTTCCGGCATCGGTTCAAGGATTGAAAGGCCACATATCTACACGTTGTCTGGAATCCCTCAAGGGCCCTCATGGAAGGACGTGCAGCGCCTCATCGCGAACGTCGATACAAATCGGCCCTCCCACATTCGCGATCGCGCCGTCATTCTTCTGCTTGCCGTTTACGGATGGAGAATCGGAGAGGCGGCCAAGCTTGCCCTCGACGACATTGATTGGCGGACAGAGCGCATATATGTCAAACGCCTGAAACGGAGAAATCGACAGGAATATCCTCTTGTTCCGGTAGTAGGCGACGCAATTCTGAAATACCTCAAGGAGGTTCGGCCAAGGTCGCCTCACCGCGAGATATTCCTAACTTTGATGGCCCCGTATCGGCCAAGCACGATGCGTGGGCTCGAAGCTTGCGTCGCTTTGCACATTCGTGCGCTCGGACTTCAACTGCCCCACACCGGCCCGCATGCTCTTCGACACGCGTGCGCTACACATCTTTTGTCCCAAGGGTTCTCGCTCAAAGAAATTGGTGATCATTTGGGGCACGAGTGCCCGCGGTCAACCCAGATCTATGCCAAGGTCGATGAGCGCGGATTGCGGCAGGTGGCAGAGGTGGACATCGCTTTTGCGACCAAGTATGTCACTGCGATCAAATCCGTGGTTCAACCGGAGTGGACTTCCGATCGGTTGGCGAGCCTCAGAGAAGTCGGTGATGTCAACCTGGGAGGTGTGCTATGAAGTTGGCAAACGCAATCGAGGAATTTGTCATTTTTAAGCAGTCCCTTGGCGCACGGTATAAGGGAGAGTCCAACCGCCTGAAGGCGTTTCTGCGGCAAACAGGCGACATCGATCTCAACGATCTCAGTGTCCAGCACACGCAGGCTCACCTTCTCCTTGTAGACGGAGCCGAGGTAACCAGTGGATGGGTCAAGAAGTACGAGGCCTTGGATATCTTCTTCCGGTACGTACTGGCGCGCGGTCACCTCCAGCACTCTGTAATGCCGCCCCCGCCTCGAGTAAAACCGCACGCTTTTATCCCCTACATATACTCCATAGATGACATGCGCCGGTTGTTGGGCGTTCCCGATGCGCATTATTCGCCGACAGCTCCTCTGACTCCATACACAATGCGAACATTCCTGTTACTGCTCTATGGAACAGGAATCCGTTTGGGAGAGGCGACCAAGTTGACGATCGAGGACATAAACCTTGACGACGCGATCCTGACCATCCGCGAGACAAAGTTCTTCAAATCACGTTTAGTGCCAGTGGGCCAGGATCTGGCCGGGATACTGCGCCTTTATCGAAAGCGGCAATGGAAAGACACAATCCAGGACCCGAATATGCCGTTCTTTCGTACAAGGCTGCACCGTGCTATCACCCATGCGCATGCAGACCATCAGTTCGCTTGGCTGCGGATGGAGGCGGGTGTTCTCCGTTTCGATAACGCACGCTATCAGCCACGTCTTCATGACTTCCGGCATACCTTTGCGGTGAATCGAATCATTACATGGTATCGGGAGGGCAAGGACGTGCAGCGTCTCCTGCCGCAACTAAGCACGTATTTGGGCCATGTGAGTATCGATGACACTGCTCACTATCTGCAAATGACCAAAGAACTTCTCGAAGAAGCGAACAACCGATTCGAGCAATATTCCACTATGGAGGTGCGCCATGCCTGACAATTCTTCTCTTGGTTATTGGGTTCGCCGTTTCCTGATGGAGTACCTCGTGCATGAGCGGGGCCTCTCAAGAAATACTCAGCAGAGTTACCGCGATGCCTTCCGATTGTTCTTGCCGTACAGCTCCCGTCAAACCCGCGTTGCGGTTGACAGATTGACAATTGAGGACATTTCGCCTGAGTTAGTCGTCGCGTTTCTCGCGCATCTGGAAATCGACCGCGCTTCCACTGCCATAACACGCAATCAAAGGCTCGCCACGCTCCATGCATTTGCCCGATTCGTCGCAGAGCGAGCGCCGGAGGCCGCGGTCTGGTGCACCCGGATTCGCAACATCCCGTTCAAGCGACACGACAGGAATTCTGTTCCTTATCTTGAAAAAGAGGAGATGGAAGCTCTGTTGTCGGCGCCGGATAGAAGCACACGGCAGGGTCGCAGAGATCACGCAATCCTGCTGTTCTTATACAACTCGGGGGCCAGGGCCAGCGAGGCGATGAGAATCGCCGTTGAAGACTTAAGTTGGGACTCGACCGGGACTGGTTCAGTGAGACTCGATGGCAAGGGGCGAAAGATACGTTTTTGCCCGCTCTGGAAGAAGACCATGGAGGAACTCAAACCTCTGATTGCCGGACGTGCCGAAGGGTGCCCGGTATTCGTCAACCGCTATGGCGACGCGATGACCCGGTTTGGTCTCAATGCCCTGGTGGAAAGGTACGTTCAACTTGCGGGACAGAGCATGCCATCCTTGACAAAAAAACGAATTAGCCCGCACACGATCCGGCACACCACCGCAACTCATCTGCTCCGAGCCGGGGTGGATATCAACACGATTCGAGCCTGGCTCGGACATGTATCGATAGAGACCACAAATGTATACGCGGAAACAGATCTTGCCATGAAGGCGAAAGCGCTCGAAGCGTGTGCTCCCAACACATGTCGCACCTCACGTCACAGGAGATGGCGCGACGATCCTGGCCTACTGGAGTTCTTAAGACAACTATGAGTGCCGCCGCCACAATGATGCACAAGTGTTCGTGTGCCCACGGCTTGCACTTCAACGTAAGAAGCCCTGCGGCGAATCCCGGTGCCTCATGGACCTTGCCATCAAGGCAATAGATTGCAAAAACAATATCCGGCGGTGCAAACTTTCACTCCGCCGCAGGACGCCGCTCACGCGGTGCACTGTGGCCTAGTCTTGCACCGGCGGCGCGCACGCGGCGAATAGTGAGTCCTCTTCCATCTGATAGAGCCAGCTTTGTTCAGCATCGGAGTGTATCCTAACACTCGCATGTCGGTCCTTCAGGCTCACGGCAACTTGAGTGAAGCTAAGAGTTCGATACAGGCAATCGCTGAAACTCAGAGTAAACTAGACAACCCGGGCGCCGCAATCCCGAGTGCCATCAAGATAGACGGCTCGGCTGAGATCGATCTGCTCGGCGATACCCAACAGAAACCTGTTGACATCCCGCATTCGCCGGACACTGTGTCCGATTTTCAGAAGGTGAACGAGATACGCGTTTCGCTCTTCCGGAAATGGCCCTGCGCTATACCGCCTGATCCATTCAATACGCCCTATCAATTGCTTGACCGCTTCCATTGTGTTGCCTCCTCTCTTAACCGAACGAATCAAGTATCGGAGTTATGTGGCGATCAGACAAGCGGAACCCGCATTACGGAGCCCTTCCATGAGTCATGGCAACATAACTGACATCTACACATATTTGCGCGAATTCGCTCCGGACCTCGGGAAGCGAATCACTGAAGCGTATCAACCCCTCCATAAACCCGGTGACCCACTGTCACCGCTCCTCTCCAAACTTCGCCGCAAGGCACTCCCAGCTCAGGCGCTCGCCATCATGGGCACCGTAAAGTTCTGGAAGAAGGGCGGTCGCGCGGCCAAAATGGTTGCTGAGTGCGGCTGCGGCAAAACTCTCATGGCAATCGCTTCCTGCTTTGTTCATGCAGCCGGCAAGCGGTTCACCGCGATCGCGATGTGCCCGCCGCACCTGCCGAAGAAGTGGGCGCGGGAAGTCTTCCTGACCCTGCCCAACGTCCGCGTGTTCATCGTCTATGACATGCGCAACAACGGCGACATCAAGAAGCCGCATGGCATGACCGAGGTGGTCTACGTCAACGGCAAGATCGTTCACAAGGGCCTCAAGATCACGTTGAGCGAGCTTCGCCAGATGGGGCCCAAAGGCTTCAAGAAGATTTGCCCCGAGAATTCTTTCTTCATTATGAGCAAGGAGAAAGGCAAACTCGGCTATTTCTGGAAGCACGCCTTCGATGTTGCCGAATCCGGCCCCAACAATGGCAGCGTCATCGGCATCGATAGCGGTCTCCCGGTTGAAACCTCATCCGGAGGCAACCTCACCCGCTTGTCCTTCGATGCCAACAAGTACGATGAGACGCTGAACCGGCCCAACAAGGGCACGACCGTCTTCTCGCCACTCTGGCAGGCGGACAAGAACAAGCTGCAGCGCATGGCGCCTCTCGATTACATGGGTCGGTATATGAAGGACTTCTTCGACTACGCCATCGCGGACGAGCTTCACCAGCTCGCCGGCGACACCGCCCAGGGCAACGGGCTGGCGGTGCTGGAGCGGATTGGAAAGAAGCTGGTCGGATTAACTGGCACGATGATGGGAGGTTATGCCGATGACCTCTATAACGTGCTGTATCGCATGGATGCCCCACAGATGGCCAAGGACGGCTATGCGTGGGGTGGTGAGGGTCGCAGTGTCTTCCAGGGCAACTACGGCGTCTGTGAGGAGATAGTCAAACGCTACACCTCAGATAACGCCTGCTCCAGGGCATCGAAAGCCAATGTCACCATCAAGCGCAAGCCGGGCTGCAGTCCACTGCTGTTCGGCAAATTCTTGATGGAGAATACCGCCTTCGTTTCTTTGGAGGACATCGCTCGGGACCTGCCTTCCTATACGGAGTCGGTGATTCCTGTTGCCATGGACGAGGAGTTGTCGAAGGCTTACACGGACATTCTGGAAGCGATCAAAAAGGCGCTCGAAGAGTACCCGCGTAATCCCAGCCTCACCAGCCTCATGCTCAACACCCTGCTTTGCTACCCGGACCATCCGTTTGGCTTTGACTCGATCTACGGAAAGATCAAAGACAAGCAGACCGGCGCGATCAAGGTGGTCCATGTCTGCGACCCCGCGGAACTGGATCGGGACAGGCTGTATCCGAAGGAGCAGGCACTGCTCGACGACGTGAAGGCGGAAATTGCGGCTGGGCGCCGCGTACAGGTGTTTGCTACCTTTACCGGCCGCCATGACGTGACCGCGCGCTTGAAGTACGTCTTCGAGCAGGCTGGCCTTCGCACTGCGGTTCTCAGGTCGTCGGTTGGCACCGACGTACGTGAGGCGTGGTACGAGGCGCGGCTCAAAGAGGGCGTGCAGGTTGTTGTCTGTCATCCCAAGCTGGTCGAGACTGGACTCGATTTGCTGGACTTCCCAACTTTGTATTTTTATGAGTGCGGATATTCGCTGTTTACTCTGAGGCAGGCAAGCCGTCGCTCCTGGCGCATTGGTCAGAAGCAACCAGTGCGGGTGAAGTTTCTGATGTACTCAGGGACCGTGCAGGAGAATCAGATTCGTCTCATGGGCAAGAAGCTCCTTGTAGCGATGATGATGGAGGGAAAATTCAGCGGAGAAGGGTTGGACGGCTTCGAAGAGGATGACGACATGGTCACGTCGATGGTTCGCGAGTTGCTCGAAGAGGGCAAAGTTGGCGAATCAGCCGATGCGGTCTGGGCTAACCTTGCCCACGAGCGCGCGCAGATGTTTGCGCAGGCTCCGACCCTTGTCGCAGAAGAGCAGGAAGAAGAAACCGCCGACAGCAACGTCCCACTCGACGACTCAAGCGTATTTGCGTTCGACGCCGCCGAGGAGGAAGCCTCTGAAGTTGAAGAGGCTGAACCGTTGCCAGAGATGGCGAAGCCGTTCCTGGTCCCACCGCTTGTACCTGTCTCCGTACCTGAACCAGCACCAGCACCCACATCGCAAACCAACATTCTTGCGTTCAATGCGATGCGTCCAAAAGCCCACCGCCGCAAACCAGTTGCGGAGGATGAGGAGCAGATGCTGCTGTTCGGATGACTCGGCCAGCAGTAGCGAACGAGCGGCATGCGCCTTTAATAGGCGCATGCCGCTACACCCAGATCACGATAGCGAAGACTAGCAAATAACGATCCGAACATATTGCCTCGTCTGCTAATGGTAGGCAAGTGCCCTTTGACGACTCTAATCTCCGTTCGAGTCGGAGCGAGGCAACCATCGTTCTGATTGTCAAAAATCTGATTATCAAATTCCTGATAAACAGGTTTGGAAGGCGCGCGCTCACGTTCTTACGTTCGAGGTCCAAACATGGCAACGACATCACCGCAATTCGACCTTAAGGGTCACCTTCTGAGCCTCCGCGGTCTCACCCCCAAATCTACCAAAATGGCGCGGTTCTTCGACGCGAATCACATCCTCATCGCCGAGCGGCCAGTGACAGCAGCCGAGTGCTGGAACGCCGGCGCCTCATGCTGGTCCAACTTTATGCTCGCCGATGGGCCAACCGCCCGAGCGCTAGGCGCCGCATCTGTCTGCTTTATTTAGGCAGGCGCGAGTGCGAGCGATCGGCCACCATCACCGACCTCTAAACCAACCGCTTCAGGAGATGAAATGAGTCTGCTCGAAGAAGTAAATGCAAGAGTTGCTGCAAAGAATGCTGAGATTATGGCAGCGCGGATCGCGGTCTACGACAAAATTGAGGGGCCGCGAACCGGGGATTACATGGAATTCCCCGATGGCAAGGCCTTTCGCATCGCTCACGATTGGGGCAACCGGGTCCAGCCTGCAAGTTGTAGCGGCGATACCGGGAGCTTCTATTTCAGCGTGGGCTCGATGTCCTACAGCGGCGGACTTACGCCGGCCATCCTCACGTCACGGCTTGAGGCTACAGAGCGTTATCGCTCGGGATGCCTCTGGTTCTTCAGTGAGAACATTACCGGGGCCGGGCGTGGCGTTCACTTCCAAGCGCAATTCCGCGTCTTTCGCGTAATCCCTGAAACCGGCGACGGACATGGTCGACGGCGTGCCGCGGTACCCGGGGAGCTATGCCATGCAGCTTATGCGGACGCTGCCGACGAATAGGCTTCAGTCGTTTCTGAACTGCTTTTAGGGAATTTAACCAAGAGGTGGGCACTTCTCGCTTTAATTAGGAGAGTGCTCGCCCTCTCGCCAGCTTCAGCAAGGATCGGGTGAGTGCTCGTGAAGAGTGCCAATGCGAGCCGATTAGATACGCCGCACTTAACGAAGAGATTCCTCGTGTAATTCTTGACGACCTGCTCTTTGGTACCGAGGCAATCAGCAATTTGCTTATTCTTGTACGCCCTGGCGATGAAGCCGACTACCTGTAGCTCCCGTCGAGTGAGCCGATTGCGAACGCAAATACCAACTAGGTCGGATTCGACCGGAGCAGCGTCTGCGGCGTTTGGTACATAGTGGTGTCCCCTTGAGACGTGCCGAACGCATGCAACGAGTTCTTCTGACGAGATATCACGCGAGATTGTCCCGCGCAGTTGACGTGCGACTTCAATCGAGGGCTTGCGATCAGCGGATGTAACGACAATAAGGCCTGTGGAGGTCTCTTTGAGGGGGGAGAGCAAATATGGATGTTTGTGGAGTATTGGTAATGAGATAATCGCGGTCGATGCTCTAAGTGTCTCAACTGCGACTCGTACTGCCGCGTGATCATGCTCATCGCACTGGGCGACAATCTGAACGTCTTTCTCTAAAGAGAGGATACTTGCCACTCCAACGCGAAAGGGTGACCGAGGGCCTGCAAGGATGATTCGCTTGATTTTGATGACGTCCGCCTACAAAGACAGCTTGCGCTGTATCTCCTTGTAGCCCTCTCCCAAGTCTGTGTTGATGTCTGATAATGGCCCATTGATGACGGCTGAACAACGGTACGAAGGTCTAGATGCTTTCGTAACCATCTTGTTTATCATTTAGTTAATAGAACTATTCATCACACGCAAGTTGCATGGCAGCGCGCGGATCCGTACAACGATCTCGCAGGCAACGGCTGCTGCTTCGTCTGTGGGCTGGAAAAAGCGCATCCCGAGGCAAAGCACCCAGACGGAAATACGTAGAGAATTGGGCTATTGAGCAACCTGCCGATATAATCGTGGCAGGTTGCCCAGGAGGCGTCGTGACCCAAACCGCTCAAATTCAGACGAAGAGGGATCCATCGATGTTTTTTCGCCGTGTAGAAACCAAGCTCGGAATTGCTCCAGTGCGGTCGGATCGCGACCTGCAACGACTGGTTGCTAGTCGCCTTCCCCTCAGTTCGCTGGAATCTCTATCAAGTAATGGCATAAGCACTGAGGAGATTTACAGCTTCATCGTGCCTCGGCGGACTCTGTCCCACCGGCAGGCCCACCACCAGCCATTGACCGGAGAAGAATCGGACCGCGTTGTCCGGTTGGCGCGCGTCGTTTCACAGGCCGAGGAGGTCTTTGGCAATAACGAAAAGGCGGCGCGTTGGCTCAGAAAAGGCAAACCGAGGTTCGATGGACTCTCGCCACTGGAGATTCTCAAGACAGAGGCAGGATCTCGCCTGGTGGAAGAGCTGCTCTTGCAACTTGATTACGGTTTTGCTGCATGAGTAGCACATTATGATCCTATGGCGCATCAGTAACTACGCAACCATGGATGGGGCGGGTGGCCTCTATGTGTCCGGGCGCTGGCACACCAAAGGCCACCCGGTTGTCTATTGCACCTCAAATCCATCGACCGCACTGTTCGAAATCCTCGTCCACATGAGTATTGACTCTGAGGACATTCCTGAGCGTTTTCAGGTGCTCAAGATCGAAGGGCCGGATACTGTTTCCCGGGACCGGCTCGACGGCGATGAATTGCCCCCAAACTGGGCCGATGATATTGCCGGGACTCAAAGTATCGGTGACCGATGGTTATCGGAGAAGCGATCCTTACTACTGGAGGTTCCCAGCGTGCTTGTCCCTGAGACCTGGAACGTACTTGTGAATCCCCAGCACCCTGACTTCAAGCTACTGAAGATCGTCGCGGTATACGATCATCCATTTGACCTGCGCTTCCTCCAGCATAGTTAATCGCGGATCAATAGGCTGCTGGCTGCACAGTTATGCCGCCACCTGGGACGTTAGCTGCTGCATAGTTATCCCGCCAACCATTTCACACGAATCCCGCCAGCCGGTGGAGAGCGGTCGAATCGAAATTGCCGGCACGACTTTACAGGGGGGTTCAATTGCGGAGAACAGACTAAGGTTGGCGCAAGACGTGAGGACAGGTTTATGATGCTCCTATCGGAGAACGGTCCCATCCCCTTTGACGGTCTTGTAAATGCGACTTTTCAGGAGCCAACCGCTGGGAATGCAGGCCAATGCTGCGAGATTGACGTTGACGAATGGCGAACCATTAACATCACAGAATGAAAGTTTTCAGAAGTAGTTTTACACTGGACGCGCCGGGGGCATACCCTCCTGTGGGAGAGCGAAAATGCGCGAAATCCTGGGCATGTCGGCGATAACTCTGGCTGGGGCGTGGTGGGTCCTGGGCACGGCTTGCATGGCACAAAACCCCTCCAGTGATGTGAAGAGCACCAACACAGGACAACCTGCAAACGCGGTGCTGACAATTTCGCCCACATGCCCAAACATGGGGATAGATACCAAGACAAACAAATATACCGAGACGGAGCCAGCAGTGGTCCGATACAACCCCGCTGCACAGGGGGCTGCACTGCGCTCGCCGACGGCGCTAACGCTGCACGTTGCTCCGGTTCCGCAAGGCGGGAAATCCGTTGAGAAGGATATTGCAATGGAGCGGCAGCCGGATGGCACATGGACTGCCTCGTTTACGATCACTTCGCGTGAGACGGGAAGCGGATACATCCTGTTCGATGTGGAAGACCAGGCCCATCGGTTCGACCGGAACCAGGGCGATTACTGGGACGCAACGGTGTGCCTGAAGGACAAGAAGTGGGGATTTGCGACTACGACCAAGGCGAGAACTTACGACGGCCATGTGATAGCGCCGGGATTTCAACGGGCGCCGAACCAGGCGCGCGCGTTGGCAATCATGCGGGAGGACTTCGCAGCGAATCCTCAGAACTTCGATGATCTGTCATCAATCTGGAATTATGAGACGAAGGGCGGCATCGGGAGAGGGAGCGATGCCGACTGGGCACAGGTGAGTCGGGAAGTGGATGAAACGGTGGCGAAGTACAGGAACGACAACAACGCGCTCTGGGATGTCGCGACCTATGTCGCTGGGCACTACGCAAGGCTCGATCCTGCGGTGGTGGCGAGGGTTCGCGCTGCGGTGATCGCAATGACGCAGACGGTGACGCCAATACGCTTCGATTCCGAGGGCCATATACATGAGGTTCCCCGGACCAAGCAGTGGGACGACGGTATGGCGCAGAACGTAAATTTCCTGCTTTCGGAGATGGATCTGCCACTGGCCCAACATATCGCGGAACCGGAGGCACGGGGAGCGGCGCTTGAGGCATTCACCAAGAAGTATGGGGATTGCGGCAACATGTGTATCGAACTGGCGCCGGCATTCGGGTATGGCGTGGAAGCGTTCGGCGAGGCAGGCGACCTGGATGACGCGAAGCGTCTGGCCGAGGAGTGGATGGCATGGGACCCGAAGAATCCCGACCCATCAGCGGTACTTGCGGAGCAATACCTGAAGGCCAATAAACGACTTCCTGAGGCGCTGGAGCTGGTGAACTGGGCTGACAACCTGTACCAGCCATTTTCCAATACGGTGACGAGAAGTTCGAGCGATCACACCATTCGCTCGCAGATATACTTTGTGGTCGCTCCGTTTGCGAGTTTCCATGGCCGAATCGAATTGCTGCGCGGCAAGATCGAGGCGGCAATGGGGGATTGGGCGGCGGCAGCGAAGGACTTGCAGGTGGGTTCGGATGCGCTCGCGCAGAACTCCAACATGGTGACCCAGTCAATCGAGGCGGCGTTCGCGCTGGGCGGCGCCGACGAGCATACGGGCGCTAAGGATGCGGCTCTAACGGCGTATTTGAGCGCAGCCAGCGAACCGTACCAGAAAGATTCCGGTCCGCATGACGCGTATGTGCGTCTCTTTGTTGCGATGGGCAACGGTACGGCGCAACAGGCGGAAGATTCGCTGCTGGCTGCCGTGAAGGAACACCGGAGCACAAACGCGACTGCTTATGTGCCGGTCGAATTGCACCAGACGATGCCGAAGCTGGAGCTGACGGACCTCGCAGGGAAGCCGGTTACTCTGGGCAGGCCGGGACATCTGGTGGTCGTGGATATATGGGCGACGTGGTGTAGCGTCTGCGCGCTGGAGTTGCCGTCGCTGCTGGAGTTCCAGAAGACGCATCCCGCAGTCGACGTGCTCGCAGTCGATGTGGGCGACAAGCCGGACGCCGTGCGTCAGTTTCTGATGAGCAAGCACTTGATTGGTTTGCACGTCGCGATGACGAAGGACTTTCCCACGGGGCTCGCGCAGAACTATCCGACGACATTCGTGGTCAGCCCAAAGCGCGAGATCGCCTTCCTGCACGAAAGCTTGCCCAGCGATCTTGCGACCGAACTTGGGGCCGACATCTCAACTCTGAATCCGTAGTGGGTTGCTCCACAACTGATGTGCATGAAAACGGGGTTTTGACCAACCTCGCCCGGGACGTTCGGCGACGAAGTCGAACTGGCATGACATTTCAGGCAGTTCGGAAGAAAGTCGCTGTTTTGATCTCGTCAGTACGACAACACCAACATAAGACCTAGAGTGTAAAATCCTGTCCCGAGGTTCACTGATGATCGGCAAGCTCTGTTTCGCATTGACCTTGTGTGCAAGCATGACAATCGCCCAATCGACGGCTGTCCCGACTGTAGCCAAGGGGAATGCGGCGCAGCCGGGCGCTGCGGGCGGAGCGGCAAGTTCAGATCTTGCCGCCTTCGATGTAGTGTGAGTTTTCGGCAAGCGTGCGTGACGCCATCTGAGTCGCGCTGCTAAGTTCAATCAGCCGCCGAGGTCGGCTGAAATTGAACCGCAAAAGCACATTGCCCATTCCCGAGCCGATCGTTCAACTGCAACGTCAGTTAGATCAGTTTCGAGGCACGCGGCCGCATCGGACCAGGCTACCGGAGGCACTGTGGCAGGCTGCGGTGGAACTGGCCAGGCAACATGGCGTGTATCCGGTTGCTCAGCCGCTGCGGCTGGACTATATGGGGCTGAAGAAGCGGCTGGGCGAAGTTACGAGTTCTAAAAAGAAGACAACCAAGCCGGCATTCGTGGAACTGATCGCTACACATCCGGCAGCGGTATCGGAGTGCGTGATCGAGTTCGAGTCCTCAATAGGAAGCAAGATACGCATTCAGTGGAAGGGTTCTGCTGGGCCTGACTGGGCAAGCCTGCTCCGTGCCTGGCGGGAAGCGGAGCGATGATCCATATCACGGCGCAGATGCGCGTGCTGGTAGCGATCGAGCCCGTGGACGGACGAAAAGGGATAGATTCTTTGGTTCGCGTCTGCCAAGGCCAGCTCTGTGAAGACCCAATGACTGGTTGTGTTTTTGTGTTCAGGAGCCGGAGAGGGACGTCGATTCGTTTGCTCAGCTATGACGGCCAGGGATATTGGCTTGCGCAAAAGCGTCTTTCCAAAGGGCGGTTCACGTGGTGGCCTGAATCGAGCTCAGCGGCGAAGCGGCTGGAGGCTTACGAAGCGCAGTTGCTGATGGTGGCCGGGGATGTATCGCGGGTCCGTGCTGCTCCGATGTGGCGGCGAGTGAGCGAGCTGAAGTAAGAATCAAGAAAATCATCCATACGCCCTTGCGTTCCAAGAAAAGTTGGTTCATACTTCTGGGCAATGGCAGAGCTCCGATATCGCGGGCGTGAGATCCGAGAGCAAGACATCCTCTCTATACGGGCGCTGATCGAGCGTTACCCGGGTGAAAGCCGCCGCAAGCTATCGACGCGAATATGTGAAGCCTGGCAGTGGCGGCAGGCGAATGGGGCGTTGCGCGATATGGTGTGCCGCGGCATGCTGCTGATGCTGGAGCGAGCCGGCCAGATCACGCTACCGCCGGTCAGTTATGTGCGGCATAATCCGCTGGCGCAGAGATCCCGGCCGGAAGCGGTGTTGATCGATAAGACTGCCATCGAAGATCCGTTGCGCAAACTGCAACCGCTGGAGTTCGAGCCTGTGCGGAGAACCGCGCAGGAGCCGTTGTTCAACAGCCTGATGGAGGAGCATCACTATCTCGGCTACGAGCAGCCTGTTGGAGAGCATCTGAAGTATCTGGTGTGGGCAGAAGGCCGTCCCATCGCGTGCCTGGCCTGGTCATCGGCTCCGCGCCACATCGGCAGCCGTGACCGTTACATCGGCTGGGACGCTGCGGCGCGGCGCAGCAATATCCGTTTTATCGCGTACAACACGCGCTTCCTGATCCTGCCGTGGGTGCGGGTCGAGCATCTGGCGTCGCATATCCTGGGCCGGATGGCGGCGCGGATCTCCGCTGACTGGCAGCAGATGTACGGTCATCCGCTTTACTTCCTGGAGACGTTCATCGATCCGGAGCGGTTCCGCGGGACCTGTTACCGTGCGGCCAACTGGGTGCTGATGGGAAGGACTACTGGTCGAGGCAAACAATCCAACAGCTATGTTCCGAACCGGTCGATCAAGGAGGTTCTGGGCTATCCGTTGACGAAGCGTTTTCGCGAACTGCTGGGAGGAGTGGCATGAAGAAGGCCCGGTGCCGCATCGACGTGAACCTTGAGGAACTGGATCGGGTGTTGGACGGAGCGCGAGAAGCGCCGTTGAGCGAGGCCGATCACGACAAGCTCAAAGACGCGCTGCACGCTCTGGCGGCGATGCTGGTGCGGGGGCGCAATACGGAGAAGACCAGCGAGGTGCTCCACCCCAGCGACGAAGACCTGTCGCTGGGGACCCCGGTGCTGGAGAAACCGGAAGCCCCGGAAGCCGGAACGCAGGCGGATGACAACACGCCACCGCCGCCCGGGCACGGCCGCAATGGAGCAGAGGCGTTTGGCGGCGGGCGAAAGGTGGATATCAAACACCAGAAGCTGACGCATGGCGATCGCTGCCCGGAGTGCGGAAGAGGCAATGTATACGGGCAGAAGGAGCCGAAGGTGCTGGTGCGGATTATTGGTCAGGCACCGCTGGCGGCTACAGTCTACTCACTCGAACGGTTGCGCTGCGGGGCCTGCGGGCAGGTGTTCACAGCACAGGAGCCGGAAGGAGTGGGGCCGGATAAGTATGATGAAACGGCGGCGGCGATGATCGCCCAGCTGAAGTACGGTGCTGGGACGCCGTTCTACCGGCTGGAACAACTGGAAAGACAGTTGGGTATCCCGCTGCCGGCGGCTACGCAGTGGGAGATCGTCGAGGAAGCTGCGCAGGTGATCAAGCCGGCGCGGGATGAGTTGATCCGGCAGGCGGCGCAGGGCACGGTAGTCCATAACGACGACACCAGCATGCGCGTGTTGCGGCTGAATCGCGATCCGTTGGAGGAGCGCACGGGCGTGTTCACCAGCGGGATCGTGTCTGTCGACCAGGGCTGGAAGATCGCGCTTTACTTCACTGGCAGCCGGCATGCCGGCGAGAACATCGCCGAGGTGCTGAAAAAGCGGAGCGCGGAGCTGCCGAGCCCGATCCAGATGTGCGATGCGCTGTCGCGCAATGTACCGAAGCTGCCCGCAGGCGTGGAGATCCTGCTGGCCAACTGTCTCGCGCACGGTCGCAGGCAGTTCGTGGACGTGGCGGAGAACTTCCCCAACGAATGCCGATTCGTACTGGAAATGCTGGGTCAGGTGTATGGTCACGATGCCGAAGCGCGTGAGCGCGGCCTGACGCCGGACGAGCGGCTGCGCCTTCATCAGGAACGCAGCCGGCCGGTGATGGACAAATTGCACGCTTGGCTGGAGGCACAGCTTGACGAGCGAAGGACGGAGCCGAACTCCGGGCTGGGCCAGGCGATCAAGTATCTGCTGCGGCACTGGCAGCCCTTGACGTTGTTCCTCCGCAAAGCCGGGGCCCCGTTGGACAATAATGTCGCAGAAAGGGCGTTGAAGCGCGCGATTTTACATCGAAAGAATGCACTGTTCTATCGCACCCTGCATGGGGCGCAGGTCGGCGATCTGTTCATGAGCCTGATCCACACCTGTCAGTTATGTGGCGTGAACTCCTTCGACTACCTGGTCGAGTTGCAGCGCCACGCCCGGGAACTCGCCGCCTGCCCCAGGGGGTGGATGCCATGGAACTATCGCGAGACTCTGGCGCGAAGTGTGCTCCCCGATTCGGCAGAGTTATGATGAATCCCTGATGGCCGGAAAGGATCGTCTTCGGCCAGGTGCAGGGAGCCTCGTGAAATGCCCGTAAAACAAGGGTCAGGCATCAGGAAATCCGGGAGGGTTTTTGGCCAGGGGCAAAAGACCGCCAAAATCGTTCGCGCCGGTCTCTATGCTCGCGTCTCCACCCAAGACCAGCAGACGCTGCCCATGCAGAACCGCGCGATGCGCGACTATGCTGCCCGGCGCGGCTGGACCATCGCCATGCAGATGAAGGAAGTCGGCTCCGGAGCAACACAACGGCAACTACGTGAGAAGCTGCTGGAAGCTGCGCGGCGCCGTGAGATCGATGTGGTCGTGGTGTGGCGGCTGGATCGATGGGGAAGATCGGTCACCGATCTGCTCGCCACAATGCAGGAACTGGAGCATCTGGGCGTAGGGTTCGTATCGCTGACCGAGGCGCTGGACCTGACCACATCTGCCGGTCGTGCGATGGCTGGGCTGCTGGCCGTCTTCGCCGGCTTCGAACGCGAGATCCTGGGGGAACGCGTAAGGGCTGGGCTGGCTCATGCCCGGCAGAACGGCAAACGCCTCGGCCGGCCCGCAACCGCGGCTCAGCACACCAACCAAATCCGCAAACTACGCCGCGCCGGCCTCAGCAAATCCGAGATCGCCCGGCGCCTGCAAATCGGACGCACCTCGGTGCGACGTATCCTGGACGAAAGGACTTGATCATGAGCAGTTCGACTACGGAGTTCCATAAAATCTGGGTAGCCCAGTGCGCTGCTACGGAAGATATCCGTGACCACTTCGGCCCACAGGACGCTCTGGGCTATCTGATCGGCGAGAAGCTCTTCACCTTCCTGTGGGCAGCAGAGCGGGATCCCCTATTCGCAGCGGAGGTGCCGGATTTTATCAGGGAGATCCGGCGGCTTTTTACAGCCGAGGATATCCGCGACTATCTTGATCGCCTGGAGAATACAAAATATCTCGCTCCCCGAGATCCGGATCTTGAAATGGATGCTCTGGACGAACTCGACGACCCGGACGAAGATGAACCCTTACTCGAAAACCCAGTGATGGGCGCGGAAGAGTTGCTGCGCTTCTCCCGTGTCCGTCAACTTCTTCAGTCGTAGAGAGCCATGGCAAAACCAAAGCGCGATCCCATCCGAGAGGAACGCATCCACGAGGAAATCATCGTGGATGCCTATGGGGCCGAGGAGCAGGCCATGGGCTGGTACTACCATCTCGAAGAGAAGATCCACTTCCCGTTCCATACGCAATGCATCGCTTCTGTACCAACCTCCCCGCTGCGCAAAGGGGACTCTGTCGACATCAGAAAGATGGCACCTGAAGATAGCTGTTCGACTGACATGCTCGTGATGACCCGCTGGAACAACCGAAATATCGCCGTACCACTCTCTCAGTTGAAGCCTATCGGCGTGGATGAATCAACCACCCAGGCCATCGAAGACTGGCATTACTGGGTGGCCCAGGGGTACTGCTTCTGATCTACACACCGGGAATGTTGGCATATGATTCGTTCCCCAACGAGCAAGGATCTGAACTCCCATGACAAGACGACCTCCACGATCGCAGCCCACATGGACAGACGTTAAGGCGAAGCTCGCCAGCCTTGACCGGATAGGACTAATGGGCCTGATACAGGATCTTTATGCTGCCCACAAAGACAATCAGGTTTTTCTTCACACCCGCTTTGGCTTGGGCGAGGACCTTCTGAAGCCCTACAGGGAAACACTGGGCCGCTGGCTCTGGCCGGATGTGTTGCGTAACCAGGATACTTCTGTTGCAAAGGCCAAACAGGCCATTTCCAGTTACCGCAAGGCGGTTGGCGAACCTGCCGGACTCGCAGAACTGATGGTGTTCTATTGCGAAAGTGCTGCCGGCTTCTCCAACGACATCGGCTACCAGGATGAAGGCTACTTCGATGCTCTGGTCAATATGTTCGAACAGGCCCTCAAGGCCACTTGTCAGCTATCTGCAGGAGATAGCGATGCTTTAATCGACCGACTGGACCGCGTGCGCACCATCAGCCACAATTTTGGATATGGCGTCGGCGATGACATGGACGACCTGCTTGCAAAATACGCCCGCACCTAACTGATCCTCCCAACCGGTTCAGGCTCGCACAGACATGCTACGCAGCCTTGCCGGAAACTCACCGTTCAGCGCACGGCTTTATC
>Ga0255353_1000733_pt1 | contig 20092 bp, 20 predicted proteins | sample HBST25metaG_FD_189941 | JGI IMG/M metagenome (GOLD analysis project Ga0255353, IMG submission 189941) | Peat soil microbial communities from Stordalen Mire, Sweden - H.B.S.T25 | ecosystem: Environmental > Terrestrial > Soil > Wetlands > Peat | place: Sweden: Norrbotten County, Stordalen Mire...
CCTTTCGGTCGGCTCGCTGCTCGGCTTGCTCGGGGGCGTCGCCGCCATCCTGGACGTGCGATACCATCTGTCGTTGCCGGTCGTTTTGCTGATCGTCATCGGCCTTGGCATCGTCATCGGCATGTTTAATGGCTACTGGGTGGCGCATCTGCGCGTGCCGTCCTTCATCGTCGGCCTGGCCGGCATGCTGGTCTTCCGTGGTATCCTGCTCGGCCTCACCGGCGGCCAGACGATCGCCCCGGTGTCGTCCAACCTGGTGCTGATCGGACAGGGCTACCTGCCGGAACTGCTGGGCAACATCGTCGCTGGGGTGCTGTTCGCACTACTCGTCTATGTGACCTTCCGTTCGCGGGCCAAGCGGCGCGAGTACAAACTATCCGTTGCCCCGATCTGGCAGGACCTGCTGAAGCTGCTGGTGTTCGCCGCGATCATCGCCGGTTTCGTGATCGCGCTCGATTTCTACCAGGGCATCCCGCTGCCGGTGCTGATCCTGCTGGTGATCCTCGGCCTGTTCACGCTGATGGCCAACCGCACCGTATTCGGCCGCCGCATCTATGCCGTCGGCGGCAACCTCGAAGCGACGCGGCTCTCCGGCGTGAACGTGCAGCGCGTGAAGCTGCTGATCTTCGCCCTGATGGGCACGATGTGCGCCTTCGCCGGCATCATCACCACCGCACGCCTCGCCGCCGGCTCGCCCTCGGCGGGCACGTCGGGCGAACTTGACGCCATCGCCTCCTGCTTCATCGGCGGCACCTCGATGCGCGGCGGCTCCGGCACCGTGTTCGGCGCATTGATCGGGGCGCTGATCATGGCCAGCCTGGACAACGGCATGTCCATGCTCGGCGTGGACACGTTCTGGCAGATGATCGTGAAGGGCTCGATCCTGCTGCTGGCCGTCTGGCTGGACATCGCCACCAGCTCCAACCGCTGAACGGGGCGCGGGCGGCATGGCCGCCGCCCGCGGACCCTTGCCGCCCGCCGGCGCCTGCCGGGCGCGCCATACTTGCCCGCGAGCGGCCCGCCGAAACGCGCCACCCGGAGCGGCCATCCTGGCAATATTCCACCTGCTTTCTCCCCGGAGGGCATTCTATGCCGCCAGCGGAACGGTGCAGACCGTGCTCGGCCCGGTGGCAACGAACAGCACCCGGCCACCGTCGGCGGCGGAGACCAGCACCATGTCGCCCGCCGCCATCATGTCGGCGGCACCGTCGAAGAAGCCGCGCGAGCAGATTTCCGCCAGCGGCGCCACCGCCTTGTAGTGCCACAGCGTGAAGCCCTGCGCATACGCCAGCACCGACAGATTGCGGATCGCGAACGCCATGTCCGACACTCCAAAAAAGGAAAAGGCCGCTTCCAGAACGGAAGCGGCCCAGCAAGGGGGTATTGAGGGAGGAGGATGTCAGCGCCAGGACACACCTGGGCCGCCGATGGCTCTCTCACTAGACCCCCGAACGGGCCGGGTCAAGGTTCTTTTTCCTATACATTAGGCAATTATTCCCTTCATGCGCAGCAGCCACTCCAGGCGTTGCAGCGCGTCGTGCCACACCTGCCACTCGGTGCGTTCGCTGTCGTAGCTCGGGTCCGGCGCGGTCTGGCGTTCGCCCCAGAGGCGCAGGATGCGGGCATGGGCGAGAGTGATGCGGCGACTGCGATACAGCGTGTCGAGACATCTGATGACGTCGTCCGGCTCGCAGTTGCGGCGGATGGCGGCGGCGGAGCGCGCCCTGCCCTCGTGGCGGGCCACCAGCGCCGCCATGGTCCAGAACCAGGCCTGTTCGGCCGAATGGAACGGCTCGCCCGCCGGTTGGCCCGCCGGTTCGTGCCTGGTCAGGCGGGCGGCACGGGCGGTGGAGGGAGCAGGAAGCAGCGCAGCAGCGATGGCCATCGGGGTCTCCTAGGCGAACGACGGAACAGAACATGAACATCTAACGCCTTCGTGAACGCCCGAGCAAGCGGGAACGGGCTGCAAAATTTCCTATTCCCAGATGGTTCCATTGCCATCAGACTGCCGGGCGTCGAGTAACAATGCCCTGGCCCGGACTGCTGGCATGAAGCATGAGGATATCTGGCGCGCACTGGATACGCTGGCCGCCGAGTACGGGCTGTCCGCGTCGGGACTGGCGCGGCGGGCCGGGCTCGACGCAACCACGTTCAACCCCTCGAAGCGCAGACTGGCCGACGGCCGGCCGCGCTGGCCAAGTACCGAGAGCGTGGCCAAGGTGCTCGAAGCCACCGGGGCGGATCTGGAGGCGTTCACGGCGCTGGTCACCGGCGCCCGCGCCCTGCCCGCCGGCGGCCGCGCGTCGGCCTCGATCACCGGCCGGCGGATTCCGCTGATCGGTCTGGCGCAGGCCGGCAGCGACGGCTTCTTCGACGACGGCGGCTACCCGGTGGGCGGCAGCTGGGACGAGGTCGGACTGCCGGAGATCAACGACTCGCACGCCTACGCGCTGGAGATCAGCGGCGATTCCATGGAGCCGGTGTTCCGCGACGGCGACGTGGTGATCGTTTCGCCGAGCGCACCGATCCGTCGTGGCGACCGGGTGGTGGTGCGCACCCGCGCCGGCGAGGTGATGGCCAAGCAGTTGCAGCGGCGTTCCGCCAAACGGGTGGAGCTGTTGAGCCTCAACCCGGCGCACCCGGGCTACAACTTCGAATTGAGCGAGGTGGCCTGGATTCACCGCATCGTCTGGGCCAGCCAGTAGCGGGCGTGTCGATTCCGACACGATTGCGCGGAATCAGGCAATACCTGCGCGGTTGAGAGCCTGGTGCGTTTATGGCATTCTCGCGCCATGTCCGCACCAACGCTGACGCCTGTGAAAACCTCCACGACCGATCCGTTGCGCATCGACGTGGTGCCGGTGCCGGGCGGGGGTCTGATCGGTATCACCTTCTGCCCGGGCAGGCGGCAGCCGCACGGCGCCACCGGCGGCTGGCAGCGTGACCTTGAGGCGGACCTGGCGCGTATCCAGGAGTGGGGCGCCGTCGCCGTGGTGACGCTGATGACCGACGACGAGCTGCGCCGCCATGGCGTGCCCGCGCTCGGCCGGGCGGTGGAACATCTCGGCATGGAATGGCACCATCTGCCGATCGACGACACCGACGTGCCGGACGCGGCTTTCGAGCGGCTGTGGACCTATTCGGGCTTGCGTCTGCGCCGGTACCTGCTGGCCGGCGGCAAGGTGCTGCTGCACTGTCTGGGCGGCCTCGGCCGCAGCGGCACCGTCGCCGCGCGCCTGCTGGTCGAGCTGGGCACGGCGCCCGACGCTGCCATCCGCGCCGTGCGCATCGCCCGCGCCAGCGCCGTCGAGACGCCCGCGCAGGAGGCGCATGTCGCCGCCGCCCGGCCGGTGGACCCGCGGCGGGAGGCCGCCGCCGACCGGCTGTTCGGCGCGCTGCTCGGCGGCGCCATCGGCGATGCCTTCGGCTATCCGATCGAGTTCTACCCGCTGGCCGACATCTGCCGCCGGTTCGGGCCGGAGGGACTGCGCAAGCCGGTGCTGCACGACGGCAAGCTGCTGGTCAGCGACGACACGCAGATGACGCTGTTCACCCTGGAGGGCATGCTGCGCGCCGTCGCGCCGGGCGGTGCCTGGCAGGCCGACCGGGTGATCGAGGAAGTCCGCCGCGCCTATCTCGACTGGTACGAAACGCAGGAGGGCGGCCGGCCGGAGCGGCCGCTGGCCGGCACGCTGGCGCGCTGTCCGGCGCTGCGGGTGCGGCGCGCGCCGGGCAACGCCTGCCTCTCCGCGCTGTATGCCGGCGCCGACGGTACCCTGGCGAAGCCGATCAACGACAGCAAGGGCTGCGGCGGCGCCATGCGCAGCGCTCCGCTCGGTTTCCTGCCGGGCATCGACGCGGCGGACGCGTTCGCGCTCGGCGCCCGCGCGGCGGCGCTGACCCATGGCCATCCGGATGGCTGGGCCGCCGCCGGCTTCGTCGCCGCCACGGTGCGGCGCACGGTGGCGGGGCAGACGCTGGCCGATGCGCTGGCCGCGGCGACCGGCGACTTGCAAGCGGCGCCGGCGGCCTCCGGCGAGCGGCCCACGGCGGAGCCGTACGCGCACGCCCTGCGGCTGGCGCGCGAGCAGATCGACCCGCGGCAGGCGATCGCCGTGCTGGGCGGCGGCTGGACCGCCGACGAGGCGGTGGCGATCGCCGCCTACGCCGCGTTGACCGCGACCGACTTCATGGATTTGGTGGCCCGGGCCGCCAACCATGACGGCGACAGCGACAGTACCGCGAGCATCGCCGGGCAGATCTGGGGCGCGGAGCACGGCGTGTGCGCGGTGCCGCATTCCTGGGCGCGCCGGCTGGACGTGTTCGACGCGGTGGTGGACCTGGTCGGCGCGTGGCGGCGCGTCATCTAGCCGCCTCGGTTGCCCCGCGCGGTGTTGTGACTTGGCCGCGCCCGCGCGGTCGGGGAAGATGCCGCCCATGCGATGGTACCTTGCCGCGTTGCTGATCCCCCTGGCGCTGGCCCCCCCTTTGGCGCACGCCGCCGAGCCGGTGGACGTGGCGCTGGTGCTGGTCACCGACGTCTCGCGCAGCATCGACGACAGCGAATTCCAGTTGGAGAAGAAGGGCTACGCCAGCGCCTTCGACAATCCCGAGGTGATCGCCGCCATCCGCGACGGCCCGGCGGGCGCCATCGGCGTCGCCTACGTGGAGTTCGCCTCGCCCGGCCAGATCGCCACCGTGCTGGACTGGACGGTGATCCACGACGCCACCGACGCGCACGCCTTCGGCAGCAAGATGCTGGCGGCGCCGCGCACGGCATGGGGCCGCACGGCGATCGGCGAGGGCATCGAGCGCGGCCTGCTGTTGCTGGCCAGTTCCAACCTGGAGGCGGCGCGGCGGGTCATCGACGTGTGCGGCGACGGCACCAGCAATGCCGGCATCGACGTGACCCAGGCGCGCGACCAGGCGATCGCGGCCGGCGTCACCGTGAACGGCCTGACCATCATCAACGAGCATCCGGTGTCGTGGACCTTCGCCCATGTGCAGCCGCCCGGCGGATTGACCAAATGGTACGAGGATCACGTCGTCGGCGGCACCGGTAGCTTCGTGCTGGAAGTGCACGATTTCCAGAGTTTCGGCACGGCGATGACGCGCAAGCTGATCAACGAGATCGCCGCCCGCGAAGCGCCCGGCGAGCCGCGGCACGGCTCGCTTTGACGCCGCACCGCGTTCGGACGACATTCCGGCCTCTCGTTCAAGGAGCATGACGCCATGGACATCCGCAACCTTGGCCGCTCGGGCCTGCGCGTTTCCAGCATCGGACTCGGCTGCAACAATTTTGGCTGGCGTATCGACCTGGAGGGCACCCGCGCGGTGGTGCACAAGGCGCTCGACGTCGGCATCACCCTGTTCGACACCGCCGACATCTACGGCAACATGGGCGGTTCCGAGACGCTGCTCGGCCAGGTGCTCGGGGAGCGGCGCAAGGACATCGTGCTGGCGACCAAGTTCCGCCAGCCGATGAACGAGGCCGGCACGCTGCAGGGCGCCTCGCGCCGCTACATCATGACGGCGGTGGAGGCCAGTCTGCAGCGGCTGCGCACCGACTGGATCGACCTCTACCAGGTGCATTTCCCCGACCCGCTGACGCCGATGGAGGAGACGCTGCGGGCGCTGGACGACCTGGTGGCGCAGGGCAAGGTGCGTTACCTCGGTCTCAGCAACCATCCGGCCTGGCAGGTGGCGGACGCGCACTGGATCGCACGCACCGAACACCTGAATGGCTTCGTTTCATGCCAGGACGAGTATTCGCTGGTGACGCGCGACCCCGAACGCGAGCTGATCCCGGCGATGCGCCACTATGGGCTGGGGCTGCTGCCGTATTTCCCGCTGGCCAGCGGGCTGCTCACCGGCAAGTACCACGGCGGTGCGCCGGCTACCGACACCCGGTTCGGCAACATCCAGCGGCTGGCTGAGCGCTACCTGACCGAGCCCAACCGCAAGCTCGCCGACCGGCTGGCCGGGTTCGCCGAGGGCCACGGCCACAGCATGGTGGAACTGGCGTTCGGCTGGCTGCTGTCACGCGACCCCGTGGCCAGCGTGATCGCCGGCGCGACGCGGCCGGAGCAGGTGGAACAGAACGCGCAGGCAGGCGGTTGGCGACTTTCCGCTGACGAACTGGCCGAGATCGACCGCATCAACGCCGATTGAAGCGAAGCGCCGAGAGTAACGACCGCCCAAGAAAGATAAGGCGAGGGCTTTGCTGCATGGGGGCGAACTTAGCGAGTTCTCAGCTGATTTGCCTGATCCTTGGCGGTTCTGACAGGTGTCTACGGAGGCGATCCATCCATGGAAACGATGCCCCGCAGCCGGCTGCACAGTAGCGGGCTGCTGATCGACCCCCAGCAGCTCCTCGGCATTGCGGACCTTCCGTGCCCGCTGGAATGCTCCAAACCGACGCGCTGTCGCCTCCAGGTCGGCGAGCTCAGAAAGACGCGAAACAACCGACGACCACCGGCCGTCGTGGAGGGATGCAACTTGCATCCCAACCCCGAATCACATCCCACCGAGCCGCTTCAATCCCTGAGATTCGCGCCTATGGGGCATAGCCGCTCCCTTCAGACGCTCACGTCGAGCGTGTTCGTCGTCGTGGTGGTCGTGCTGGCAGCGGTACCTACGCTGCCGAAGGACACGGCGCGGTTGGACGACAGATCCACGGCCTGCCCCAGATCGTTCGCCATCGCCGTGATCTGGCCCCTGAGCGTGTCGAGCGCGGCATCGTCGGAACTCGCCTGCCTGAGTCCGGCATTATATTTCATCAGCAACTGGTTCAGCTGGGCTTCGTCCTGTTGCGAACCGGCCGACCCGGAGCCTGCCGCCGCGGCGACCTTTTCCGGCTGATCAGCGCGCCTGCTGTCGGCGGGGCCTTCGGCGCCGTAGGCAGGCGAGGCAGTGCTGAGACTCACCGACATTTCACCATCTCCCAGAATCGGGGCGCTCGCACAGTCTCGTCCCACGACGAACTGTCTCAAATTACTCCACTACGGATAACCATTCCTTAACGCGTCGGCCGCCGGATCAGGTGGCCGCCCGTTGCCGTGCCGCCACCTCCCGTTCCGCCTCCTGCATGTAATCGCGGGTCAGCGGCACCGCGGCCTGGTCACGGGTGAGCTGGATCTGGAACACCATCATGTTCTCACGTCGCAACGCCAGCTCGCTGCCGCACAGGTAAAACTCGAACATGCGGCAGAACCGCTCATCATAGATCGCGGCGATAGCGTCGCGGTTGGCGGCGAAGCGACGGCGCCAGTGGCGCAGCGTCTCGGCATAGTGCAGACGCAGAATCTCCATGTCGGTGGTCACCAGCCGGCTGCGTTCGATCGCCGTGAACACCTCGGACAGCGCCGGGCAGTACCCGCCTGGGAAGATGTACTTGGCCAGCCACGTGTTGGTGGAGCCCGGGATCTCGTTGCGGCCGATGGCGTGCAGCAGAGCCACCCCGCCGGGCGCCAGGCAGCGTTTCAGCACCTCGAAGAAGCCGCGGTAGTGGCCGACACCGACATGTTCGAACATGCCAACGGAAACGATGCGGTCGAAGCGACGGTGCAGGGCACGGTAGTCGAGCAGCTCGAAGCTCACGCGGTCGGTCAGCCCTTCGGCCTCGGCACGCGCCCGCGCCTCGGCGAGTTGCTCGGTGGAAAGCGTGATGCCGGTCACCCGCGCGCCATAGTCGCGCGCCAGCGTCAGCGCCATGCCGCCCCAGCCGCAGCCGATGTCCAGCACCGTCAGGTCCGGCCGGTTCAGCAGCAGCTTGCTGGCGATGTGCCGCTTCTTGGCCGCTTGTGCCTCCTCCAGCGTCTCGTCGCCGTGGCGGAAGTAGGCGCAGGAGTATTGCCGGTCGCGGTCGAGGAACAGGCTGTAGAGGCGGCCGTTCAGGTCGTAGTGGTGCGCCACGTTGCGCCGCGCCCGCCCGGCCGGGTTGAACTGGGCGATACGCCGGGTGATCAGCCTGCACACCTCACGCAGGCGTATCAGCGGCAGGAACGAGGTCTCCGCCATCAGGTTGGTGATCAACACCTCCAGCACCTCGTAGATGCTGCAGTCCACCGGCACCAGACCGCCGTCCATGTAGCATTCGCCCACGGCCAGCATCGGATTGCTGGCCACCCGGCGGACGCTGCGCCAGTCGCGTAACTCGATCAACGCCTCCGGTCCGCTCTCGCCGGTGTAGGTCGAGAGCTCACCATCCGGCCAGCGCACACTGAGTCGGCCGAGCACGATGAAGTGCTTCAGAACCTGGTCCAGCAATTGCCGCATCGCCTCTCCCCCCGTCGTCGGGTTGCACGTGATGCGGCAAATATTGGACGATAGAAGCGATGCACATCAAGCTGTTATTGTCGCGGTCAGGCCGCCCCCGCGGGGGCGGCCTGACCGACGATCGCGAGCCGCACCCGGCAGTCAGGCCGGGACGGACGGCTGCTCCGGCTCCGGGACAGCTTCGGCTTCGGCCTCGAACATCCCCTCCACGGGGACTTCGACGACCTCCTCCACCACCTCGGCGCTGACGCGCTCGCCGCGCGCCTGCTTCTCGGCCTCCTCGGGGCTGCGCGCCACGTTGACGGTGACCGGGATGCTCACCTCGGGGTGCAGCACCACGCGCACCGCGGCGAGTCCGAGCGACTTGATCGGGTGTTCCAGCACCACCTGCTGACGGTTGATGGTCAGCCCGGCGGCGGTGGCGGCCTCGGCGATGTCACGCGACGAGACCGAGCCGTACAGGCTGCCCGACTCGCCGGCCTGGCGGATGATGACGACGGATAGCCCGCCGACCCGCTCGGCAACGCGTTCGGCCTCCTCGCGGTGCTTCAGGTTCTGCGCCTCGAGCTGGGCGCGCTGCTCCTCGAAGTGGCTCAGGTTGTCCTTGTTGGCGCGGATCGCCTTCTTCTGCGGCAGCAGAAAGTTGCGCGCGAAGCCGGGTTTCACCTTCACCATATCGCCCATCTGCCCCAGCTTCTCGATGCGCTGCAGCAGGATCACTTCCACGGCGGCCATTGCTTGCCTCCCTCAGCTCACGATGTAGGGCAGCAGGGCGAGGAAGCGGGCGCGCTTGATCGCCTGCGCCAGCTCGCGCTGCTTCTTGGCCGATACCGCGGTGATGCGGCTGGGCACGATCTTGCCGCGCTCGGAGAGGAAGCGGGAGAGCAGGCGCACGTCCTTGTAGTCGATCTTCGGCGCGTTGGGACCGGAGAACGGGCAGGACTTGCGGCGGCGGTAGAACGGCCGGCGGGCGCCGACGGCGGCGCGGCGGCTGGCGGGGCTCACATCGGTTGTGTCGGACATGTCTGCTTACTCCTCCACCACGTTCGGCTGCCCATGGACTTCGTCGTGGTGAAATCCGCCGTCGCCATCGCCGCCGTCGCGGGCACGGAACTCCTCGCGCTCCTCGAAGCCGCGCTTGCGGCCGGAATCGAAGCGGCCGGCGGGCTTGGGGCCACGGAAGCCGCGGTCGCGCTCGTCGGACTTGCGGCTGAGGATGGCGGAGGGGCCTTCCTCGATGGCTTCCACGCGCAGCGTCAGGAAGCGCAGCACGTCTTCATTGAGGCGGAGCTGGCGTTCCATCTCCAGCACAGAGGCGGGCTTGGCGTCCAGGCCAAGCAGCATGTAGTGGCCCTTGCGGTTCTTCTTGATCCGGTAGGCCAGGCTGCGCAGGCCCCAGTACTCACGCTTCTTCACCGAACTGCCGGTCTCGACGGCGTTGTCGGTGTCGAGCTGAATGGCGATCGCGTCGGCGATGCCCTCGACCTGCTGTTGGGTAACGTCATTGCGTGCGATGAACACGCATTCATAAAGCGGCATGGGCACTCCCTTTGGCTTCTCTCCACCCATGGACCCGTGTGGGTCACCGCGCCCCAATGGCGCGCGGGCATAGCCGGAGGACGCCGAATCCTCCAGCAGGGAAGGCGCGGGCTTATACACGGATGGCGGACGGATGCAACGGGCGCGCGCGCACGGCCGTCGGTGCAGTCGAATAGTCCGCCAATCCGACCGATCAATGTGTTGCGCGCGCCGCGCGTCGCCGCTTGCTTGACACGATCATGCCACGAAGCTACGCCGCCGCGCCTGACGGATACGCTCGCTTCCGCACCCTATCGCCAGGGGAACGCCTCGCATGCCGGTTCACGCCTTCATCTTTCCCGGACAGGGTAGCCAAGCCGTCGGCATGGGCCGCGACCTCGCCGCCGCGTTCACCGCCGCCCGCGAGGTGTTCGAGGAGGTGGACGAAACCCTCAAGCGCCGGCTCACCAAGCTGATGTTCGAGGGGCCGGCGGAAGAGTTGATGCTGACCGAGAACACGCAGCCGGCGCTGATGGCGCATTCGCTCGCCACCCTCAGGGTGCTGGAGCGCGAGGGTGGCTGGCGGCTGGCCGACAAGGCGGTGGTGGTCGCCGGCCACTCGCTCGGCGAATACAGTGCACTCGCCGCGGCCGGCAGCTTTTCCGTCGCCGACACGGCACAACTGCTGCGCCGGCGCGGCGAGGCAATGCAGCAAGCGGTGCCGCCGGGCGAGGGCGCCATGGCGGCGCTGCTCGGCGTGGAAATGCCGCTCGCCAGCGAAATCTGCCTCGCCGCAGCCGCGGCGCCAGACGGCGCGAAGCAGGTGGTGCAGCCGGCCAACGACAACGGTGGCGGCCAGGTGGTGATCTCCGGCCACAAGGCGGCCGTGCAGCGTGCCATCGTGCTGGCCAAGGAAAAGGGCGTGAAGCGGGCGCTGCTGCTGCCGGTTTCCGCGCCGTTCCACTGCGCCCTGATGGCCCCGGCCGCCGCGGCCATGAGCGAGGCGCTGGCGAAGTTCCCGCCGGCCGCGCCGCTGCTGCCGCTGATCGCCAATGTCAGCGCCGCCAAGGCGACCGAGCCGGATGAAATCGTCCGGCTGCTGGTCGAGCAGGTCACCGCCACGGTGCGCTGGCGCGAAAGCGTGCTGGCGATGCTGGCACTTGGCGTGGACAGTTTCGTCGAGCTGGGCACGGGCAAGACGCTGGGCGGCTTGGTGCGGCGCATCGCCCCCGACGCGACGGTGGCCTCCGCCGGCACGCCGTCGGAGATCGAAACCCTGCTCAAGACGGTGTAGGAGCCCACCCATGTTCCGACTGGACGGCAAGACCGCGCTGGTCACCGGCGCCTCCGGCGGCATCGGTTCCGCCATCGCCCGGGCGCTCTACGCGCAGGGCGCGGTGGTGGCGCTTTCCGGCACGCGGCGCGAGGCGCTGGAGGCGCTGGCGGGCGAACTCGGCGAGCGGGCGCATGTCTGCCCGGCCGATTTGCGTGACCCGGCGGCGCCCGAGGCGCTGGTGGCGGCGGCGGAGGCGGCGGGCGGACCGCTGGCGATCCTGGTGAACAACGCCGGCTTCACGCGCGACGGCCTCGCGCTGCGCATGAAGGACGCGGAGTGGCAGGCAGTGCTCGATGTGGACCTGTCGGCGCCGTTCCGGCTGGCGCGCACGGCGCTGAAGGGCATGGTGCGCCGCCGCGCCGGCCGCATCATCTCGATTGGCTCGATCGTCGGCGCCACCGGCAACCCCGGCCAGGCCAACTACGCCGCGGCCAAGGCCGGGCTGATCGGCCTAAGCAAGGCGCTGGCGCAGGAAGTGGCCAGCCGTGGCATCACTGTGAACGTCGTTTCCCCCGGCTTCGTCGTCACCCCGATGACCGACGCCTTGTCGGAGGTGCAGCGCGCCCGGCTGACCGAGGCGATTCCGCTGGGTCGGCTCGGCCAACCGGCCGACATCGCCGCCGCGGTGGTGTTTCTGGCCAGCGACGAGGCTGGCTGGGTGACCGGGGCGACGCTGCACGTGAATGGCGGCATGGCAATGCTTTAGGGCCGCACGAGGCGGCGGCCCAGCGGATGGCGCAGGCGACAAAACCATGCTAAGCGGCCCCCCGACCTCGTCCGGGGTGGTGCGCGGCGCCGATTGGGGTCGTTCGGTCGGCCACAGGCCGTCGGCATGCGAGGCCGAGGCCGGGACCGACAGGATGATCCGGACGAGACGTTGGACCAGAACCGGCAGGCAGGAGCTGCAATTCCGATGAGCGATATCGCGGACAGGGTGAAGAAGATCGTGGTCGAGCACCTCGGCGTCGAGGAGGGCAAGGTAACGCCGGAGGCGTCGTTCATCGATGACCTGGGCGCGGACAGCCTCGACACCGTCGAGCTGGTGATGGCCTTCGAGGAGGCATTCGGGGTCGAAATTCCCGAGGACGCGGCGGAAAAGATCAGCACGGTGAAGGACGCTATCGACTACATCGAGAAGCAGAAGGCCGCCTGACCGGGCGACTGTTCAGCACGGCAAGCGGGGCAAGGATGGCGGCGATGCGGCGCGTGGTGATCACCGGCATGGGGATCGTCTGCCCCCTCGGGCTTGGGGTGGAGCGTGTCTGGAAGCGCCTGATCGCGGGGGAATCCGGCATCAGCGTCATCCAGTCCTTCGACGTGAAGGACCTGCCGGCCAAGATCGCCGGCCAGGTTCCGGTCGGTGCCACGGCGGAGGGCAAGCTGACCATCGCCGACTGGATCCCGGTGAAGGACCAGAAAAAGATGGACCGCTTCATCCAGTTCGCCCTGGTCGCCGCCACCGAGGCGATGGAGGATTCCGGCTGGAAGCCCGCGACCGAGGAGGAGCGCTGCGCCAGCGGCGTGATGATCGGCAGCGGCATCGGCGGCCTGCAGACCATCTACGAGGCCTCGGTGCTGGTGCACGAGGGGCGGGCGCGGCGGCTGTCGCCGTTCTTCATCCCCTCGGCGCTGATCAACCTCGCCTCCGGCCATGTCTCCATCAAATACGGGCTCAAGGGGCCGAACCACAGCGTGGTGACCGCCTGCGCCACCGGCGTGCACGCCATCGGCGATGCGTCACGGCTGATCGGGCTGGGCGATGCCGAGGTGATGGTGGCGGGCGGCGCCGAGGCGGCGGTGAACCTGCTCGGCATCGCCGGATTCTGCGCCAGCCGGGCGTTGTCCACCGCGTTCAACGATACCCCGACCAAGGCCTCCCGGCCGTGGGACAAGGACCGGGACGGCTTCGTCATGGGCGAGGGCGCCGGCGTGGTGGTGCTGGAGGAATACGAGCACGCCAAGCGGCGCGGCGCGAAGATCTACGCCGAGGTGGGCGGCTACGGCCTATCCGGCGACGCCTTTCACATTACCGCGCCGTCCGAGGGCCACGACGGCGCTTTCCGGGCGATGAAGGCGGCGCTGAAGAACGGCGGCGTGACGCCGGAGCAGATCCGCTACGTGAACGCGCACGGCACCTCCACGCCGCTCGGCGACGACCTGGAGCTGGAGGCGGTGGAGCGGTTCTTCGGCGAGGCCGCCAAGGGGCTGGCGATGTCGTCCACCAAGTCCTCCACCGGCCACCTGCTGGGCGCGGCCGGGGCGATCGAGGCGATCTTCTCGATCCTCGCGATGCGTGACGGGGTGGCACCGCCGACGCTCAATCTGGAGGCGCCGAGCCGCTCAACCGTCATCGACCGGGTGGCCCTGAGCGCGCAGTCGCGCAAGCTCGACATGGTGCTGTCCAACAGCTTCGGCTTCGGCGGCACCAACGCCTCCATCATTTTCAAGAAGGTCGCCTGAGCATCGGGGCTGGCTATCGCCGCCGATTCGCGGTTGCGTTCGGTGTGCTTCTGGCGGGGCTCCTGCTGGTCGGGAGCGTCGCCTTCGTTGCGCGCGATCGCTGGCAGCGGCCGGGGCCGCTGGCCGAGCCGCGCAGCGTGCTGATCCCGCGCGGCACGCCGAGCCAGGTGGCCGAGGCGCTGCTGGCGGCGGGGGTGATCGCCGAGCCGCGCGTGTTCCGGCTGGCGGCAGCGGTGACCGTGCGGGACGGCCCGTTGCATGCCGCCGAACTGGCGTTTCCGGCGCGTGCCAGCCTGGCGGAGGTGCTGGCGGTGCTGCGCACGGCCCGCCCGGTGCAGCATCATCTGACCATTCCCGAAGGGCTGACCGCGGCGCAGATCGCCCATCTGCTGGACCGGGCGGAGGCGCTGAGCGGCGAGGCCAGGCTGCCGGCGGAAGGCGCGGTGCTGCCGGAGACCTATGCTTACGAGTATGGTGCCACGCGCGCCGCGCTGATCGAGCGCGGCGCGGCGGCGATGGCGATGGCGCTCGATCAGGCCTGGGCCGGGCGGGCGCGCGGTCTGCCGCTGGCGAACCCGCAGGAGCTGCTGGTGCTGGCCAGCATGGTGGAGCGGGAGACGGCGCGGCCGGAGGAACGGCCGCGCGTGGCGGCGGTGTTCCTCAACCGGCTGCGGCGGGGGATGCGGCTGCAGTCGGACCCGACCGTGCTGTATGCCGTGAGCGGCGGCACCGGAGCGATCGACCGGAGCCTGACGCGGGCCGACCTGGAGTCGCCCTCCCCCTTCAACACCTACCGCGCGAGCGGGCTGCCGCCAGGGCCGATCTGCAGTCCGGGCCTGGCGTCGCTACAGGCGGTGGCGCGGCCGGCGGCGAGCGAGGAGCTGTATTTCGTCGCCGACGGCACCGGCGGCCACGCCTTCGCCCGTACGCTCGACGACCACCAGCGTAACGTGGCGCGCTGGCGGGCGCTGGCAACGCCGTAGGGGCGTACACTCCTTCGCCTGGCTGAACCACATCCGACTCTCAGAGTCCGTTCAGAAAGTCAATCAAACATTACAAAGGGTGGTGGGTCGGTTTCAATGTCGCTTTCCGACCCGCTTCGCCTGGGCAAGCCGGAACCCTCCGGAGCCAACGGAAATCGGGTGCGTCGGCTGATTGCATTTGTGATTTCAGTGCGTTGCGCCATCCTATACGTGATAACCAGCCGCTTCCCGCGTGTGCCGAGTCGCCGCCACATTCACTTGGCACACCGCCCGCGCGCTGTGCCACACCGGACACGGCGCGTCTCGTCGTGCCCTGCGAGGGGCGCTGCCCCTCGCGCACCCTGGGATATTTGTTCCAAGATGATGTCGGTTCGGATAGGATCAGCGCACGGTGCAGCCTGGGAAGGCAATGACCGTCCAAGGTGATGGGCTCGCCGCTGTGAGGCGGCGGCCCTTTTCATGCAGGAAGGGGGCAGCATTGACGTTTTTGGAATTCCTGGGATCAGCCGCTTTTGGCGCTATTTGTGGTGCTTTCGTTGCTCTTTACAACAACGAAAGACAAATAAGAATTAAAAACGTTACGAAGGAAAGAGCAAAGTGGCGCGAGAAAATCCGGAGCAACGCAACTGAAATATCACGTGCTGCGACCGGAGACGACAAGGCAAAATCATTAGAACTTCGCCGCGAATTATCCTTGCATTTGAATGCATTTTGATAAATTAGATAACGGAATCCTGGATCAAACTCAGCATTTTGCAGATACAGACATCAAGAACATTGACGAAAAGATTGACTCTTTATTTAAGAGTTTTGCCTACCTGATGAAGCATGACTGGGAACGTGCAAAGCGCGAGGCTCGGTTCTGGAAGTGCCCTTGCCGACAAGAGGAGTCACCACGACCGCAGTAGGCCGGAACAGAACGCTAGAATTTGATAGATAAGCAGACAACTCAAGTGTGGAGAGGTCCTTTCACGCTGTCGCCGAACGCGCTTTATGGTAGGTGTGGTGACCTCTTGCTCAATAGCGGCCTGCGATAGCGACAAGCAAACCGCTCACGCCTCGTCGTCGGTTCCGTCATCTTCTACGGCAATCGGCGTTGTGGAAAGGACATTCGCGACATGTTCGAATTTACTGGTGCGGACAGCCTCAATAAAAGATGTCCGCGCCTTGGCAATAGTCTCGAAGTAAGTTCTGAATGCTGCTGACTTCGACTTTGCCCAAACCTTGGTCTTCGGCTTTGGCAAAATGATCTCACGATAACGCTGCCCGCAATCCTCACGGTTAGTCTGCATTAATGTGATCCTGCGCCACTGATCACGAACAGCTTTGAGCGAAAGTGCCCATAGCAGATAAAACGGGTCCACAAGGTCTTGCTTAAGAACGCGAACGACAAAGACCTCCTTTGTCAAAACGACCTGTTCTTCGCCGGGCAGGAGGATGGCGAATTCGCCAATATTGCTGCTCGCCCGGTTCGGGGTAATCAGATCCCAAGCGTTAAGTCCGCTCTTGTCACCGCGCCAAAAGCGATGCGCAACACTCTCCGAAACAAGGTTAGTTGGGTTGGTGTTGATCCGCAGGCCTCGAATATCCGAGACCTTTACATAGGGGATGTGCCCTGAACGTTGATCGTTGCCGGGGCTTCCGTGACCACCTCTCACTTGGATGTGCCCCTTGGACATCAATTCGCCGATGGTAATGCCCTTGAGATTCTCGGCCTCCAAGAGGTTACGAATTGGATCGTTATAACGCTCATCATAGTAGGTCGGCGCAAGAACCCGGCTGCCGAACACACTCTCAAGCTTAAGCGACGCAATGCCGGGGATGTCATTTGCTCCAGCAAGGTAAGCCGTCACCTGATCAATCAGCTCGTTGTCAATCTCATCAGTGCGTAACCCGGTTGTCGGGTCTGTTTTGAAGCGCGCGCCACCGTCCTTGTAAATGCCACAGGTGTGAGGGTTAAGGAAAACGACATCTGGCATGGATGGCCTCACCCAATTTTCTGAAAGACATAAAAATTCGTTTTCGCGCGACAGAACCCTTGAAAGGCTTCCATTGGCACATTGGCGACAACCACAGGCCGAAAGCGCGGCTTCATCCATTCAAATAGGAACAGATAATTGGTCGAAAAAAAGTAAGTCTCTGGCAAAACAATCCCGAGACGGCCGCCTTTCTTGAGCCACCTGTGACAGCGTTCGAGGAACAGCAACCCAATTTCAAGATCGGCAAAGGCTTCACCGCCCTTCTTTGCAAGCTCAAAGCCTGCAAGACGGCTATCGGTCGCCGACACTTTGAGGTTCTGCCCGAATGGCGGGTTTGTCACGATGACGCTGAAGCGGCCATCCTTCCAGTTCGGGTGCTCAAGGTGACTGAAGTCACGCGCCCAGTTATGTGTGCGGATTGAGTCGCCGCGCACCGTGTGCGCCGATCCGTCGCCTGCAATCTGCATGATGGCCTTGGTCAACTTCACGCCGATTGCATCTTTATCGATACCAAAAATATGGGTCTGTGCCCAACGCGACAGCTCGGCCGCAGGCATCGACGGGAAGGTGCGTTGAAGATCAAGGAGCGTCTCGACAAGAAAGCCCCCGGTGCCGCACGCCGGATCGAGCACAATATCAGAAAGCCGAATCTGCATGAGGCGAACACCGGCGGTGATAACCGCCTGTGGCGTGAAATATTGCCCCTCGCCTTGTTTCAGGGCTTCGCTGCGCAGCACCTGGAAGGCAAGAGAGATCGTCGAAACGCCAAGGTCGATCAGCTTGAGTCCAGCAAGCTCCTCGACGCACTTCGCTATCGTCTCGTTGGAAAGTCGAAGCTGCCTATCCTGGTCGCTGACGAAAATCTCAGGATACACATCAATGAACGATTCAAACCGCTCCTTAGTAGCTGCCGCTGTCTGAGCAGCTGACTCCATTGGTCGAAAGAAAACAGGGTTCGTCGGCTGCGCCTTGCCCTGCTTGTCACTCTCCAGTTTAAGGAGGAGGAGGTTGCAAAGCTGATCAAGCTGCTCCTCACGCCGGTTGACGTTTGAATCGCCGATCACAACCTTGTCGAGGAGATCCTCCATCGTCTTGCGTAAGATTTTTTCTGACGGTGCGATCAGGTCATCGAACGTAAGGCGCTGCACCTCCGGCTTGATGGCTTCACCTAGTCGTGGCAGACCGCCAAGCTTCTGGCGCTTGAGTAGGATACGACCATCGGGCTGACGATAGAGGAAAGCGCCCGAGGCGCTCGCCTCGTGACTGTTCGCCCAGACGCCAAGCTGGGCATGGGGTTCGGCGACAAAATAGGATTCGAGCTGAGAAACTCCGGCAAGCTCAGTGGGCTGCTTGCACTCAATAATGAAAAGCAAATGCCTCGGCATCGCCCGCGTTTTTCACGCTATCGAAGATCGCAATGTCAACCGGAAAGCCAGAAAACGATTGGCCTTTCTCGCGCTTGGTCGCTTCGGATGGTGAGGTCGGGACGCGCCATTCGTGCTTGCCAAACACGATCTGGTTCAGGTGCCAGCCGATCTTCACAAGTTGCGCGACAAGCGGCCCAACCACTGTTTGCTGCTCAGGCCCTGACTTCAGCTTGCTCGTGATTGCGTCAAGCGACGCCGGATTTTTCGGTTTCGCCGTTGCAGCCTTTGCTTTAGCTTTCGACATTCCAGCCATCATTTCCTCAAGGCATTTTGCACGAAGCCGTGCGGTATGCCGTTGAGCCGCATGGTCATCGTTGCCCGGCTCACGCGATCAATCTCGAAATCGTGCTATGCGAAACGTTATAGCTCCGCGCGATGTCCCGCAACGGCTCCCCTGTGTCCCGGCGGCGTATCGCCTCCTTGGCCTGGTGCGGGGTGAGTTTCGGCTTGCGCCCCATTTTCACGCCGTTGGCAATGGCCCGCTTGCGCCCCTCGCCGGTGCGGGCGCGGATTAACTCGCGTTCGAACTCCGCCAGCCCGCCGAGCACGGTGAGCATCAAGCGGCCGTGGGCGGTCGTGGTGTCGGCCCATGTGTCGCCAAGGGACCGGAAGCCGGCCCCCTTGGCGGCGATACCGGCGAGGGTGTTGAGAAGATCGCGGGTCGAACGGGCGAGACGGTCGAGCCGCGTCACCATAAGCGCGTCGCCGGCGTCGAGTTGGGCGAGCGCGCACCGGAGCTGGGCGCGGTCGGTCTTGGCCCCGCTCGCCACTTCCCGGAACACCTGGTGCGCGCCGGCGGCCCAGAGCTGGCGCACCTGGGCGTCAACGCTCTGGCCGTCTGTCGAGACTCGCGCATAGCCGTAAATCATGGGTTCGTTATGAACCTAATTTGTGCACCAGAAAAGCCCCATGATTTCAGCGCCCTAATTTTGGTGCACATATCTTGAATTCAGCACTGCCAGTGGGTGGGACGCATCGTGAACATGATCCCCTCCGGGACGGTAAGGGAGGGGCTGTTCCGGCAGAGAACTCAAACCATCGGGTTTCCAAAGGCTCTGTTTTCGTTGGGTGTGGACGCGAGTGGTGTGCCTTTGGTTTTCAATGGGTTAGCGTTGATCTAGGGCATTGTGTTTACACAGTATCCACACGCAAGGCGAACAGAGCCTTTGGAAACCATATAAATGGATTTCAAAGGCTTCGCCTTTGATGGGGCTTGAGCCGCGAAGCAGATCAAGGGGGGCAACGCCCATCGCCTTGCTTACGGGTGAGGGGTGACGCACAAGCGGTTGCCGTGCTCGCTGTTCTGACGGATACAAGGGGCCTGCCCTTCATTCCGTAAGAATTGCTGCAAATGACCGCTCCGAACGCCGACATCATCCCCGTCATCCAACCGGCCGCCGAGGCCGAGGCGCCGCGTTACGACTTTCGTGAGGCCGAGCCGCGCTGGCAGCGCGCCTGGAACGAGCGCGGCTGCTTCGCGGTGGAGGATGTGCCGCACGACGGGCGGCCGAAATACTACGTGCTGGAGATGTTCCCGTACCCGAGCGGGAAGATCCACATGGGCCACGTGCGCAACTACACCCTCGGCGACGTGGTGGCGCGCTACAAGCGGGCACGCGGCTACGCGGTGATGCACCCTATGGGCTGGGACGCGTTCGGCTTGCCGGCCGAGAACGCCGCGCGCGAGCGGCACATCCATCCGGCGAAATGGACCTGGGACAACATCGCCGCCATGCGTGCCGAACTCAAGAGCATGGGGCTTTCGATCGACTGGAGCCGTGAGTTCGCCACCTGCGATCCGGCCTATTACGGCCAGCAGCAGAAGCTGTTCCTGCAATTGCTGCGCGCCGGCCTGGTCGAGCGGCGCGAGAGCTGGGTGAACTGGGACCCGGTGGACGGCACGGTGCTGGCCAATGAACAGGTGATCGACGGCCGCGGCTGGCGTTCCGGCGCGCTGGTGGAGAAGAAGCGGCTCGCCCAGTGGTTCCTGAGTATCACCCGTTTCGCCCCGGAGCTGCTGGAAGCACTCGACGGACTGACGCGCTGGCCGGACCGGGTGCGGGTGATGCAGGAGAAGTGGATCGGCCGCAGCGAAGGGGCACGGCTGCGCTT
>Ga0255353_1000741_pt1 | contig 19986 bp, 16 predicted proteins | sample HBST25metaG_FD_189941 | JGI IMG/M metagenome (GOLD analysis project Ga0255353, IMG submission 189941) | Peat soil microbial communities from Stordalen Mire, Sweden - H.B.S.T25 | ecosystem: Environmental > Terrestrial > Soil > Wetlands > Peat | place: Sweden: Norrbotten County, Stordalen Mire...
CGATGAGTGCCTTTCTGTACTCGTCGATGGCAGCATCTACCTTGCCCTGATCCTTCAGAGAGTTGCCCAGGTTAATATATGCTTCGGTTAAGTTTGGGTTTAAAGTTATTGCTTTTTTATACTCGTCGTTTGCTGCGTCCAGCTTGTGTGTCTCCTTAAATGCATTGCCGAGATCATAGTGAGTTTTGTCAATACGGGGGGCGATTACTAGAGACTTCTGGTACTCTCCGATAGCATCCTGGTGGTTACCAATCTGGTCGTAGATTAGTCCAAGATTTGTATGTGCGGCTGCGAGGCCGGGACTCAACGCCAGAGCGCTTTTGTATGCAGCAATGGCGGCGTTGATTTGTCCATTCTCCCCTAAAATGCAGCCAAGGCTGAAGTATGCGAAAGCTGAGTTGGGATCTAGAGCAAGGGCCTCTCGGAGTTGCGCGGCAGCACCGACCGTGTCGCCTCTTTCCCTCAAGACAATTGCAAGGTCGATGTAAGGCACAGGTTGGCTTGGGTCCAGGGCAATGGCCTTTTGGAACTCTACAATGGCGCTGTCGAGATCGCCTTTTGCAGCCAAGTCCGCCCCGAGGTTGAGGTGCAACGCAGCCATGTTCTTATCTAGCGATATCCCCTGCTTGTAGGCATCAATGGCCTTATCAAGCAAATCTCTGACTGCGGTCGTAGCGGAGCGTGCTCCCCATGGGAAATTGACCTGGGGGTCTAGGGCAGCCGCCTTCCTGTCGTATGCAATCCCTAGATTGAAATGAGAGAGCGCAAACTGCGGGTTCAGAGCGGTGTTCAGCCGAAACTCAGCGATGGCTTGATCAAGATCACCCTTGCGTAACAAGGCTACGGCGCGATTGTTATGAGCTGCTGCGTCCTTCGGAGAGATTGCAATTGCTCGATTGTAATCAACGATGGCGGGGCTGTAGTTTCCCTGTCTGCTCTTGGTGTTGCCCTGATTGTAATAAGCAGCGGCCCCAGTCACTTTGTAAATCGAGATGCCGAGGATCAATAGCGACACAGTAATGAAAATGCCGATTCCAAGAAGCATCTTGCGTCGCGTTGGGCTAGAATACTCCTTTGCCTTGGCCCATTTGCAGAGCTCCTCCAATCTGTTAACTGGAATCTGAGTGCGTTCACTCAGGCTTGCGATGTCGTTAACGTCGGCTAGTTGGCTTAGGAGGCAGATATTCTGTTCCTCGAGCTTTCGTGCGAGGCCTGGGGCTATGCCATATACCTCATTGATCCTCATACGTCTTCCTCCTTCCCGGTTGTCTTGAGGAAGTGGAGTAGGCGACGATACTTGCAATAGGTTAGGGTTTCGTAAATCGCCTCGCATTTCTCATCTGTTAGCTGTCCTTGCTTTGCCATGCCTCGGTGCGGCTTGATCTCCGTAATTTGGCGCTGGATATCTTTGGGTGAAAACTTGCCCCTCCCCTTTTCCTCAAGCAAGGCTTTGCGGCTTGCCGCTTGGATCGTGTGCAGGGAATAATGCTCCGCAATGGCCAGAACCTCTTTCTGCCTTTGATTATCAATTGAATCTGATATCTTTTCCTCGAAGAGTGCGAGAAATGGGTTTGGGCTGAATTTGACATCGAGAGGCACGAGTTGAGTAGCACCCTCGGTACGCGCCCGCGACCGAGGCCCCAATATGGGTATGATTAGCAGAACTATGAATTCCACCACCCAGTTGATCCAGGGACGCGCAGATTGAATTTGGGGAATGGTACCTGCCCTGCTTAAAACCGTTGGAGCCTCATAGAGAAGGACTCCAGAAATCCCTGCCACCAAGGCATAGAGAGCAGACCAATAATTGGTGGATACGCCTAGGTACCAGTACCGATTAAACTTGTTCAAAAGGAGAACAAGGTACCAGGCCGTCCCCACTAATCCAGCAACGATAAGGCCGATGTATCGCCCCGGTGAAGTGTCCGGTGCCAGTTCCGGCTCCGATGGCTTCATCTGCGGCGCAACTTCAGCGTTCACAGGTATGCCGGCTGTAGCAGTTTGAGGTCTTGTTCCTTTTTCTTGTGTGGCACCTGTGATCGGAAGGCACAACGCAGCCGCCGCGAATACGAGATAAAACAACAGAAATAATGCTGTAGATCTACTTCTCGTTCGCTCATGGGGCCAGTTGGCGGTCATTGTGTGTCAGCAGCAGCTTACACCATCTGCCTTGGTGTCGCCCGGATTAAATATTCATTGCCAATCGACTTTGATCTCGCCAGAGCTTCGTGCATCAAAGTGCCAGAATGTGCCACTCTCTCGCAAGTTCGACTTCCGCCCCACGCTGAACAGGCTACGGAAAACTCTGATTCTCAGGCAAAATTGGAGAAATACGTCCCTCAGGGGCTGAAGCCCGCCATTGTTTTACTGCATTTACGGCACGGCTGAAGCCGTGCCCTGACACAAAGCTGCGCGCTGTTGAGGTTTGTGGCATCCCACCCATTCCGCAAAAGACGCGGAATGGATGGGGCACCCGGCCGCTCAAAATCACTTTTAAAAGACCATTTTATTTGCAGTTAATTAAGTAGTAAACTGGCAACTAACTCGCACAGAATCAATATGTTCCACGTGGAACACTTTTGACAAATTCGCTCATCTTGCGTCCCCGAATAACCTGCTGTTTCCTGGATTTCCGCTCGACGCATCTTTTTGCAGTATCTCGCAGGGAATCTCCGGCGAGAGTTCGACCTGATTAAGTGTTTTCGCAGGGCTGACGAAGCTGCGGAAAACTCCGATTCTTGGGCAAAATTGGAGAAAGATGTCCCTCAGAGGCTAAAGCCCGCCATTTTTCTGTTGCGCTTGCGGCACGGCTAAAGCCGTGCCCTTTCAAAACAACGAGTTTTTCCGCAGCCTGTGAAGCCCCGTTATCCTTGGTGGCTTAATGCGATGGTTGTTCAGGCTCTTTCTTGGTAAGATGTGTCGTGCATCACTGATTGTGGCCATTGCCGGTTCGATACTCGATGGCGTTACTCAGGAGGTCTGTCCGTGAATATTTTCTGCGCGCGCGTGTACGGTCTCACCGTGTTCGTTTTTCTCGCTTTGGCTATTGCCGCCCAACCAGCCATTGCTCAGCAGGATCAAGCCACGCATATTTTCCATCGGCTGATTCCAGCCGGGGACACCTGCGCCACCTGCCACAAGGTGGTGTATGACCAATGGAAAGCCAGCCCACATGCCGCCAACAGTGTCGAATGCACCGTGTGCCATGGCGAAACAACAGCAAAGGACTTCGCGAGCAAGCCGGCGTTAAGCACATGCGACAACTGTCACACCGAACAGGTGGCGCAACTGAAGGCCGATCCGTTCATGAAAGGCAAGACGTGTGTGAGCTGTCATCAGGCACACATCTTCGTGGAGCACAAGAAGGCGGCCCCGGCAGAGAAGTAATAACAATTTCCAGGCGTGGCGCGGTCGAAGTGCTGGCCGGTGCATCGGCGCTCACCGCCATGGAAACGTGTCATCTTGCGACCGGTTACGCGCTGCGGACGAAGTGCGGGATCTCGAAGGGAATCTCCAGCGAGAGCTCGACAAAGCCGCTGTATACGCCCTTTTCGTACCAGGGCGACTGGTAGATCAGCTTCTTAACGCCGTTTTTCTCGATGGTATAAATGTTGGGGCGCCCGGCAGCGAGCAGCTCCATCACCTTGGTGCGCGCAGGCTCGGGATGGCAGCCGAGGAGGTTCGATCCAATGAGCGCGGCGCCGCCGTCGTTCTGAAAGGTCTGCGCCGATTTGTCGTTCATCGCGAGGATGATTCCATCGCGGTCGCAGACGGTCACCGCCGCGGGAAATTCCTGAACCCAAGCAAAAGCGTCTTGATTTGTCATCGCACTGCCTTACAGAACTGTTTGCTGGGTGAAAAAATCCCAGCATATTGGAATTGTACTCAGTCGCGATGTAGAGCTCCACCTTGCGAAGGATTGGCCGGTTAACGGATGCATTCCACAACGCCGCTTGATTCGGGATTGGGGAAGTATCGGCGCTGGAAATACAAAGCCAGATTCACGAGAGCGATCATTACGGGAACCTCGACCAGAGGCCCGATGACGGCCGCAAAGGCGGCGCCCGAGTTGATGCCGAAGACAGATACCGCGACCGCGATCGCCAATTCGAAGTTGTTCGAGGCGGCTGTGAATGCGAGCGTCGTTGTCTTCGAATAATCGGCGCCAAGCTTGCGTCCCATGTAAAAGGACACCAGGAACATGACGACGAAGTAGATCAGCAGCGGAACCGCGATCCTCAGCACGTCGAGCGGCAGGCGCACGATGTAGCTGCCCTTGAGAGAGAACATCACCACGATGGTGAACAGCAGGGCCAGCAGCGTCAGCGGACTGACGCGCGGAACAAAGCTCCCGTCGTACCACTCGCGCCCCTTGGCTCGAACCAGCACGGTGCGCGTCAGAAATCCGGCGATGAACGGAATGCCGAGATAGACGAACACGCTGCGTGCGATCTCTCCGATGGAGATGTTCACCACCGCGCCATGCAATCCAAACCAGCCAGGCAGAACCGTGATGAACACCCACGCATAGACGGAATAGAAGAAGACCTGGAAGAGCGAATTGAACGCCACCAGCCCCGCGGCGTACTGCGTGTCCCCCTTCGCCAATTCGTTCCACACGATCACCATGGCGATGCAGCGAGCCAGCCCGATCATGATGAGGCCGGCCATGTACTCGGGGTAGTTCCGCAGAAACACAATCGCAAGCAGGAACATAAGGACCGGCCCGATCAGCCAGTTTTGCAGCAGGGAAAGCCCCAGCACGCGCTTGTTTCGAAAGACCTCGTGGAGTTCTTCGAAGCGTACCCGAGTGAACGGCGGATACATCATGAGTATCAAGCCCGCAGCGATCGGAATCGAAGTTGTGCCGACGCTGAAGCGATTCAGAAAGGGCACCACTCCAGGGGCCAGCCAGCCCAGTGCGATGCCGGCCGCCATTGCCCCGAAGATCCACGCGGTCAGATAGCGGTCAAGAAACGATAGACGACTCTTCTTCAACTGCACGCCTCCAGATTCACTATGAGCGGCCAATGTTTTCGACTTCGCGCTTGATGGCGAGTTGGTCGAGAGTGCTGAGCGGCAAGGACAAAAACAACCCTATCCGGCGATCAAGCACCACAAAGGCGTCGCGGAAGGCTCGTGCGATCTCTTCCGGCGTTCCCTTTACGGCTGCGGGATCGGGGATCCCCCAATGCGCGGTCATGGGCTGTCCCGGCCAGAACGGGCACACTTCCTTCGCAGCGTTATCGCACACGGTAAACACGAAATCCATCTTCGGAGCGCCGGGCGCGGCAAACTCATCCCACGACTTGCTGCGTAATCCGGTAGTCGGCATCCCTGCGGATTCGATCTGTCTGAGCGCTTCCGGCCGGGGTTGGCCGGAAGGATGGCTGCCCGCGCTGTACGCGGTGAATCGCCCCTGGCCGCGCTGGTTCAGAATTGCCTCGGCCATGATCGACCGCGCCGAGTTGCCGGTGCACAAGAACAGGACGTTGTAGTGAGCCATTGCAGTGTCCTTTGGCGTTCCACGGAAGGGTTAGGAGTTTGTCTTCGGTTTGATGGCGTAGACTTTCACGCTTGCCGCTGCCGCGTTGATGTCGTATTGCGAGAGAAGCGTTTTCAGCTCCTCATGTACGGATGAGGATTTGGCGGGCGCAGGCGAGCAGCACGACGCCTCAAGAACCTGAAGAGGGTTTGCGGCGTCCATCTTCGGAGAGCAGCAGCCAGATTGATTTTCGACCTTAGCGTATGCGTTGAGGTCCTTGCCGCTGTCTACGATTTCGACGTGCTCGAAGCCGGCTGCAAGCAATCCGGTCCGGTAATCGTCGATCAGGATGGCTCCGGCAATGCAGCCAACATAGGCGGCGACGCTTTGCGCAACGGCCTGGGGAAGTTCGCGCTTCAAGGCAATGTCACTCACTGCCACGCGGCCGCCGGGCTTCAGAACGCGGGCGATCTCGCGGAAGACGGCGGGCTTATCGGGGGCCAGGTTGAGGACGCAGTTCGAGATGACGCAATCGACTGAAGCGTCCGGCAACGGAATCCGGTCAATGGTGGACTGGTAGAAATCGACGTTGGTGTAGCCGCCTACCTTGGCGTTTGCACGCGCCCGCTCGATCATGGCCGGTGTCATATCGATGCCGATGGCGCGGCCTTCCGGGCCGACCATCTTTGAAGCGAGAAAAACGTCGAGACCTCCGCCGGAGCCGAGATCGACGACCACCTCACCTCGCTTGATGTGAGCCGTAGCCGTGGGATTGCCGCAGGAAAGGCCCATGTTCGCGCCCGCTGGAATTGAGGTGAGTTCCTCGGATGTATAGCCGAAAGCTTCCGCTACAGCCTTCACGCCAGCATCTTTACTCGACAGCAAGCTCTCGGCAACCGCACCGTACTTCGATTTTACCGACTCCAAAATCTGTTCTGTCATGATTTCCTCCGAAAAACATATACGCTAAAACGACTATATCCATTTCGCTCATATTCGTCAAGACGTATATAATGAAATTGTGAATCGTTCCTCGAAGACCTACGACCTTGCCTTGTTGTTCGCGGCACTTTCCGACCGCACGCGGCTGCGACTGCTGAACCTCATGGACGGACGGGAGATCTGCGTCTGCTATTTCGTCGAGATACTCGGGCAGAGCCAACCCAAGATTTCGCGGCACCTTGCGTATTTGCGGCGGGCAGGGGTCGTGGCGGCGCGACGCGAGGGCAAATGGATGCATTACAGAATTGTCGCGCCCGCGCACGCAGGCGCAGCCCGGATTCTACGCGAGACAATCGCGGTGGTCAGGGAAGAGAAAGCGATGCAGACGGACCTGGCGCGCCTCGACAAAGCCTGCTGTGCTCCGCAGAGAGTCTCCGTGATTGAGGGTGCGCCGATGCCGGGGCAGGTCGATGCGGTCGGCTGCTCCGCGTGTTGATAAGAAACGAAAATGCCGGTTAAACAAAGCAAATGAGAATTGTGCGATCCCACCCATCGGACAAAAACAAAGACGTCCGATGGATGGGGCACCCAGTTTCATTCGACCGCGAGTCGGAAACGCCGATGGAGGACTGATAAGAAACAAACTTTTGGCCTTGTTGCAAGACGAGCAGCCTGAGGGCATGGCGAGTAGGGTGTTTTGGATCAAGTGCGGCGAGTTCGCCTCCGCTGCGCGGAGTTGGCAGGTTGGCAAGTTGGCTGGGGGGCATCGAGCTGCTAGGATTTCTCGGGATTGGCCGGAGGCGGGGATCGGCCGGTCAGCCTTTGGAATCTGCGCCACTCGCGTGAGCTAGCAAGAGCGGCGTTCTTATCGGTTGTGGCGCAGATTTCCTGGTTTCAGCCGAGATCGGACTGGCTGAGGAGTTCCTATGGATGTGAGGGGATGACGCCGGGCGCAAACAAATCTGACAAGTCATTCGCGTTGGCCGCATCGCCCAGATAGGGCGACGATCCGCCGGTTGCCCTCACGTGGAAGATCTCCTGCAGCGTGCGCAAATCGGACGAGTGAGAATAGTCAATGGAACTTGCGTACGGAAGACCGCCCTCGTTGGGATGAGCGAGGTCGGAGATGATGATTTCGCCAACCGTGTGGTTAAAATCGTCCGGATTATCGCCGGGCTCACCATCCTCCTCGCTTTCATCCCACCACAAGATAATCGCCCCGCCGTCCTTGTATGCCTGAGAGGACATGATGAGCGGAACCAGCCTGCTGAGGGCGTTATCGCTCGCCTTGATTTGCGCAGCATCTCCGGTCAGGCCTGCGAATCCTCCGGTCAGGCCGCTGTGCATATCGTTGTATTGGTTGGGCGTAATCCAGTTGTAATCGGCCACGCGGTCGTTGGCCAGATCAAATGCCAGTTGCTGCAACGGCGCGTAGTGCCGGGATAGCGGATTCGAGGGGGTTGTATTGTTGCCTCCGTTGGTGTCAGTGAAAAACACCTGCGGATTGTGTTTGCAGGCATAGTTGTACTGGATTGAATCGTTGTATTCATTCAGATAGTTGCCGGGACCAAACTTGCCCGAGACGCTCACCACAGGAACGGTCCACTGATTCTCGGGCAGGGGCAGGTTGATGAGCTTGCCGCTGGCGGTCGTCAGGTCAATATCTTCCTGATACGACTTCCAGGATTTTCCCTTTTTCTGCAGAAGGCCGGACAGGTGCTGGGTTGTGTTCTGAACATTCGGCGGAGTGTCGGCATACGGATCGTCGTCGTTGAGGACGCCGAAGTTGGCGCCGGCTTCAGCCCATAGGTAGTTCGGCTCCGAGGGGTGAATGCGCGGGTTGCTTCCGCTGGGAGTGGCCAAAACGTTGTGATAGGCAGTAGCGTAGGCAACGTGGCGACTGATGTTCTCGACGCGGCCATTGATGAACGCAAGCGCGGTTCCGTTCACAAGGCTGTTGATGAACGGCGCGTTGGAGTTTTGATAAATAGGCTCGATCCCTCCCGTGACTGTGGTTGGCTGAGTCCAGTCGTGATTCTCAAGGGCGATGACGAACACGTGTTTGATTTCGTGGTCTTCCTGGGCGTTGGCACTCGAACCGCACAGTGCGGCCATGAGTGCAAGTCCAGCAAAGGGACGGAGATGGGGAATGGTGGACATTGGAACCTCCAATTTGGGGATTTGCGGCATTTGCGGAAGGCTTTCCGGATGATTCTTCAGGGAACCGGGAAGGCTTACAGTGCCGCTTTAAGATGGATAGCAAGCGTATGTTAATCATTCATGACCGGAGTATTAAAGAATGCGCAACGGACCGTCGCCCTTGCGTGCACAAGAGATCGAGTGTTCCCCGGCGAGCTGATCAATCCGTGGCGGAAAGATGAGCTTCGACGAGGTTACGATCAAGGGCCGGGTCTGATATGTTCGCTCAAAAGAAGGATGTTGCGGCCCCATCCGGGCCATGAAGGAGACAAGCTATGCCATGCGACCCCGATGAGTTACGCCATGTTCCACTTTTCGAGCTTCTGGACGACGATGAAACGCGTGTTTTGGCGGCGCAAGTGGAGATCAAACGGTTTGCGCCGCAAGAGAGCATCTTTAAGGCCGGCGACCCTGCGAGTCACGGTTACGTGGTGATGTCGGGCGCGGCGCGCGTGACCACGACGGACGAAGACCAGCAAGAAGTGTTGGTTGACGAGCCAGCGCACGGGGACTTTTTCGGCTTTGCGTCTATGCTGCAGCAGTCCGAGCACCAGACGACGGCGATAGCGATGGAAGAAACGGTTTGCCTGGAGGTAGGGCGCGACGACATTGCCGAGCTGGTGATGCATATGCCGATGGCAGGCATGGATATGCTGACCATGCAGGCACGTCAACTTCACGCCGCGCAGGATCTGGTACGGAGCCGGGCTTACCGCAACCCTAACGAGATCATCGAAGAGGAATCCACCTTTGGTGAGCGGCTGGCGGACACGGTGGCGCGCTTTGGTGGCTCGTGGTCGTTCATCATTCTGTTTGCGATTGCGCTTGTATCGTATTCGTCAACGAACGTGGCGCTGCGGAATCACGCGTGGGACCCTTATCCGTTTATTCTGCTGAACCTTTTCCTCTCGATGCTGGCCGCTATTCAGGCCCCAGTGATCATGATGAGCCAGAACCGTCAAGACGCCAAGGACCGCTTGCGGAGCGAGTTGGATTTTCAGGTGAACCGGCGCGCTGAGACGGAAATTCAGACGCTGTCGCACCAACTCAACTTGCTGATGGACAAGGTAGAGGATGTGGCGCGGCAGACGGCAAGTCCTGAGGCATGAGTCGGCGGATTTGGTTCACAGAGAATCGCCCCTCTCTGCCCGCCCGGAGACTTTCCACTGCGAAAGAGGCTTCCCAGCTCAGTCGTGGGGAATCTCCAGAGCGCCGGTGAGGCTGGTGACTTTTGCAACGCCGTGGCTGCGGCACCAGGACTCGACGCCATGGGTGAGGCGCTCGACGGCGCAGGGGTCGGCGTAGCTGGCCGTGCCGACCTGGACGGCCGTGGCGCCGGCCAAGAGAAACTCGACAACATCCTCCGGGGTGGTGATGCCGCCCATGCCGAGAATGGGAATGGAGACGGCGCGGGCGCACTCGTAAACCATGCGCAGGGCGATGGGCTTGATGGCCGGACCGGAGAGGCCGCCAGTGACGTTGGTCAGGCGCGGGCGGCGGGTTTCGGCGTCAATGGACATGGCCAGAAATGTGTTGGTGAGGCTGAGGGCGTCGGCACCCTCGCTGGCGGCGACTTTGGCCATATGGGCGATGGAGGTCACATTGGGCGAGAGCTTGACGATCAGGGGCCGGGCGGAGACAGCCTTGGCTTGATGGACCAAGTAGGCGAGCTCACCTGCGTCCGCGCCAAAGGCCATGCCGCCGGAGTGGACGTTGGGGCAGGAGACGTTGAGCTCATAGGCAGCGATGCCTGGGGCCTGGTTGAGCCGCTCGATGACGGCGATATACTCGGCGACCTGGTAGCCGAAGACGTTGACGATGACATTGGCGCGGGGGTAGCGGCTGAGCGGCGGCAGCTTCCGGCGAATGAACTCCTCGACGCCCACGTTCTGCAATCCGATGGCATTCAACATTCCGGCGGCGGTCTGCACAATGCGCGGCGCGGCGTGGCCGGCGATGGGATGGAACGAAATGCCTTTGGTGACGAATCCGCCGATCCGCTCCAGCGAGACGATGTCTTCAAACTCGATGCCGTAGCCAAAAGTGCCGCTGGCGGCGATGATCGGGCTGGGCAGCTCAAGGCCTACGAACGGCACATTCATCTCAGGTTTCACGCGCGGCAATCTTCCTTTTTGACAATGATTAGTAGTCAGTTTTCAGTGGCTTCGCCGTCGTCACGTCGATCAAAGCCACGTGTCCATGATACTCGCCGATGTAACCGGTGCATCATAGAATGCGGCAGCGTCATTACAATGAACTTTTCCTCAGAGGCTAAAGCCCCCTAATTTTTCAGGCATTTACGGCACGACTGAAGTCGTGCCCTGACACAAAGCGGCCCTTTGAAACAGCTTCTACGAGTTTTTCCGCAGCCTGTAAAGTGGTGCCCTGACACAATGTCCGTCAATTTGGGATTCATCAGACACTGCCCAGCGCGCTCGATTGCCCCCCCCTTGACATCCGACAGGAGTGAGTGCGAGTCTATTGTCGAACGTCGAGGGGAGTTATGCCGCCATCCACTGATTTGTTGCAGGGAACATTGGATTTGCTCGTTTTGCAGACGCTTGCCGCGGGACCGATGCATGGCTGGGGGGTTGCCCAGCGCATCCAACAAGTCTCGAAGGATGTATTGCAGATTGGCCAGGGGTCCCTCTATCCGGCGTTGCATCGCCTAGAATATAAAGGGTGGATTCGGTCGGATTGGGGAAGCTCAGAGAATAACCGGCGTGCCAAGTTTTATGCGCTGACCGGCGCGGGTCGAAAGCAGTTGGAGACGGAACTTGATACTTGGGAACGCCTGTCGGCGGCCGTCGGACTGGTGCTGGGGAGGATTCCGGAGGCTGAGGCATGATGATGGAATTTCTGACCCGACTAAGGTTTCTGCTGCTTCGCAGGCCGCCAAACGACCTGGACGAGGAACTCCGGTTTCATGTGGAGCAGGCAACCGAGGCGAAGATAGCCGCGGGCATGACGGCAACCGAAGCGCGAAGGCAGGCACTGATTGAGTTTGGCGGCATGGAGCGGACGCGTGAGCAGTGCCATGAGCAACGGCCTGGATGGTGGATGGGCACGGTGGCGCAGGATGTGCGCTATGCCATGCGCGGCTTCCGTCGCAACCCGGTTTTTACCATTGCGGTAATTGCCACGCTCGCGGTAGGCATTGGCGCCACGACAGCGGTTTTCAGCGTGGTGGACCGGATACTCTTTCGCAGCCTGCCATATGCGCACGACGACCGGCTGGTGTCGTTTGGGCTTTCGCAATCGCTGGAAAAGCAGGAGTTCACTCTGGGCGGCTTTTTCTACGAGTGGCGGGACAATCAGAAGCCGTTTGAGTCCGTTACCTTCGAGCGGGGTATAAGCACTTGTAATCTGACCGAGACGAACCCTGTGCATCTCAACTGCGGGGAAGTAGCTTGGAACTTTCTGCCCACGCTCGGCATTTCTCCTGCACTGGGGCGCAACTTTTTGCCCGAAGAAGACCTGCCGAACGGCGCGAAGGTGGCGCTGATCTCCGATGGGCTTTGGTTGAGCCGTTATAACCGCGATCCGGGGGTATTGGATAAGACCATTTACCTCGACGAGCACCCGGTGCGTGTTGTCGGCGTTCTCCCAAAAGACTTTGAGATGCCCCGCCTACAGCAGACGGACATCATTACTCCGGCGGCAATGGACGTGGCAGCGCAGCATACGGTCAACAGCGGAATTGGCTATCCGATGTGGGCCTTTGCGCGGCTCAAGCCGGGCGTGAGCGTGCAAGAGGCAAAGGCCGAGATGGAGCCGCTCTTCCACCATACGCAGGAGTGGATTCCGGCGCAATTTCGCCAGGAGTTTCATCTTGAGGTGCGCTCGATTCGCGACCGCCAGATGCAGGACGCATACAAGGTGGCGTGGATACTGCTAGGCGCGGTGTTTGCTGTGCTGCTGATTGCCTGCGCCAATGTGGCCAGCTTGTTCTCAGCGCGCGGCGCGGCCAGAAGGCGGGAGTTGGCGGTGCGGTCGGCGCTGGGAGCGGGTCGCGGGCGGCTGATTCGACAGACACTGACGGAAGCACTCTTGTTGGCTCTTGGCGGAGCCGCGGCCGGATGTGCGCTGGCCGCAATTTTACTGCGGATCTTCATCGCCATCGCCCCAACGGGAATTCCATTCCTGGCCCAGGCGCAACTCGACCTGCGGATTGTTTCGTTCACTGTCGTGCTGTCGATGCTTTGCGCAATTCTGTTTGGAATTCTGCCCGCGGCCGAAAAGCCACGCGCGGATGCGCTGGCCGCTCGACAAACGAATTCCGGCGCGCACGCACGGCTACGACGCGCCCTTGTGGCGGCACAAATCGCGATCAGCGTGGTACTGCTCTCGGGTGCAACCCTGCTGGTGAAAAGCTTTTGGAATTTAGAGCAACAAAGCCTGGGAATGCAGACACACGGCGCACTAACCGTGCACGTTCCGCTGAACGGGCAGCGATACCCAAACGGCCAGGCATATCTCGACTTTTATCTGCGCGCCGAGGCGGCGATGCGGCGTTTGCCCGGAGTGACCGCTGTGGGCATGAGCGACTCGCTGCCGCCGGACGGGAACAGTTGGCACGATGGGGTGCGTTTTGCCGAGATTGTTGTTGCGGGCAAGCCGCGTACGCCAGCGGGAGTCGGCGGAACCGTGGTAGCGCGTGCGGTGACGCCCGGCTATTTTCGCGTTCTCCAGGTTCCGATCGTCGAGGGCCGGGGATTTACCGAAGAGGACCGGGCTGGAAGCAGCGATTCTATGATTCTGAGCAAGCTGCTGGCTGCGCGCCTGTTTCCCGATGGCGATGCGATCGGGCAGCACATTCAAATGCCTACGTATCGGCCGTATTATGCCTTGGACGGGCCGGTTTACACCGTCGTTGGGGTAGCGGGAGACGTGAAGAACGCAGGTTTGTCCGGCCAGGACGAGCCGGAGTACTACACACTCCGCCGCAACCACGCAGAAATCTGGAACGGACACTGCACGCTTCTGCTGGAAACGACGCTTCCGGCCTCGGTGATAGCCCCATGGGTCCGCTCGCAAATCGCGCAACTCGATCCTCTCGCGCCGGTGGAGATTGAGCCACTCGACCAGACAGTGAGCAAGCTGGCTGACAGGCCGCGCTTCGAGACGGCGCTTTTGGGGTTCTTCGCATTTTGCGGATTGCTGATGGCGGTGATTGGGCTTTACGGCGTGATTGCGTTCATGGCCGCGCAACGAACGCAGGAGATTGGCGTGCGCATGGCGCTGGGTGCGACACGGTGGGACATTCTGCGGTTGATCGCTTCGGAAGGTATACGGTTGATTGCGCTGGGCGGGATTGCAGGCTTAGTTGCGGCCATGATCGCGGCGGAACTAATCAAGAGCCTGCTCTTCAACGTGGGTCCGCGCGATCCGGGAACTTATGCGGCAGTGGCGCTGCTGCTGGCCCTTGTAGCTCTGGCGGCGACGCTGATTCCGGCGCGCGCCGCAACGCGAGTGGAGCCAGTTGTGGCGCTGCGCTGCGAGTAGTCGTTTGATCGAAAGGCCAGAGGCAAAATCGACTAGTTCTCTGACCGCATGAATTCGTTCCTTTTGCGTTTGCGCTATCCCACCCATTTCGCAAGAAACGAGAAATGGATGGGGCACGGAAGGTTCTTCTTCAAGCGGTAACAGACCTAGCAAAAAAACGAGGGCGGCCTCATGGAAGCCGCCCTTCTGTTTCTCGATGGTGAGACTATTAGGCGCTGACCGGCTCGCTGGCGTTCACCTTGACCGGGGTGAGCCAGCCGAAGCGATCGGCCTTGAGGCCGTTGGCGATGCCGAAGTATTCGTCGGCGATCTTGCGGGTGATCTCGCCCGGCTTGCCATTGCCGATGACGATGCGGTCGATGGAGCGGATGGGCGTGACTTCGGCGGCCGTGCCTGTGAAGAAGACTTCGTCGGCGATATAGAGCATCTCGCGCGGGATGGCTTGCTCGCTGACCGTGAAGCCGAGGTGGCGCGCGATGGTCAAGACGCTGTCGCGGGTGATGCCGGAGAGCGCGGAGTTGCCCAGCGTCGGCGTGTAGATGACGCCGTTGCGGACGACGAAGACGTTCTCGCCGGAGCCCTCGCTGACTTGTCCGTTCACGTCCAGGGCGATGCCTTCAGCATAGCCATTGGTCTCGGCCTCCATGCGGATGAGCTGAGAATTCATATAGTTGGCGCCTGCCTTTGCCATTGCGGGTAGGGTGTTGGGGGCCAGGCGATTCCAACTGGAGATGCACACGTCAGCGCTTTCGCCGGTGACATATTTTCCCCAGGGATAGTTGACGATGTAGGTTTCAATGGGAGAACCCTTGGGGTTGACGCCAATTTCGCCGTAGCCGAGCAGGACGATGGGGCGGATATAGCAGGGCGCGACGCCATTGGCCTCGACCAAATCGACCACGGATGAGCAGAGCTCGTCGAGCGTGTAGGGCACCGCGATGCGGTAGATCTTGGCTGAGTCCAGTAGACGCTGCATATGCTCCGGCAGGCGGAAGATGGCCGAGCCCTGAGGCTGTCCATAGCAGCGAATCCCTTCAAAAACGCTGGAGCCGTAGTGGACCACATGGCTCATCACATGGATGTTGGCCTGATCCCAGGGAATGAGTTTGCCGTTGTGCCATATTTTTGATGTCGGTTGGAAAGGCATGATGTTTGGAATGCTCCTTGGCCGCGCCGTGCGCGTACTGTACAGGGTAACGCGCTGGGTGCGGCTCTGTCACGGAGCGCTGAACGCTGCTCGTGGCAGATCCAGGGTTGGATGCGAACAAAGTCATAGGAGACTGGCCGTACTGGCGGCGTCCGTGCTGCTAGACGCCACCTGTGGGTCGGGAGACCCACAGGACAGCCGACCAGGAGGTCAGCGCCACCAATCTGTGAATAAGCTCTAAATGCGTCGACGACGCCGTATTCTGAATCAAAAGATTGTAGGCTGAATAATGCCGCGGTGAGAGATCCAGCGACTCTGCCGGATTTTTGGCGCTTGATGGATGAATGAAGCACGGAGGTTTTACGTGGCACGAGTGACATTGCTTTTTGCGGTTCTATTAATTGCCCTGGGCCTGGCTGGTTTTCTGGGCACCGGCAGCGCGCACCCCACCGCGCTGATTCCCACATGGTTCGGCGTTGCTCTGGGCATTGGCGGCGTGCTGGCCATCAGCCCCAGCGAAAGCCGGCGCAAGCTCTTCATGCACATCAACGTAACCATCGGCTTGCTGGGCTTTCTGGGCGCGGCGGTTGAAGCAACGCGTGGTTATGTTCATGCCGCGTCCGAAGGCCTTGCGCCGGACATGATCGCGCTGGCATCAAAGGTTACAATGTCTGGCTTGATGCTGATCTATATGCTGCTCTGCGTGCGGTCGTTTATCGCGGCGCGGCGCTCGGGGAAGGTTTAGCGCATGGGCGGCTTGCATGGACCTAGCAGTGGAATGAGTATGGGCAGGCACGCGGAGCGCTCGCCGCGAAGCGGTGGCGCGCGCGCTGGGCAACCTGACACGCCCAAGCGCAAGACCGACCTGAAAAAGTTATGGCCGCAAATCAAAGCCCTGGTTGCTCCGCGCATGGGGCTGCTGCTCGCCGGCATGGGGTTGATGGTGATCAACCGCTTCGCCGGCCTGGTTTTGCCTTATACATCGAAGCCGCTGCTGGACAAGGTTCTCAATCAGGCTCATCCGAGGCCCGATTTGTTGCCTCCGTTTATCGCACTGGTCTTCTCGGCCATGGTGGTGCAGGCCATCACCTCGTTCTCACTCACGCAATTGCTCTCCAAAGCCGGTCAGAGGCTGATCTCCGAGATGCGCCGCCAGGTGCAAAGGCACGTGGGGCTGCTTTCCGTCTCCTACTACGACGAGAGCCGAACGGGCACGCTGGTGGCGCGCATCATGAGCGATGTGGAGGGCGTGCGCAATTTGGTTGGCACGGGTCTCGTTGAGTTTGTTGGCGGCTTGTTGACTGCGGTGCTGGCGTTTCTCTATCTGCTGCATCGCAGCGTGGAAGTCACGTTGACCGTTTTTGCCGTGTTGGGCGTCTTCGTTTTTGTATTGCAATATGCTTTCAAAATCATTCGTCCCATTTTTCGCGAACGAGCCAAGATCAACGCCGAAGTTACAGGCCGGTTGACCGAGTCGCTGGGCGGCGTGCGCGTTATCAAGGGTTATCACGCCGAGGAGCGCGAAGCCGGGGTCTTCTCCAAAGGCGTCGAGCGCCTCCTTGCCAATGTGATGAAGTCCCTCACCATGACCAGCTCAATGTCAGCCGCATCCACGACCGTGCTGGGGCTGGTCTCGGCCATTGTTATGTGGCTCGGGGGCCATCGCGTACTGGACAGCACCTGGACCGTCGGCGACTACTTCAGCTACAACATGTTTCTGGCTTTCATGATTGCGCCGGTCTTTCAGATTGTGAACATCGGCACGCAACTGACGGAGGCTTTTGCCGGACTCGACCGCACGAGCGAGATCATGGCAGAACTGGAAGAGAATCAAACGCCCGGACGCACGGTGAAGATGCCGCCCATTCGCGGCACAGTGAGCTTTGAGAATGTTGAGTTTGCCTATGATCCGGAGAAGCCTGTGCTGCACGGCGTCAGCTTTGTGGCCCAGCCGGGAACGGTGACTGCGCTGGTGGGCTCCTCGGGATCGGGCAAGTCCACCATGATCAGCCTGCTCTGCGCCTTCCACACGCCGTCCAGTGGCCGCGTGCTGGTGGACGATGTGGACCTGGCATGCGTGGACCTGGATACCTATCGCTCGCAGTTAGGTGTGGTTTTGCAGGAGTCGTTTCTTTTTGACGGCACCATTCGCGAGAATATTCTGTTTTCGCGGCCCGAGGCCACCGAGGAAGAATTTCTCTTTGCCTGCCGCACCGCGCGCGTCGACGAGTTTGCAGAGCGGTTCCCGGAAAGCTACGACACCGTAGTGGGCGAGCGCGGCGTGAAGCTTTCCGGCGGGCAGCGCCAACGGCTTTCCATTGCGCGCGCATTGTTGGCCGAGCCGCGCATCCTCATCCTCGACGAAGCCACCAGCTCGCTCGACTCCGAGTCCGAAGCCATGATTCAGGCCGGGCTGAGCCAACTGATGCAGGGGCGCACAACCTTCGTTATTGCTCACCGGCTCTCGACCATCCGGCGCGCCGATCAGATTCTGGTGGTCGAGCAGGGACTTATCGTCGAGCGGGGCAACCATGCGGAGTTGATGGCTCTCGGCACACGCTACTACGACCTCTACATGCGCCAGCACGGCCTGGAGGAAAACCTCTTTCTTGCGCCGGGCGAGGGAGACGTGGTGGACGAAATCAGCAAATGAGAGGCCGAATTTTGTTGGCGCTCCGGGTCATTGCTTTCTTGAGATCACGATGAAAGGCCCCGGCATCTCAGCGCCATCGCCGCCAGCAAAAGCAGCCTGGCCGATGGAATGCGTTAAATCCGTTTCCCATGTGCGCGATGCGAGCTCCGGCATGGGCTTGGCCTGGAAGAGCTTCTTGCACTGGTGTGCCGTCCATCTGGCCCAGGCCTTCGACTTCTTGCGCCGGGCGCTGTCGGTCGAGATTCCCGTGCCGGCGTACATCTGCCGGTAGAGCTTCGACAGAAACATGAAGGCAATCCTGGACCGCAGATTGGGAGTGCAGGCCGAGCGCTGCCAGATGGCGCTCCATCTGTAGAACGTGTCCCATACTTTTTGCGTGCGCTCCCTGATCTCATCCGAACTCATGGTTGGATGGGGCGTGAACATTTTGGGCCTTACTGCCGTGGGAATCAGCCAGTAGCGGGTAATCGGGACATCGCCCACCATGGTTGGATTCGCGGCCTGCTCCTTCTCCCATCGGCCAAAATCCACAGTGCCCGGAAAGGGCGTCATCATGACAAACTGTGCAAAGGTAACGCCGGCCTTCTCCGCCATTGCCACTGTAAAGTCGAAGGTTGATGGCCGGTCTGTCGGCAACCCGAAGATAAAAGAACCCAGCACATGAACGCCGTGCTTCTTGAAGGTCTGCAACTGCGTGGCCAGCGCGTCGCCGGAAAGATTCCAGTCCTTGTAAACCGCCTTCAGTCCTTCAGGGGTCACCGCTTCAATGCCCACCAGCGCGCCTTTGATGTTGGCCTTCTTCATCGCATCGAGAAACTCGACGTCCTCGCCTGCCTCCATCGTCATCTGGGTGTAAAACACCATATCCTTGGGTAGCTTGGCCAGCTCGTCCATCAGATGAAAGCGATCGGCGCGAATCGCTATCAGTTCTTCCAGCCGGGCAGTATTGCCTTGCTCGCGGGCCAGCCGCAGATCGGTAAATGTCACCGGGTAGAAGTTATCGTCGGCCAGCGCTATGAAGCGAAAGCCGAGCCGGCGCAAAGCCACAATCTCATCCACCACGCTTTGAAATCTCCGTTGGCGCGGCTTCTGCCCATCCGTGCGCCAGACGCTGCAAAAGGAGCAATGCTTGGGGCATCCGCGAATCGTCTGCACCGAGGCCCACATATATTTCTCAGGATTCATCAGATCCCAGCGCGCGGCGAGAAACTCGTTGCCCTCGATTCGCCCGCCTTCGTAGATTCTTTCCGGCTTACCCGCCATGCAATCCACGACCGCCCTGCCCCATGCAACATCGCCGTCTCCGGTCACGACGGCGTGGCCCTCGCCCCGCGCTAGCGCCTCCTCGGGGAAGAGCGTAGCGTGAATGCCGCCGTAGACTACCCATGCGCCATGGCTGCGCGCCATCCTGCCCACCTCGTATCCACGCAGCGCATTCCCCGTGTGAACGCTGATGCCCACAATATCTCCCGCCTGAATCGTCTCCGGCACAATCTGCTCCAAAGACTCATCGACGAGAATGGGATCGCCCGCGATTCTGGGCGTTGCTGCTGCTAAAACGAACAGCCAGCGAGGCGTAATGACCGCAGTGCCGAAAGAATTGTCGCTCGGATTAACCAGATGAACGCGCAATGAATCCAACCTTTCCTCGTACGAGTAGGTGGCCTCAAAGAGCGCCTTAATTGATGGAGCGGGAACGTCGCAACAGCGCATTCCCGCAAACTGTCAAATATCGCAGTAAGTCTAACAGATTTCATGCGGGGCAGGTTGGACAATATGGGACACAATTGACCAAATCAAGAGGCGAATTGATGAATCGTTGAAGAATATTGCGCTTGGCGTGGTTCAAACTACGCGGTCGCACTCCTCGACCGGAATCGCTACCTGCTCAACGATCTCGAGGCCGAAGCCTTCGAGCGCGGGAATGTGCATGGGAGTATTCGACAGCAGCCGAATGCGCTGAATGCCGAGGTCGGAGAGAATTTGGCCGCCCATACCGATGGCGCGCAAGATGCGGCCGGTGCGGGCCTGGGATCCCTCGCGCGCACGCAACTC
>Ga0255353_1000742_pt1 | contig 19979 bp, 11 predicted proteins | sample HBST25metaG_FD_189941 | JGI IMG/M metagenome (GOLD analysis project Ga0255353, IMG submission 189941) | Peat soil microbial communities from Stordalen Mire, Sweden - H.B.S.T25 | ecosystem: Environmental > Terrestrial > Soil > Wetlands > Peat | place: Sweden: Norrbotten County, Stordalen Mire...
GACATCCCCCTCAATCATGGCCTCGTCGCCATCATAGGCGCGCGCGGATCGGGGAAGACAGCTCTGGCCGACGTGATCGCGGCCGGCTGCGACGCGATTTCGCCGTCCGGCTGGAACGCCGATGAGAACATTAGCCCGTCGTTCTTAGCCCGGGCGCGCAGGTTGATCGGCGACGCATCGACGACGCTCACCTGGGGCGGGGGCGCGACGGTGACGCGCGCCCTCGATGGCAGCGACGCCAACGGCCATATGACCTTTCCGCGCGCACGGTACCTCTCCCAGCAATTCGTCGAGGAGCTCTGCTCGGCCAAGGGCGTCTCCGACGGCTTGGTTGACGAGATCGAGCGCGTGATCTTCGAGTCCCATTCCCAGGATGATCGTGAATGGGCACTCGATTTCGCCGAGCTTCGCGACCAGCAGACCTCGCGGTTCCAGCAGGCGCGCCGGCGCGAGGCCGAGGCGATCGCGGACATCTCGGACCGCATTGCCACAGAGTTTGAGAAAGAAAGCCTTGTCGCGACGCTGACCACCCAAGTCGGGCAGAAGAAGAAACTGATCGCGGATTACACAGCCGATCGCGCCAAGCTCGTCGTCAAGGGCACCGAGGCGCAGGTCACCCGCCACACGCGGCTCAGCGAGGCGGCCCAGACACTCCGCAACAAGATCCAATCTTTCGGCAATCAGCGTCGCACTTTCGTAGCCCTGCAGGACGAGGTCCGCAGCGTCCGCGCCACCGGCGCGCCGGAAATGTTGCGCCAAGCTCGGGCGCGACACGGCGCCAGCGGCATGAGCGACCAGCAATGGGACGATTTCCTGCTGATCTATAAGGGCGACGTCGACAAGAGCCTCACGGCCTACATGGCGTGGGCCGATGGCGAGGTCCGCAAGCTCAACGGAGTTCCGCCGCCGCCCGGCGCCCCGAACGTTGCCCTGATTCCGGACACTGCCGATCTTTCGGCGCTTCCGCTCGCGCCGATCGCCGCCGAAATGACACGCCTCGAGGCGCTATTCAGCGCCGATAAGGTCGTCCGCGACCAATACGCGGCGCTGACCGGCCGCATCGCGCAGGAGAACTCCGCGCTCCAGACCCTCGAAAGCCGGCTCACGGATGCGCAAGGCGCGGCGGTCCGTCGGAAAGACCTTCAGACCGAGCGCGACGAGACCTACGGCCGGGTGTTCGAGGCGATCATCAACGAACAGAGTGCGCTGGCTAGTCTTTATGCCCCGCTGATGGCGCGGCTGGCGGCATCGTCGGGCACGCTGAAGAAGCTCAGCTTCGCGGTTCGCAGGATCGCCGACGTTCAAGCTTGGGGCTCTGTTGCGGAAGAGGAACTTCTCGATCGGCGCAAGACCGGCCCATTTTACGGACGGGGCTCCCTCATTGCGGCCGCCACTGAAGCGCTCAAGCCTGCCTGGGAGACGGGCTCGGCGGCCGAGGTTCAGGCGGCCATGACCGCGTTCATGGCAAGATACCTCAGAGATCTGCTGTCTCACGCACCTTTTGCGCCCACGCAGCAGGCCGAATTCCGGGCCTGGTCGAAACGGTTCGCGCATTGGCTTTTCAGCACCGATCACATCACGGTCCGGTACGAGATCTCCTACGACGGTGTCGACATCCGGAAGCTGTCGCCTGGCACGCGGGGCATCGTGCTGCTGCTGCTGTATCTGGCGCTGGACGATTCAGACGATCGACCATTGATCATCGATCAGCCTGAGGAGAACCTTGATCCCAAATCGGTTTTCGACGAGCTGGTGGCGCTGTTTGTCGCGGCCAAGGCGAAGCGCCAAGTGATCATGGTCACGCACAACGCCAACCTCGTCATCAACACCGATGCGGACCAGATCATCGTCGCATCGGCGGGTCCGCATCCTTCGGGCGGTCTTCCGCCGATCTCCTATGTGTCGGGCGGTCTTGAGAGCGCGGAAATCCGCAAGGCGGTGTGTGACATCTTGGAGGGCGGCGAGGCCGCCTTCCGCGAGCGGGCCCGAAGACTGCGCGTGAGGCTGGAGCGATGAGCGCGGCCGACCTAATTAGCAAGCGGGCCAGGAAAACGCAGCAAATGGACGCCGCGATTTGACCGCGCTGCCTCCAGAATCTGTGGCAGGCGGCGCCAAGGCCGCACTGGACGGCTACGAGTATCAGCTCGGTGTCTCGGTGTTGGCCGCTCTGCGGTTGATGCTGATCACCAAGTCGGCGAGCCGGATCACGCTTGAACCCGCCAACGAGGAAGATCTGGAGTCGGACCTCGAACCTGCGACGCCTGGTCGTGTCCAACCTAGCGCGAACGTGGCAGACGGCTACAAGCTTGTCGTGCAGGTGAAGCTCCGCAACAGCGGCCCCTGGTCAATCACCGACTTCGAAGCGTTGCTCAAACGCGGCACGACCCGTCGACCGGCCAAACATCATCTCGACGATCCTGGCACGCGCTATCTTCTGATCACGAACGCCGACGCCAGCGGCGTGGCGCGCGACCTCTTGGTACAGGCCTTGGAGGAGTGGCCGGAAGAGCAAACTTTCCCGGCCAGCCTATCAGGGACGTTACCCCATGGGCCGGAAGGCCGGATCGCTATCTGGGGCGTTCTCACCGAGCGTCTCTTGGACTTGGAGATCAACGACATCCTCGGCTCTCTTTTGCGGGTGCCGCAAAGCCGACAAGCCGAGTGTCGCGCGCGGCTGCGCGACGAGGCTCGGCAGCGAATGCGCGGGACGAGCCCAGGTGTGTGGACGCGCGAGGACTTGCTGAGCATCATCCGCGGTTGTGGCGGTTATCTGGCGAGCGCTCCCCAACTCGAGGCGTTCGTGCCACCGGGAAACTACCAAGCCTTAAGCGATCTGCTCGAACGGCGGAACGCCCTTGTCATCACCGGACCTTCGGGTACCGGCAAGACTTGGACGGCGCTGGCGCTGGTTGATCAGGCGCGGCAGCGGCCTTCCGCGCCTGAAATCATCCAGGTCAACGTCAATAACGGTCCCTCAAGCATGCGGACGCTGACCGACACCGGCCCGAAGCTCTTCTATGTCGAGGATCCGTGGGGGCAATATAGCTTGCGAGGTGGCGCCGACGTCTGGACCGAACAACTGCCGAGGCTGCTGCGCGAGGCGCACGCTGGGCATCAGTACGTCATCACCTCGCGTACCGACATGCTCGGCCAGGCCAAGGCCGACGAGGGTCTCAAGCGTTGGACCGTGGTGCTAGACGCCGACCAATACCGGGATGGCGAACTCGCGGATATCTACGACAAACGCTTGGAACTCCTGGCGACGGAGCTGCAGGCCAAGGCCCTGGATTTCCGGACGGACGCCTTGGAAGCGCTTGAAACACCGTTCGAAATCGATCTGTTCTTTACTTACATGGCCGACGGCCCTGAGCCGGATGAAGTCGATCCTGCCTTCTTTCGGCGAATCCTCGCGCTGGCCCATCGCGATGCTGTGGAAGGCGTGGTCGTTTCTTATCTGAATGCCAGCGATCAAACCGGCTGGTCGGCAATCATCTGGGCGCTGCTGACGGCCAGATCGCAATTTGACCGCGGCCAGTTGATCGGGCTTAGCCGACAACTGCGGATCACGGACCCGACTTTTTTCGATGGGCTGGAGAAGCTGGTGAATCGGCTCGTCGCGACGCGCCATCTGCGCCAGCCCGGCCTGACCGTCAGCTTCTCGCACCCGAGTGTCCGCGCTGGTTTCGAGATCTTCATCAAGGAGAATTGGGCGCGTAGCGAAACGGCATTGACGTCGATGATCTCCGCCTTAACCCAGCTCGGCGGTTCGCAGCGGGACTGGGCGCTCGAGACCGCGGCGCGTTCGCTCAAGGCAATCGCCGATCTCGTCGGCGCCGCTGAAAATCTTGACATGGAGTTTGGGGCCGATAGCGCCAGTCGGGCTAGGATCGATGCTTGGCTGGAGGAGAGCTTGGTTGATCCGCGAGCCGATTTCCGGCCCGTGCTGCAACTGGCGTCCGACGTCGGCACGCCGAACTCGACCCCGTCAGAACTCGCGCGATGGTTCATCCAGGGAATACGGCGCGGCGGCCAGTTCTTCCTCGACAGATGGCAGCCGCCGAGCTTCGACGACGCTTGGTATGAGCGCGTCTCGGCCGACCCTCGGTCATTCGTGATCGCCGATCGCTTTGTCCGTGAGCAATTGCCTGAGGACCGGGACGGCTTCGGCGATAACTTTCCGAACAAGCTTGATCGGATCGCGACCGGCCTAACACCAGCCTTTCTCGCGGCGGCGCGGAAATTGGTTGGCTCCGGCTTCGACAGAAATGTCGGTGCGGTGGCCGCTGGCGCGGTGCGGGACCTCGAGAGCTATGAGGAGGTGCTCGAGGCGGCGCTCAATGAACTTGCGAGGCTTCGCCGCTCCTATGAGCGGGAGGGCAAAGAACGATGGCGCGCGATCGAAGACGGGGAATGCGACGCAGCCGTTGAGGAAGGCTACCAATCCCAGCATGAGGACGACGGCTATGCTGCCGGCATTTTCGTTGATGCCTATGTGAACCAAGTCAGGGCACTCGGCCGCTGGCGGACCTTGGCAGAACATGCTCGGGTTGCTGAGCTGTGTCGCGCGTGGGCCGACGATGTCGCGCGAGCGAGCGGATCAGTCTCGCTTGAGGAAGTTCGAACCCTCATTGCTGTCACGCGGTCCAACAATGACGAAGATCGTGCCTGGGAAGCAGCACGCGAGCATTGGCGAGCCTCGCTCTCTTCTGATCTTGAACAGCGGATCCTTTCGAATCCTGGTGATGAGAGCTTGCGCGGTGCGCTCGCCTATTGCGCCTTGATCAAAGCGCCGGCCGCGCTCGCGCAGTGCTTCGAGCGACTGGCCGCCACACCTGCATCTTTCGTGCATCTGCTGGTGGACGCGCACACGGCGCAGCGTCGCATTTCGAGCAAGACGCGGGCGCGGCGGATACGATCTCTCGTGGCGATGCTTCCAGGTGTGGCCGTCGAGATATTTCAGGCCCTGCCCGTGAACGGCAAAGCCGCATCGCCTGTGGACCCAGCGGCTCTATCCCTGTTGGATCGAGCGGCGGAGATGGCCACGCCTGCCGTACTCGACGAGATCGTGCCGATAATGATCGCCAGCGGCAGCATCCCGTCAGCGGCTATCCGACGTTGGCTTGTTGAAACCTCGAACCATCGACTCGCAAAGGCCGCTGCCGAAGCTGCGATCCTTATCGAGGACGATGCGCTGGTGTGGCTCGCGCTTGACCATAGTCGAGCGGAGGCCCGTGAGACTGCCCTTCCGTATCTTGCAGCGCGACTGCCAGATCCGCTGCCGCCGCGCCTGCTGGACTTCTCGTCCGATCCGGGTAGCCGGGTTCGGCGCGCCCTAGTCCGCATCCTTGCGACGCGGCGGTGCGCCGAGCATCAGGGCGTGCTCCGCAAACTAATCGATGATGGTTGGTCGGATGCTGAAGCGTTTCACAACGAAGAGCCATCGTACCCCATCGCACGTGAGGCGGTTGTCGGGCTCGCCGCCTATGGCAGCCTTTCGGATGACATTGGCGAAGTCCTGTTGTTTCGGGCCGAGCGCACGGACGACCGCTCGCTTGGCATGGTGGCGCTAGACACCGCCGCGCAATGCTGCAGTCCGGCCATCCGCAAAAAGATTTGGGCTCTATCTTTCATCGACCAAGCTCGCTGGGTCCGTGTCGACGCCATAGATGCCCTGAGTCAGGCCGATGTTGTCGAAAGCGAAATCCTCGACACCATTACCGCCAAGCTCCTCCTGCGATTAGCACCGCCCTTAGCCGCTTCCGCCAGCGTTTTGCTCGCGAGTCATGGTCGGGTCGAGGCCGTGGTCGAGGCGATGGAGCGAATTGCATGTTCGACCAAGCGGCGCGCGCTGTTGCTGCTAGGCGCCTTGGGCCTCGCCGATCGCGACCGCCCAGCCGCGCTCGGGCTGCTGGCGTTGCTCGGATCAGATCACCCCGCGCGGCAGCTGCTCGATCTGCACGATGGCGAACGGTTGTCTAAAACAGTGCTCGACGATCTTGGCCATATTCGCATTCGTAAGGCCGTGCAGGGCTGGCTCGACGACAAAATCGCAAAGGATTGAAGCACGGCGCCCGAGCTCCGGGGAGCACGGCGCCAAAATGATGAACGGAGATGTCGCGTGACGCGACCGCCAAAGCATAGCGATCCGCCGCCAAAGGCCTTCGACCTGCTAGCCTTGGCTGCGGCCTTTGCTCAGCGGCACGGGCTGAGCCTCAACGATTCCGCTTTCGTCGAGCAATTCCTCGCTGACGCGGCTCTTCGCCTGAAGGCCGCACTGGGCGATCCAGCTCTTCTTCACGGCGCCCGAACTGAGCGAGTGTTCGAGGCGACAGTCCTCAGCCTTGGGCGCTTCCGACTGTTCAAGACCGAGGATATTGGGCGGGTCCACGCCGCGACGACCTTTCGCGCCCCGGACTATCGAGTCGTGCTGGACGAAGGCGACCAGTGGCTCGTCGAGGTCAAGAACGTGCGCTGCGAAAATCCGCAGAAGCAGCGGACGACAATGTCCGTCGCCTATCTCGCTTCGCTGCAAGCCTATGCCGACACGGTAGGCACTCCATTGCGGCTCGCCCTTTACTGGTCCCGCTGGAACCTCTGGACTGTCATTGCACCAGACCGTTTCCGCCGGCCTGACGGCGGCCTTCGGGTCACGATGATGGAAGCGGTTATGGCCAATGAGTCCGGCCGCCTGGGCGACGTGTCGATCTGGACAAAACCGCCCCTGCGGCTCGTCCTTGACGCCGCGACCGACAAGCCTCGCAAGCTCAGCGCCGAGGGGCTGGCGGAATTCATCATTGGATCGGCGCGGGTCTATAGCGGCGACATCGAACTGACCGATCCGCGGGATCGCCGTCTTGCTGAGATACTCTTCCTCTACGGTGAGTGGCCGGCGGAAGGGCCATTGGCCATCATGGGGGATGACGGCATCGCAGGGGTCGAATTCGTGGCCGCCCCTGAAGAGCCCTCCGATCAGGGCTTTGACGGGATTGGTTGGGCAAGCCGTATCTTCACGCGGTATTTTGCGACGCGGACGGTGGATGGCGACCAGGTCATCCAACTCGATGGCGTGCCGGTCCCCGAATGGTTTGCACCGCTCGCAGCCTGGGACTTCAAACGCAGCCAACTTCCGCTTTGGCTCTTCCACCAGCAGCCCTCGAGGGCGGCTCTGCCGGACGAAGAGCATGGCGAGCGCGGAGTTGGCTCATGAAGCGCCCACCGACCTATAGGAGCCTGATGGCCAGTGCTGGCATCGGTCGGCTTTCGACAGACGAAGCGTTCCTCCGCGCCGGAATCCTGATCGATATGTGCGGGGCGCCGCGGCGCAAGGCCGGAATTGCGAGGGCGCTTGCCTGGTGCGACGAGTTAGAGGCCCGAGACCTAACCGCAGCCGAACGCGGCCAGTTGGACTACTTCCGCGCCAACGCTTGGAACACCCGGCGGCCGCGACGCCCAAGCGGCGATGTCTGGTTATGGGACCAGCCAGCGATTCAGCAGGAAATTTTCTTCCTGCGCCGCGCCACCAACGCCGAAAGCTTCTCTGCGGTCGAGCATTATCGTCGATGCGAGATCCTAACCAATCTCGGAAATCTGCTGAGCCACCTCGGGCGCTCGATTGAAGCGTTGGAGATCTGGAGACGGGCGCTGGGAGTTGATCCCGAATTTTGGATGGCCCGCGGCAATCTCGGATCAGGCCTGGCGCGCCTTGGCCGGCTTCACTACGACCGCAACCAAGGTGCGGTCATGCTCCTGTCTGCGCACAAAGAACTCGTGCACGCCCTGGGGGACGCCGAGAAATATCCGATATTCGGCTTTCCCGAAGCGCGCGCCTACTTCGAACAGCAACGCCGCGACATCGAGGCGAACGTCAACCTATCTGCCGTCGCGGAGAATTTCGAACCTGGCGGCTACGCAATCGGCCGGTCGAAACGGGAGCGCCAGTATCGCTTGTGGTGTCTGCGCCACGACTTGTTCCTGAACCTCATCAACGAGCTCGGCCCCGACACCGTGGCGGCAGGTGATCCACTAGTTCTGCCGTCATTTGTAACGAAACTCGGTGAGCCGCCAGTGCTGATCGGCTATTTCAATCAGCTAAAGCAGGAGTTCGTATCAGCGCGGTGGGCTTTCTTCGAGGGTATCCAGGACGGCCCTGCGCACCTATCGGACAACGGCGTCCTCTTGATCAACACGCTCGACTATCCAAGCTATGGTCTCAGTGCTGAAAAGATTCGAACGGCATATCGAACCGCGTATTCGTTGTTCGACAAGATGGCCTTTTTCCTAAATCACTATATGGCGCTCGGACACGCCGATCAGGATGTCTCCTTTCGTGCAGTGTGGCGCCCGAAGAAGGGGAAGGGGCCACGCGGGATCCTCGCAGCGCTTGCCGCATCGAAAAACCTGTCCTTGCGCGGCCTCTACTGGGTCAGCAAGGACCTCTTCGAAGAGGCTTTTGTCGACGTGGCCGATCCGGATGCGCGCGCTTTGCACGAACTGCGTATCCATCTCGAGCACCGCTATGTGAAGGTCCACGAGCTGATGACTGGCCCCGCGGGCCGCCAGGACGCCGGAGGCGATTTGTTCGTCGACACACTGGCCTATTCGATCTCGCGCTCAGATCTTGAGGCCCGCACGCTCCGGCTGTTGAAGCTGGTGCGCGCAGCGCTCATCTACCTCTGCCTCGGGATGCATTGGGAAGAACAGCGGCGCATGAAGCGGCGGCGAAGCAAACGGCTTATCGCGAGCCAGTCGCTTCCCACGGTCGAAGACAGGTTCAAGCGTAAGTATTAGCTCTTGGCCGATTAGCGCGTGACAGCTCACACGGGACGCTTCTCGCCGAGGACCGGAAGCTCGCCAGGGGTATATCGGCGCCCGATTTGCTGGTCGGGGCTCAGGGCGTCACTTTCGACAAGGATCATCTCGTAGGTGTGCAGGTTGTAGAACTGGATGGCGCCGACGACATTGCCGTCCAAATTCTCGATGCGCACATTGATGCTGTCGTCTCGAAAGCGGAGCTGGTCCGTCTCCTGGCCCGTCCAAAACGGACGACGCGAGAGCCTGGCTTTGATCTCGCCCTCGCCGTATCGGGCGTAGCGACGAAGAAAGTCCCATCGTGGCGCGAGCACCTCGTCGTCGCCGAGATGGAATGCGACAAAGTTCATGAGCACCTTGGCGATCGCCCGCTTGTGAGGTTTGTCCACCTCCGAGGTGATCTCTACGAGGAATGACGAAGGCTCACTGGATTGAGGGCCCCAGGGGTTCTGAAAGGGAGTGCCAGGTCTGAAGTGGATCCCCGTGCGCTGAAGCGCCTCCACCATCGCATCGTGTGCTTCCCGGGACGGCGCGAGGATCTTGCACTTCCATGTTCCCCTCTCGCCGATCGTGCCCGGCTTTCCGTAGTCGGCTTCCGGCAGGGTCAGGCCGGCGATCTGCCGCAGGAAGTAGACTTCGTCTTTGCCCGTCCTGAAATTGTGTACGTGGAACTGGGCGCCGGGAGGCATGAGCTGCCCGGTCGTTCCATCGAGCGCAACTCGGAGGCCGACAAAATCGCCCGCCTCGGCCGGATCCGCAAGCGTCAGACTTAGCCGCTTCTGTGGGCGCGCTTCGCTGGACAGCAGGCCGCGGCTGTACCGGGAGATGCCCTCGTATGTGTCGCGGGTCAGGAGCTGGTCCAATTCGCGGCCGAAATAGCCATTGCAGTCGTCGCACACACAGTCGAGCGTCGGCGTTTCGCTTCCGAAGCGGCCGAAACCCTGCGGAATGACGTGTTCGACACCGCGGAACTGATCCGGATCGGTCTGACGGCAGTAGATACAGGTCTTGTCATTCGACATGCCATCGACACCTTTTGGGGCCGCGCGTCTGCTTTAAGCAGCGAGGCGGTGCTCCTCCTCTCCGACGGCCTTTTTCAAGAACCGTGCAAGCGCGGCCTTTCGGGAGTCGCGGTCCAGCGCGTAGGCCGTCTGCTTGAACTCTTTGCCGTCGAGCAATCCCCCAATATAGCCGGAGATGGTGTCGGCTGCCATAATGAGGGCCGTGTCGAGCGTATGAATGTAATTGCTCGTTACAGAACCTTTCGCGTGCCCGACCAGGGCCGCGATTGTCATTTCTGTGAAGCCCAAGTCGTTGCCTAAGCTCGCGAAGCTGTGCCGAAGGACATGAGGCGTCACGTCGGAAAGCGACGAGTCCTTGAAAATCTGGTCCCAGTGCCTTGGGAAGCCTCCGAATGCATTGTCGTCGCCATAGCCAGAGACGACGTAGGTGCCTGTAGACGTCTTCTGGCGTTCCTCGAGAAGCTCCACGACTGGCAACCCGATGGGGCGCACCGATGTGCCCTCCTTGCTGTCGATCAGCCGAAGGCAGCTTCCGTCGATGTCCGCTTCGGCCCACTTCAGTCCGACAATTTCACTCCGCCGGCAGCCGGTCAGCGCGATCAATCGAATGATATCGACGCTCGGCGCGTATTTCTCATCCTCTTGGGCTTTGCGGAGCATGTCGCCCAAGGTTCGGTACTCCGCCTCACTCAGGCGGCGCGTGCGGACGGCATCCTTCGGCTTGCGAAGGCCATGGGCGGGGTTGGTGCTGATAATCCCAGCCTCGATCGCATAGGTGAGAATTCCGCCAAGTAGCCCAACGGTTCGCGCTGCTGTGCCGGCGCCGCCGCGTACAATGGCTTTGCCTCGCAGCTTGTCCGTTTTTACCGACACCCGCGTCTTTCCGGCCATGACGTCCTTCAGCATCTTGTTCACGTCGGTCTTGGTGAGATCCTTCACCCGCCGGGTACCGAGAAGCGGAACGATGTGTCGGTTGATCCGCCCCGTATCGGTGATGATCGTGTGGGGCTTCTTGGGACGGCCGCCCTTTCCCATGATGAGACCGGCGTTCATGTCATTCAGATAAAGCGTGCAAAGCTCCTTCACCGTGATGGCTTTGTGGTCGAGCTGGCGTTCCTCGGCAGGGTTGTCGCCCTGCGCGACACGCCCCAACTGGACCTTCGCCTCCTGCCTCGCGCTTTCGGCGGTCCATACTCCATGCAGGCCAATCGTATAGCGGCGTGAGCGGCCCAGCGCTCGATATTGAAGGACGTAACTGCGCTTGCCAGAAGCGAAGACGCGCAGGCCGAAACCTGGTAGTTCATCGTCCCAGATAACGTAGTCCTTCTCGCGGGATTCAGCGGCGTCGACGACCCGCTTGGTAAGCTTAGCCATGGGAATTCTCCCGTCCAAGCTCCGGTTCTCGCGTAAGCACCACGTAAGCAGGCGGGCGCAAGTCGGAGCGTGTTTGAGAGTAAGCCAGAAGGCGTGATATTTCAATTTGTTTAGCGATTACAGGGGTATAGCGCATCGGGGGCGGTCCTGTCGGGAATGGTCGTAGACAGGACTACTTCCTCCGAAGGCGAAGGTCGCACGTTCGAATCGTGTCGGGTCCGCCAATCTTTTCAATTGGTTCTGCGGTTTCTGCCGGAACCGCCACGAAACTGGGGGGTCAGGCCGCGAGGGCCGCTTGCGGGTACGGATCGTTGGTCGCGATACGGACCGCCCTCGCAGGTGAGGCCGTCATCCGAGTGAGCTGATCCCTACCGCGGGGTGAGCAATTACAATGGTAAGCGGTCAAAGATCTTAGATAATTCCGCCCCTACAATTTGATCATGACGTGGCGGACAAGCGTATAGTCCTCCAGTGCGTACTGGCTCAGATCCTTGCCGAAGCCGGATTGTTTGACGCCGCCATGGGGCATCTCGTTGCACAGCATGAAATGGCAGTTGACCCAGGTGCAGCCATACTGCAAATGGGCAGCGGCGTTCATCGCCTTCGACAGGTCTGTGGTCCATACCGAGGATGCCAGCCCATAGGCGCTTTGGTTGGCCAAGGCCACGGCATCGTCGGCATCGGTGAAGCGCGTTATCGACACCACCGGTCCGAACACCTCGCGCTGCACGATCTCGTCGCCTTGCAGGGCGCCGGCCAACACGGTTGGCTGGAAATAAAATCCGGGCTCCTTGGCTGGCGCGCCACCTGCCGTTACCTCGATATGGCGTTGGCTGGCCGCGCGTTCGACGAAGCCCGCCACCCGCTGCAACTGGCGGTTCGAGATCGACGGACCCATTTCGTTCAGGCTGTCGTCGTTCTCGGCATAACGAATCGTCGCGACGGCGGCGGACAGATCGGCTACGAGGCGATCGTAAATTCTGGCATGGGCGTAAAGTCGACAGGCCGCCGTGCAATCCTGTCCTGAGTTGTAGAAGCCGAAGGCTCGGACGCCTTCGACCACAGCCTGGAGATCGGCGTCGTCATAAACGATGACCGGCGCCTTGCCCCCCAATTCCAGATGCGAGCGCTTGATGATAGCCGAGGCGGCGGCGAGCACCTTCTTGCCGGTGCCGATGTCGCCCGTCAGCGACACCATCGCTACAGACGGATGGTTGATGAGAGTATGCCCGACCGTCTGTCCGCGGCCGTGGACCACGTTCAGCACGCCGGGCGGCAGGATGTCGGCGGCGATTTCGGCCAACTTCAGGGTGGTCAGCGGAGTCATTTCCGACGGCTTGATCACCACCGTGTTGCCGGCTCCGATCGCTGGGGCGATCTTCCAGGCCGCCATCATGAGCGGATAATTCCATGGTGCGATCGAGGCGACGACACCAACCGGATCGCGCCGGACCATTGAGGTGTGGCCGGGCAGGTATTCGCCCGCCGCGCTACCCGGCAGACAGCGCAGGGCGCCAGCGAAGAACCGGAAACAATCGGCGATCGCGGGAATCTCGTCGCGCAGCACCAGCAGCCGGGGTTTGCCGCAATTGGCGGTTTCCAGGTCGGCCAGGGTTGGGGCCTCCGCCTCAATGCGTTCGGCCAGTTTGAGCAGAGCGGCGGACCGTTCGGCCGGGGTCGTTCGCGACCAGGCCGGGAAAGCGGTGGCGGCGGCCTCGACGGCAGTCGCGACCTGGGCCTCGGATGCTTCGGGCAAGGTAAGGATGGTTTTGCCGCTGCGCGGATTGACGATGTCCTGACCCTCTGCTTCGCCAGCCAGGAACTGGTCGCCAATAAACAGGCCGTGGCGGGGAAGCGTATCAACAGTAATGGTCATGGACATGCCCTCCGTTTTGTTGAGACAAAGGCGAGGTTTCCCGGGGAAGTGGTTTACGTCATCGCCAGCCTTTTGCCCGCGTGACGGCCAGTGCGAAGCGCTCTCGCCACTGTTTCGCCTCCGTGGCCGGCACGCTCGGCGAATAGGTAGTCCCCTGACTGGACTGTTCGGCCAGACGCTGGCCCAGGCCCAGCGCGGCCAGGCCGGCGCAGCCGAACGAGGTCAGCTCGTCGAAGTGGCGGACGATAACGGGATATTCCAGCACATCCGCCAGGAATTGCGCGAAATAGGCATTCCGCGCCAGACCGCCGTCGATCGACAGGCTGCCCGTCATGGGCAAGTGTACCCCCATCGCCGAAATGACCTGGGCGGCCCGCAAGGCGACGCCTTCCAGCAGTGCTTGGCACAGGTCGCCCGGGCCAGTATCCAGCGACATGCCGATCCATGTTGCCGCCGCATGGCGGTCCCAGTGCGGGCAAGCGAGGCCGGACAGTGCCGGGACGAAGGCCAGCCCGCGCGATATCGCCGGTCGCAACGGGAAGGTGGCAAGATCTCGGACATCGTCGAACAGGTGTAGACGGGCGGCCCATTCCACGGCCGACCCGGCGTTGTAGACACCACCATCGACTGCGTAGACGAGTTCCTGGCCAATCTGCCAGGCCACGGTCGGCAACAGCCCGCGCTCGGGGGTGCGGACGATCTCCGCGCCGGTCAGCGCCAAGGCGAAGGCCCCCGTCCCGAAGGTGATCTTCGCATCGCCGCGGCGACGGCATCCGTGGCCGTACAGGGCGGCCTGCTGGTCGACCACCGAGGCGGTCACTGGCCGGTCGCCGATGCCACCGAAATCCCCCACGGTCGGCCGGATCTCGGGCAGGATGTCGCCCGGCACGCCGAACAGCCGGCACAGCTCCGCGTCCCATTGGCATGTCTCCAGATTCATCAGGGAAGTGCGCGACGCAGTGGTGACGTCGGTGACATAGACGCCGGTCAACTGATCAAGAAAGTAGGCGTCGGTGGTGCCCAGCCGCAGATGGCCTTGCCGCTGAGCGAGCCTGGCGGCGTCGACGTTGTTCAGAATCCATGCCAGTTTGGACGCCGAGAAGTAAGGGTCCAGGGGCAATCCGGCCCGCTCCAGGGTCAGAGTCTCGGCTCCTTGGGCGCGCAGCCGGTCGATGGCCTCGGCCGTTCGATTGTCCTGCCAGACGATCACCGGCGACAGTGGCTGGCCGCTCACCGCATCCCACGCCAAGCAGCTTTCGCCCTGATTGCTCAGGCCGATGGCGTCCACCGGACCAGCCACGGTCAGGCAACTTCGGATGTTGTCCAGCAGTTCCACCGGATTGTGTTCGACCCAGCCGGTCTGCGGGTAGTATTGCCGGTGGCGAAGGGAGTGGCGGATTTCCGCCGCGCCGTCATCCGTCGCCACCAGGATGCGGGTACTCGTTGTTCCTTGGTCGATGGCGGCGATCTGCATGGCGGTCGTCTCCTTGGCGGAATGGACTTGCCCGGATTCGCGGATTCGCCTGGGCAAGAAGTCGATTTTTCGACAGGTGTCCCTACCATAAGTAATAGTAGGCACCTCCAAAGTCCGAAAATCCACGAAGACGAGCTAAGTCGGTCCGGCGATGTGGATGGTTATAGTTTCCGCCCGTTCGGGCAGAGCAAAGCGCGACAACGGGATCAGCAGACGCCGCTCCGGCAGTGTGGTCATCCGCCGCCGCCGCCATACCGGAATGCCATCGACCTCGACGGTCAGGGAACCGGTAATCGAATGGCGGACCCGTAACTGCAAATCGCTCAGACCGGCTCCGTCCAGTGGTAGGACAAGGCGTTGCGGCACCACGTATTTCAGGTCGTCTCCAATGACGATCCGCAGGCTGCGCGTGGCGGGTGGCAACCGACCCGCCAGATCGTCCGCCACCAGGCCACCGATCCGCAGGCCCTCGCGAAATGACCAGCCCGCGGTTTCGATGGCGCGCAGGACATTCCCGGCGGCGAAGTAGGTGGGGTCCGAGCAGCGCCCGAACTGATCGATCGCTGGGCCGCCGCTGGCGGGGTCAAGGGTCAGGTGGCTGCCGCGCACCAGCGAGGATTCCGGCACGAACTGGCCGGTGAACAGCACACCGTCGCAGGCCAACACATCCTGATTGCCGTCGGCCCGGCGCAGACGGACGCCTTCGACTCGCTCCCGGCCGACGATGCCGACGATTTTCGCGCGGTAATGGATCGGGATGCCGCACAGGGTGGGGAACAGATCGAATGGCCGGCGTACCGTCGGCCGGTCGTTTGGCTCGACCACCGCTACCGGCCGGATACCGGCGCGCAGGCAGGTGAACACGGCCGACAGGCTGACCAGTTCCGTTCCGGCCACAACCGGTCGACGGAACGGTAGCAAGCCTTTCAGATAGACGAAGGCTTGCAGCGTGCCGGTGTTGAGCACGCCCAGCGGGCGATCGCCGGAGATCAGACGGGCGGCGCGGGGCGTTTCGCGCAGGCCGGTGGCGATGATGACCCGTTCGGCCGTGACAACCAGCCGCCCTTTAGGCGAGGTGACGTGCAGATGGCCGTGCTCGCCAAGCGCCACCACCGAATGGCCGACGCGGACATCCAGTCCGGCATTGCCAGCCAGATCCGCGAGGCGGCGGGCGTAGGCTGGGCCGGTGAGCAGCCGGTGGAATTCGCGCAGCCCGAAGGCCGGATGGCCGCAATGGCGCGGTACGCCACCCACTGTGGTTTCACGGTCGAGGATCACCACCCGGCCGATACCCCGTTGGCGCAGAGCCAGGGCAGCGGACAGGCCGGCCGGGCCGCCGCCGATTACCGCGACATCCGCCTCGATCGTTTCAGTCATGGCAAGGCCCCACGGCCAACGGCTCAGCCAGACGTCCGGCTGTCAGTTCTGCCAGCCGCGCGCTGCAATAGAAGCCCTGGCAGCGTCCCATGGTCGCCCGGGTCCGTCGCTTCAAGCCGCCGAGGTCGGTGGCTGGCAGAGGCCCGGTCAGCGCTTCGTCAATTTCGCGACGGGTGACCAATTCGCAATGGCAGACGATTTCCCCATGGTCTGGCCGTTCCCAGTCGCGCGTCAGATGCTCAGCCAGATTGGGCAGGCGCGGCCATACCAGCGTGGTGAGCGGTACATGCCCGGTTCCGGTCGCGCTGTAGAGCGAGAAAACATGCTGGGCCAAGCCGAGGGCGGCGGTGAGGCCGGTGGAGCGAATGCCACCGACGGTGATCCAGTGGCGTTCGGTATCGATGGCCACCCGATACTCCTTGCGTTCGGTGGCTGGCCGCAACCCGGCATAGGTGGCGGTGATCGGCATGCCCTCCAGGGCCGGCAGCAGTTCGGCCGCTTTGCTGATCAGGTGCCGCAAGGCTTCTTCGACCACTGTCGCATGGGTGCGGTCGTCCTGGTCTTCAGCGGTGGGGCCGACCATGACATTGCCAAAGATGGTACGAGCCACCAACACGCCCTTGGTCCGTTCCGAGGGCACCGGCAGAATGATGGCACCGACCAGCAGTGCCGCCGCCTTGTCGAAGACCACGAATTGGCCCTTGCGTGGGCGGATGGTGAAGTCCGCGCCGCCCAGCATCGCCTGGTTGACCAGATCGCCACACAGGCCGGCGCAATTGATTACGGTGCCAGCACGGGTGTCGCCCCGCGTGGTGTGCAGGGTCCAGATCCCGCCATTCAATGAGCCATCCAGCACCTCGGCGCGAAACCGCACTTGCGCGCCGTTCTCAACTCCTTGCCACAGATAGGCGAGCGGCGCCGACCACGGATCGATGACATGCTCGCCCGGAACCAAAACCCCGCCCAGGGCCTTCGGCGAAAGCTGGGGCTCACGCGCCCGCACCTGGTCGCGATCGAGCCTGACCACATCGGCCACTCCGTTACCGTGCGCCTGATCGACGATGGCATCGAGCTTGGCCAGTTCCTCGTCGGTCCAGGCGACCACCAGCGCGGTGGTCTCCAGGAGAGGCAAGTTCAATCGGTCGCGGATTTCCAAATATTCGCGGTAGCCGGCCCGCATGCAGGTCAGCTCCAGGCTGCCGGGTGGCGCGTCGAAGCCGGTATGCAGCAGGGCGCTGTTCGCCTTGCTGGCCCCGGCCAGGATGTCGGTGGCCCGTTCGAGCAGGACGACGCGGGCTCCTTCCAGCGTGAAGCGGCGGGCAACCGCGCAACCGACCACCCCGCCGCCGATAACGGCGACATCGAACGGGCCGTCATCAGCGGCTGGCCCCTCACTGCTCATCAGGGTTCCGTCCTTCGTCTTTCAGACAACCATCATGCGTGAGGTCAAGACGATCAGTGGCGGCGTCGGCCGGACGAAGGAATCCGCCCGGCCAACGCCGGATGCAAAAAGCATCAAAGGCCGTTGGACAATTCACCCACCGCCAATTCCTCGGCTGCGAGTGCCGCTTGACGGTCGGCGATGGCCTTGCCAACCGGCGGCCCGGCGAACCGCCGCCGTTCCACCAGGAACCAGCCGACGATTAGCAGAACCAACAGGCCGAGGGCATAATTGTCGAGGATGTCGTTCGGCGGCTGAATACCCAGGAAGATCAGCACCACGACACCCAAGATGCTCAGGACGGCGAACGGTTTGGACAGCCTACCCAGCCGGAACGGCCCGAACGTGGTCCAGCTCCGGCCTTCGGCGAACAGTCCCGCCGCCACGGGCATGGCGTAGGAAATGTAGAGGAAAACGGCACAGCCAGCTGCCAGCGCCGCGAAAGCCGGCGAATAGAGCGTAGCGGCGATCGACAACACGACCGTCAGCCAAATCGCCGAGATTGGCGTGCGGTAGGTCGGGCTGACAAAGCGGAACACCTTCGGCAGACCACCGTCACGAGCGAAGGCGAACACCATGCGCGAGGTCGAGGTAACGCCGGCCAGGGCGCACAGATAGTTCGCCAGGACGATCAGGACGCCCAGGCCATTCTTCAGTGCCCCCGGGACCGGTAGACCTCCCAGCAGTTTGAAGAACGCGTTGGGGCCATCCTTGGCCGCCGCCGCCGGATCGGTCATGGCCAGTACGAACGAGCACGTCATGATGTAGCCGAATACGACCGACCACAGAACGGCGTTGATCATTCCTTTGGGAACGCTCGATCGGGCGTTGACGGTTTCTTCGGAGGTGTGTGCCGATGCGTCAAATCCCGTGATGGTGTAAAGCGGCAGCAACAGGCCCAGGCCGAAAGCCAGCCAGGGACTGCTGACCTGCGGAAACACGCCGCCGCCAGCGTCGCCGGTAAAGTTGGTGAAAGTGAACAGCCGGCTAAGATCGAAGGTTTGGATGGAGAACAGCATGGCGATGGTCAGCACCGCCGCCACCACCAGGATCAGGTAACCCGAAAAGTCGGTCAGCTTGGTGGTGATGCGGATGCCGAAGTGGTTGAACAGCCCTTGGCTGATGGTAATAATCACCACGGCGATAGCCTGGTCGACCAAGCCCCAGGACGACGTGTCGATATGAAAGATGTTGCCCAGGATTAAGCTATTGAACAGCGTGTAGGCGCCGACGTTGACCGAGGCAATGACGAAGATCAGGCCAATCAGGTTGACCCAGGCGGTCGCCCAACCCCAGCCGCGCCCCCCCAGGATCGAAGACCAGTGGTAGAGCCCACCTGCCGTCGGATAGGCCGAGGCGATCTGAGCCATCGAGCAGGCGACGATCAGCGCGAACACACCACCGACCAGCCACCCCACGCCGATGCCGAATCCCCCCGTCGCTGAATAGCCGACCTGGAACGAAGTGATGCCACCGGCCAGGATGCAGATGATGGAGAATGAGATGGCAAAATTCGAAAATACACGCATGCGCCTCGACAGTTCCTGGGCATAGCCCATGGTGTGTAGGGTGCTGATGTCATCATCGATCTTTTTGTTTTCGATCGGTAATTTGGGGGGAGATTGAGGCATCGTGACTCCTTGCTGCCAACGTCGGCACGCCATCCAGGCACTTCGTTGGCTTCAGTGCGCTGTTGCGGCTCTATTCCCCTGGGTGTCCATCCGGATAGGGATCGTTGGCGGAGGGTGCAATTTTTGCGCCGCGGACGCCCTACGCCCAGCGTATCTTTCGTGGCGCATACAATTTGTAACCGTGATGTTCTCTTATTGCATTGAACCATTCGATAATTTTCCGGCCGGACACTTCGCTTCGCTCCACCCGCCTGGCGGCCTAGCACTTTCATCCGGCATGGATCGGGCGACGAGCGTGGAGCTACAGCCGATGTTCAAACGGGTATTCCAGATCCGCGGGATAGGTCGCCCAGCCAAATTCCTGCACAGATTGCCTATTACTGACTAATCAGTAAACACAATCTATGAAATATGCACCATAACTAGGCATATTGGCGTTTATCCGGCGTCGCGTTGTGCAAGATCGGAAGCCCCGCGATGCCCGATGGCGGCAGCGTCAACGGAAGGAAATCATGGGGAGGGCAGTACGATGCGGCCCAGCACCCGCAAGAGACGCGAACAGACCACCGACCTGTGCCGGCCATGCGGCATGGCCGCCGTTCTCGATCCCCTCGGCCATGACGGTACGGCCAGAGGTTACGGTGCCGGCAGGGCCAGCCGGCTGTTGAGGGCGACGCCGGCGGCGCGGTGCAGCACCATGCTTTCGACCAAGGCGGCGGCCTGTCGTGCCGCCTCGGTCGGCGCCAAGCCGCAGGCGCGAACATTCGAAATGCAATTACGTTCGGCATCGACGCGGCCGATCCGGGGCATCCAGGTCAAATACAGGCCGAGAGAATCAGCGGCACTCAGTCCGGGGCGCTCGCCGATCAAGACGATCGCTACATCCGCTTGCAGGATTTGGCCGATCGGGTCGCCGAGGGCGACGCGGGCCTGCGTGGCGACGATGACCGGCCCGATCCGCCGGCCGGCCCGTTGC
>Ga0255353_1000744_pt1 | contig 19959 bp, 21 predicted proteins | sample HBST25metaG_FD_189941 | JGI IMG/M metagenome (GOLD analysis project Ga0255353, IMG submission 189941) | Peat soil microbial communities from Stordalen Mire, Sweden - H.B.S.T25 | ecosystem: Environmental > Terrestrial > Soil > Wetlands > Peat | place: Sweden: Norrbotten County, Stordalen Mire...
CGAAGATGATCATAGGCATCTTGCGCGCGCCGAAGCGGCGCGTCAGATCCTGCGCGATGATGTTTTCAAGGAAAGTGGATTTGCCTGCGCCGGTGCCGCCGACAATTACTCCGTGCTTGATTCGCACGGCATCCGGCCAGACCCATGGCTCCTTATGCACGTTGTAGCCGAGCAGTGTAGCGCAATTATTGTGCGCATCCGTGACAATTCGTGCATCCATGGCTGTGGGCACGACAACAGAAGGATGCGGCCAGTTCTCCTCGCGCTTTGCCCTTCTGCCAATGAGGTGGGCAACAATCAAGCCTCCGCCAAAGAACACGATGGCGCAGTCGAGAAAGATCTCCAGGCATTGGTCGTTGCGCAGATGCAGGCGGGAGACGGCGACATACCAGAGGAATCCGAACACCGCGCAGCCAACGAGAACTACGACACCGGCAGCATCTTCCGGCCCTGTGCGTCTGTATCCGGGTTGATCATAGTAAGGACTCATAGGCTCCGCCCCAGTGAGAAGTAAAGGAATACGCCCAGCAATGCGAGGACAATGACGCCAGCCAGAATCAACAGCGAACTTGGCTTCCAGCGTCCACGTGCATCGACGGGCTTCAGATCGTCGGCAAGCGTGGAGCGCAATGCCTTCTCAGGATTCGTCTCCACGTCGTCGGAATGAAGTTTCCAGAGCGCCAGGCGCACTTCTTCTGGCGTGATGTAACCAGCGGCGTCCATGGCTAGAGCACCGCCTCGGCCGTCACCGGCCGGTTCCGATCGATTCCAAAGTTCAATTGATAGAGGCGCGGTTGATTCCGATCTATGCCTTTGATGCCGATCACGCCAGTCGCTTTTTCGCCCGGCGCAAGATCGCGCGGAGTGGACTCCGGCTGCACAACATCGAGTGCAACTCCGCGATGCGTTTTGAAAGACGCGTAGGTCTTGCGCCCGAGTTGGTGGTTGCGAAGGCTCACGAGCGAAACTGCGTTCTTACCAGGCTCCTGCGCATAAACAACCGGTGTTGTTAGGCGATACGGCGCCTCCGTTCGATTTGTTAGCGAGTACCGGATATAGATTTGGTCTCCGGTGCGGTACACCTGCTCAAGCGCAACTTGCACGCGATTGCTCTCAGCCTTGCTCGATTCCTGCACAACGTCTTCCGCTCCCGCAAGCGTCTGAGTGAGAACCAATGTCGCTATTTTGCAAATCTCCTGCTCGGTTGGTTGGGCATCGGAGTGCGCGTCGGTGCGCGGATTAGGCGCGGGATCGGTGCGGATCAGCACGTCCATGGAGGAAAGCGAACCGGATGGATCGAGTTCGTAGCTCAGCTCCCGCGACGCCGTCCACACGAAGAGATTGGTCGAGACGCCCTGCTGGAGAGGCTTAATGAAGACCTTGTCTTCATGACGTTCGATCTGAAAGCTGTCCGCATCGCCAATAGCGAGCGTCGTTACCGGTTCACCGAATTCGAGAACGGTGAGATGATTCATGGAGGTTTCAACGTGCCTGATTTGGCCTTGGCCGGTCGTCTGCGCCTCTGCCGCGGCGACTGCAAATACAAATATCAATGACATGAGCGTCTTCATAGCGGCCTCCTCGGCGCAAAAAAACAGAAAGGAGAAGCCACGGCTCGCGCAGTGACTTCTCCTCGGGGTTATGAGCATTCGACCGAAGCTGGAATGCTCGTGTCCTCAAATGTCAGGTTCCGCTTTCCCTTGTACTGGAAGAGGAATACCCGCTTCACGCCTTCGGGTCCCTCGGGATTGGCGATCCGCTCGACGAGAAATGCGCGTTGCTGATCGTCAAACCAGACGTATCCGTTGATGGTCTTTGGCAATCGAACCCTTACCCGCTGACCGCCGGTTGCCTCCGCAAAGGCATTAACGATCTCCTGCGGAAAGGATTGGAAGAGAACCGCTCCAGAGCCTGTGCCATTCGTGACGATGGTGTTCATCGCCTGTGCCCAAGCCTTGCGATTCTCCTGCTTGCCCTGCGCCCAGTAGTGCACAAACAGGTGGAGCGAGCTGAACTGATCGCGCGCCTCCTGTTCATGTTCCCAGAGAGCAGATTGCGCTTTGTTGCGCGCGAGCACTGCCGACCGGCGTTGTTCCTTGTCCTCGCACTTGCGCATTGCATCCCACAGCGCCTGTGCATTTGCGAGTTGGAGTTTGACCTCCTCCTCACGTTCGACGATCCGGCTGGCGACATCGGCGTAGATGGAATTGATCAACTGGCATTCCTCGAACATTCCCTTGGTGACGGTCTCCCCAGAGAAGAGTCCGCGGAAGTCCTCGATCGACATCCGACCTTCTAAACCAGTACCGGATTCATTGGGCAGAAAGCCAAGCTCCTTGCGTAACACGTTGTAGAGCCTGCCGACTTTGTCGGTGTCCGCTACATCCAGGTGAGCCGGCAGATCCGACACTCTGCGCTCGCGTTTGTACTTGAGCCAGGGTGCCGAAGCTACCTCCTTGCGGATTTCAATGATCACCGATTCGTCGATCTCAACCCGGTGTTTGAGCGAGTCGAGAGCATTCTGCAGTTGTTCGACGAGCTTGTATGCAAGGTCGGGCCGTCCGGCAGCCAGGCACGAAGTCTTCAGATCGGTAATGGAGCCGATCCTATTCCCGCGCGCCTTCATGGCAACCAGGCAGACGTTCCACCAGGGAGACTTCGCTTTTGTGAGCTTGGTCTTCTGTTGGCGGAACTGCTCTCCGTATGCAATCCGTCCCGCAACAAAGCGCGGAAACTGATCGGATGGCATGATGCAGACAGTGTCGAAGTCGAAGTCGCCGCCATTCCGTTTTGCCGTCTCCGAGTGGAGGATGTAGGTTCCCTCCATGCGGAGTTGACGTTCGAGAATGTTGGCAATCTCGGACTCTACAAGATCGGCACCCAGTGCACGATTGAGCGATGAAACAAGCTCGTCATTGGTGAGGTGACGGATGGGAAGCAAATCCTCCTGCATCCGAATGGGATACCGGATGCAAAGTCCCTGTTCCGCCGTTAACGACGTGATGGACGTGTCCAGCGGTATCCAGTCCGAGGCCGAGAGAACTTTCCCCCGGTGCTCGATCAGGACGCCATCATCCGCCAGAGCGAATGCCGGCAGCCGGAAACCTCCACCCGTGCAAATGCGAAATGCCCAGCGGGCCAGCTTGCGGTTGATCTGGTTCGACACGTAGGGGAACTTGATGCTGGTTCCACTGCGATCGGCCAAAAGCACAGCTTCAGCCGGTTCCCACTCTTCGGAGACGTGACTTACACCACGCTCCAACGATTCAGGATCAAAGCTCGAATCCTCATCCTCAAATGCGGCAACGTCGGACGATTTGCCCAAGAGTTCAAGCAAAGCATCGTAATCGCCCTCGTCCCAAGCCTTTCTCACCTTGCGAATCTGCTCAATGGCCCGAGGCATGATCTCCAGTTGAAGGCTGTCTTCCGAAGCGTGCTCGACCAGCGTATAACTCGATCCAAACTCCAATACCCGGGAGATTTCCTTGATCCCGAGAACCGCTGGACCTGTATACAGCCGGCCCGATGTTCCCAGCTGTGGAAGGAAGCGAAGGCCTCCTTTCAATGCCGGTTTCGTGGCGCTATCGGGCAGAATGAGATCGACCCCAAGCCTGTCGGCCACGCGGTCGCTCATCGCCTTGAGTGCGCCTTTTGCCTGCTTCGGTTCATGCGCATCGAACGCCAGCCGGAACTGGCAGAACCTGTTGGTGCCGATCTTGAGCTTGCGGTAGACGGACTCCCGAACCCATCCACGGCAGTCGTTGGTGCCAAGAGCGTGCTCCTGGACCACGGCGACGCGGAAGTTTGGTTCATCCACCATCAGCTTGCAGTCGGAGACGAGAATGGCGAAGTACACCATTGCCGCCTCGGGCCAATGCTGAAAGCGCTCAGCAATTTGCTTGGAGTGCGCGAGATCGACAAAGTAGAACTTGCCGTCCTTTGCCGAGTTGCTCGCGCCCACCAAACGATATTCGACCCCGCCGTAGATGAGCTTGGCCATGCGGTTTTCGACCACTGACTGCTCATACGGCGTCAACTCATGCGGCACGCTGACGCGCGCTACCTGGATACCGGGATAGATCTCGGCAAGCAATTTGCCTTCGAGCATATCCTTGCGGCCCAGTTGGCTAGGCTTGCGGGTCACTTCTCCTTGCGCATCGATGCTCAGCTCAAGAATGAGCCGTTGATCGATGGCCGTTTTCTGTGTCCTCGTCGCTGTCATTTTCTCCTCACTTGTCTGGCGCTTCGAGACGAAGTGACTAGAGATCTGCCGATCCCGGTCATGAATCCCTTCGCCTGGCCGCCCGCGTTAGGGGTGGGTGATGATCCAACCAGGTTCGAGATTTCAAACCGGGTCAGCGGAATTCCTCATCGCGCGTGCGATAAGGAGTCAAAGGAGGATGACAATAGCCATATTTCAGGGTTGTATCCTCTTTGAATCCGTTGACCTGTGGCCCTGCTATTTGCGCACGGGCCGCTTCACCAATATCGGAGACCCGCCCTGGATCTCCGCCTCCGCCTTGTAGACCACGATGGAGTAGAGCAAACCGCTTTTCGTTTGAAATGCTTTGATCAGAGCCTCGCCTTCGTTTGCAGCCTCCGCGCCGAGTTCGGGCTTTTCAGGCGACGATCCCTCTTTGGCCAGAAAGTATCGGGCTTGCTGATCGTCCTCGTGACCTGCTCTGCGCCTCCGCCTCGGCTCAATGGACGGCGCTGCCGGCTGCTCGCTTCCTGGAACCCTCACTGCTGCTGTCGCCATCACTGGCCTCCCTGATTTGTTGCTGTTTCGCTGCCGGTAACGGTGTCGGGTGCATTCAAAATCTGATTGCGGCGTTCGCCGTCGATGGGCCGCTCGCTGTACTCGGCGATCCATAATCCATCGGGATTCGTATCAGACCTTTTGTCCGCGATTACCCGGATGCGGTATTCGTTCACGAAGTGATCGGTGACCTCGGTCCCGTTCGACAGATGATGAACGTCCTTGACTCCGTAGACCAGATACGTGAGCGGCTCTCCCGATACGGCGTCGAGTTCGCGCAAATGAAAGACTGACTGAATTTGCCCGTCGTCGATCTTGCCGCGTGTATTGTCGTCGGCCATCGCCTTCAACGTGTACCCGCGCAGATTTCGGGTCATCATGTTGAGGCTTGCCGCCCAATGATCGTCTACATCGGTCGGCGAGTAGTTTTGATAGCTGGTCAGAAAGCGCTTGACGAAGGCTTCATCCAGAAACTGGTCCGTGCCAGCTGTCGCAAGATCCGTGACACTGCCTTTGGCTGACTTGCCCACAACCGAGGCGTCGCCATTCGGGCCGATGCGGATCACTGTAGGCGGCTGCATCCGCACTAAGACGGCGAAGCCGATTGCTGCCAGTGCGATGGGGATCGTCAGGAATGCCAACAGCCAGGCGCGATTCGCATTTGCACGCAAAGCACCGTCTACCTCGTAATACTTCGGCCTCACCTGGGATGCCTCGTCCGTTCGATCTGCCTTCGTATTCATGAATGCCTCCTACTCCTTGTCCTTTACTCGCCGGGACACGCTTGCCAACCCTTGTGCCGCAACGCGGGCGGCGTGGTATGCGCCCCATGTTCCGATGTTGTAGCGGTGGACTGTCGGACCTCTCCGAGCCGGCGCGGATGTTCTCTGAGAACCAGAGTTGCCACTCGTTGCCACGCTTGCAGTCTGCGCGGGAGCAGCCGCTTCCGCAGTCTCACTTTCGGCCTGCGCATCGCCCGAACTCGGTCCTAGTACATCGTTGAATGCGCCGCGAATCTGATCGGCGTGCCCTTCGACCGTCGGACCTCCAGAGAGGGAACTCGAAGCTGTTGCTGGAAGCATTTGAGGTGCAGCCGGTTGATTCGACCCGGCTGACGCCGCTGTTGGCCGGCCCGCGCTTGCGGCCGTGCTTGTGGAGCTGCCGGCTCCAGCGCCCTGCGCGCCGCCTGCCCCGGCAGCAGCAATTCCCGCGGCCGCACCTTCGCCAGCGGCTATTCCAGCTGTCACAACCGTGGCTGCTGCTCCAACCAATGCGACTGCGGTAGCCCCCACATCGCCACTGACAATTCGCTTTGCAATGAATGGAATCACCGCGATCGCCAGCGAGTAGATGATGCTGGCGATACCGATGAGAAATGCTCCTTCCAGATTTCCCAACCCACCCAGAAAGTTATTTTGGCTGAGCATTTGGCCGACCTGCCCCATCTGGACTGCGCTCAGCAAAGCGCCGAACCCTCCGTAGAGGATCGGCCAGGAATTCCAAATGAAGACATTCTCTATGTACGATTTGGCAAGACGGTTTGCCCCTCCGAGAGGCAGCAGGGCGATCACGATCGGGCCGAAGATGTAGAGGACGCTCCCGTAGAAGATGTAGAAGAATCCGAAAATGGCGATTACAACGGGATAAAGAATGTACGCGACAAGAATGAGGATCCCGTCAATGATGCCGGCGACGGAGCCTGTAATCAGCCCCCAAAGACTCTGAAACCCGATATTGCTGAATTGGGTACTAATGTCGCTCTTCCAATTCTCAAAGAGGTTAACCGATCCGGATGCATTGCTAATCCAATTTCCAGCGTTGACGAATCCCTGGTTGATCGTTGTAAAAACGGTTCCATAGTTCATCACAACGAGCGCCGTGACGATGTACTTGATCAGATTGGTTCCCAAACCTCGCACATCGCCGCCGTGCAGGGCGGATTGATAGACCTGCCAGAGAAAGCCCACGAGCAGGACGACATAGGCGACATTCTGCATTCCGCTCGTGATGCTTGTTGAGTCGATCCCGGCAACGGCCTGCGTCAGAAAGCGCTCGAAGAGATTCAGTTGCGTCCCTTGAAAGAACGCAAGCATCGAGACGGCGATATGCGGATTGGGAATCGGAATCGTCATTGCGCATTACCTGTTCGTCAACGCCCCGTTGATAAGGCTGTTGTTGTTCGTGTTGTTCGTGGTTGCAAGTTTCGCTGCCGCGCTCTGATTGGCTAGATCGATTCCGCGCGTGCGCATCAACTCCGCCAGCGCGGCCTGCGTGTAGGCGTTGGCCCTCACGACCCAAACATCGGCTTCAGCTTCGAGAATCGGTGCGCTGCCCGGCGCCGCGGCCGTGATCTGCTGGCCCATCTGGTCCGCTTCCTTGAGTTCCGCATCCGCCAGGGCGTCGATTTCGATTGCCCGTTTCATTGCGTCCTGGGATTGCGCATCGGTCATGTCGGTCATTGTCCGCACGGCGGCCGATGCAGCGTTCTGCTGCATCACCACTCCGTAGACGGACTGGAACTGGGTCGAAACACTGCCCACGTTGCCGGCGTTGCGCGAAAGCAATAGGGACTCAAGGTTGCTCGACTGCGGCAGGGTGGCGCTTGAGACATTCACATGAAAAAGGTTTGAGATCTGGCTGAACTGGTTCTCAAACTGCGTCACCGAGTTCTTGGCCTGATTGATCGCCGCAAGTGGATACATGACCTGCTGCTCGTACTTGGCCACGCTCTGCTCATACTGGTTGATGGTGTTGAGCGGCACTGAGATGTAGGTGGACATCAGCGACTGCATCTTCTGAAGTGCGGCAAGAATCGCTGCCAGATCAATGCCGAACTGCCCATGCGCTCGCATCGGCAGAATCGTCAGAGCTGCCAGAACGAGGGCCGCTGCCTTGAGCAGCGCCGGCCTGCGCCAGGAACGCTCGGATTGCGCTGGTTCGTAGCCCTCGCCGAATGCCGGAATCTCTGAGGTTGGTTCCTGCTTGCGCCGCCACAGAAATGGCTTCCGCACCTTGTTTGTGGACTTCTTTGAGTCGGACATGACACTCTCCCTTTAGTGCGCCGTGAGCGCCCCTGTGATCAGGCTGTTAATCCCGCCCGTGATGGTTGTTCTGCGCTTCAATAGCGCATTGTCATGCGCGATGCGGCCGGCTTCCTGCCGCAACTGCGCGGCCAGCATCTTCTGCAGATAGGCTTGGCAACGGAGATTTGATACCTGTGCCTGTGCCGTCAGATATGGATTGGAGCCCGGCGTGGTGGTTGCCACCTGGTTCTCCATCTGGTTTGCGGTCTGGAGGATGGTGTCCGCTCCCTGGTCGGCGATGAGCGTGGTTTTCAGGTTCTCCTGGCCCAGTGCGTCGTCCATGTCCATCATTAGGCGGTCCTGGGGCGCGGCGCTGTTCTGCTGTGGAATTGCGCCGTAGTTGGCCGTGAAACTAGTTCCAAGCGCCGGAATCTGCGCCGAGAGGCGGCTATGCAAGATCGATTCGAACTGCTGCGGACCCGCAGTGACTGCGCTCGTTGTGGGAATGCTGAAGATCTGGTTCATCTGGTTGCGAAAGCTCGAAATCGAATTCGCAACGAAGCCACGGGCTTGATTGAGCGCGGCCAGCGGCCACATGGTCGTCTGGTAGAGTTGCTGCACCTGCTGCGTAAGCTGGTTGATCGATTTGAGCGAACTGCCGATGTCGCTCTGGATCGTGCCGAATATCTCACTAAAGACATCGAAGATGCCGGCATGGGCGCTTACTGGTAGCAGCATTGCAATACCAAGGACAGACATTGCCGTCAGCCAGTTCCAGCGTCGGCTCTTTTGTTTGCGAGAAGCGGCAACATCTCCTGCGTACGGAATACCGTTGAGCAATACTGTTTCCCCTGATTCGCGATCATCCTGTTTCATTGCGCGAGTACCTCCTGAACTTCTCCTGAAAGCTCTTCTTTGAGCGGCGCAAGTTCCGCCAACCCCTGCGGAAAACGCTCGGCGAGCGCCTCATAAGCTGCGATTCGCGCCATCGACGCGTGCTTCCACATCCACCACATTCGGTACGTGCGCTCGCGGGCGTAGGTTGTCGTGATCCAGTAGTCCACCGGGCTCGGCACGATGCGGATCGCGTGTGTCGACTCGGCCTTTTCGCCAATCGCGATCAGAAACTCGGCGCTGTGGCCCTTCTTCGGATGAGCAAAGGTCTTGATCTGGTTGAGCGCCGTCTCGTTCAGGTGGACGTGCTCCCGGAGCGCGGTCATATCGCCGGGCTGTTTGCCGATGATCTTCGTTGTCGCGTTCTTGACGATGCCCGCGCCGTGCTCGTTGGGCTTGTCCGGCGTGCCGACGAAATCCTCCGGCGTCTGGCTGATTCCCCAGACGCTGGCATTGCGTTTACGGGCGGTGCGGAAGAGCTGGACGACAACGCTCGCCAGGATGGGGGACTCCAGCAGCGCCCAGCACTCATCGAGCAAAACGATGCTTGGCCGGCCGGTGATACCGGACGCACGATAGGTGGCAGTGTGCGCAATGAGCAAGCTCATCGCACGTTCCAACCTCGGATCGTCCTTCAACTTCTCCACGTTGAAGTAGAGCCATGGATTATTCAGCTCAACCGTGGTCGGCCGATCGAAGAGCCGCGCATACGGCCCCTCATCCACCCATGCGCGTAACTTGGTAGAGGCCATCTGGGCCATTGCGTTGATCTTTTGGTTGCGGTCCCGATCCTGCCAGTGAGCCAGTTCCGCCGCCAAGTCGCCAAACAACGGAATCGGATTCGAGGTCTTTGCGCTGCAGCGCTTGTAGGTCGATCCAATGGCTTCAAGCAGCACGCTGTCTAGCAGGTCAATGTCCAGATCGGGCGGCGTATTTTCGCCTAGCATGTGCCGGGTCAGGTTTTTCAAGAACGAAATTTGATCGTTCGAGGGCCGCTCTTCACCCTTCGGCAGGTCCCAGGGGTTGATCGTCTGGTCAGAGTCGAGCGACATCTCGATCATCTCTCCTCCCATCAACTCCACCAGCGGCTGGTAGGAGTCGCCGCGTTCCAGAATCGAAATCAAGGGATTCGCCCGCGCCGCCATCAGGAGCATCTGCTGCGCCGCCAGGGTTTTGCCGCCGCCGCTTTTCGCCATCAACAGGCCGTTTGCGTCAGAGAGATCCGGATCGAACATCGAAAAGGGAATGAGCTGCCGGAACGGAGTCTCGAAGAGAATGAGCGGGCTTCGCCTGGTGCCCATCCACGGCATCTCTACGGGGACCAGATCGGCGACATTCGAGGTCAGCATGTCCTGGTCCCGCTTATCCGCTTCACCCAAACCAGGCAGGGTTCCAAGAAAGATGCGGCGCTTGGCGATTGTCTCCGCTACGGCCTTCGCGCCGTTCATGTGCGTGAAGGCGTTCAGAACCTCCTGGGTACGGTTGGCCAACTCGCGCTCCGACTGTTCGAGATCCCGCATCGTCACTGCCGCATGCGAGGTCCGCACGACCACCGAAAGGCTCAGCTTGGCCGTTTTGAGCGACGACGAGATGATGTCGCGCTGGACCTGCATCAGTTGCGCCTGCGCAACCTCTGCCTCGGGATTCGATTTGAAGTTTCCGTTCGCATCCTTCTGGGCTGCGGTCATCTTCTGCAACCGCTTCTTGTAGCTCTTGAGCACCTTCACCTGGTCCGGGATCACCACCTGGCCGCTGACCACGATCGGAAACCCAAGAGTCGAAAAGTTCTGAAGCATACCGGGAAAGGTCGCATCGGGCAGTTCCTTCAGGCTCACAACGTCATAGAGGTAGCCGTCGATGTTCAAATACGTTTCCGTCTCGTTCAGGATGCTCGCGTCCGCCGTCTGATCGCGCGCGCTGCGGTACTCAATCATCTGCTCCGGCGGCACGTATGACCGGTGATCGCGGCGTGTCGGATGCTGAGCGTGTTTCAACGCTTCAAAGAGATCCTGAGTCGTGAGCCGCCGCGAACCCAGGTTGGCCGCCTCCATCGATCCCTCGATGCCGCGCAGGATCGACTCGAACTCCGCGCGAAAGTTTTCATGTTCCTTGCGTGCGCGCTGAATGGCCTTGGTCTGACTTAGCGTGAAACCGCCCAGCTTGCGATTCTGTTCGGCCGAGTGATAGAGCTTGGCATGAATGCGCGGGTCCCAGACGTAGTAGACCTGCAACCGGTTCTCGAAGAAGTAGCCGGCTTGCTCCTTCTCGCGCCACATCCGCAGCCGGTGCGCATCGAGCGCCGTCACCTCCGGCTGACTGGCGCGCTGTTCGTTGACGTAGCAGTCGAAAAGGTCGCCCAGGCGTTCCGAGATCTCGTAGCGGAACTGGATGCGCATACTGACATCAGGCACACTTCGAAAGAGCGCCTCCAGCATCGCCTTGGTCTGATTGCGGTCGCCGTCCGTCGCGAAGTACCCAAGGATGCCGCGCAACTCGTAGCCCGCAACGAAGGCGCCGTTGGTGCGGACCATGATGTTCTCGCCTTCGGGAAGATCCCGCAGGGAAAACAGCTCGCAGACTGCAGGCGACTTCTTCTTTCTTTCGTGCTCGGCATACGTCATCGGCATGGTTCACCTCGTCTAGTCGTCTTCTGGTTGTCGCGTTCCAATTCTTCTTTGGCTATCCGGGCGAGCGGCGAGATCCCCTCGTGGAAACGCGCGGCGAAGAGAACGCTTGCAAAGACCGCTCGTGCCGCATCGGCGTCGAGTTTGAGTGCGACCCATCCGTCGGTCATGTTTTTGATCGCGGCCTGCATGGCTAGTCCTCCTCTTCGACCAGATAAGCCTGCGTCAACTCAGAATCTCGCTCAAGCGCGCACCACGCCTTTGGAGCAAAAAACGAACGTGCAAGGTCGGTGAGATACCCACGAGGCCGCCCATACTTGAAAAGGATGAGAAACGGCACCGCCAGCGCAGGCACGATGAACTCCATAAAGATGTTGAGCGGCATCCCGAATACGTGCGCATTGCCGCTCACAAAATGCGCAAGCAGATTCATCAACGCGGCCAGCGCCAACACCAGGATCAGATCCTCGAACTCAAGGCCGAGAAACGTGACCTTGGTATGCAGGTTGCGGTGAACGGGCGTCAGATCGAGACTCATGCCAGGCTCCTTAAATCCCATGCGCGTGCGTAACCATCGATTCGGCCAATCGCACCATTCCTGAAACCATCAACGCTCCCATTGCGGCGATGAACTTCCTGATCCAGGTCGAGCCCGGATAGATCTCCGAGACCACGCCGCCCATGTGCAAGGCCATAGCGGCCAACTGGGTCAGAGCAAAGACGGGAAGAATCACATTGGCGACCCAGTTCACCAGGCTCATCGTCGCCATCCAGAAACCGTCCGCGCTGGTCGGTCCGGCGTGCTGGACAAACCCCTCCAGTGCGCGGAGCATTCCCGAACACATCAGCGAAGCAAAGCCGCCGTAAAGCAACTGCTCGAACTGGCCTCCCTTGCTGTAGCGATAAACCGCCGCTGCAAAGAATCCTCCAGCCATTGTCGGCATCATTACGTTGCCGGCCCAGGAGGCGAGGTTCGTGATTGCACCATCGAGACTCATCGCATCTCCTCAAGCAGCCATGGCCTTGAACAACGCCAACAGCCCACTCAAACTCAGAAAGGCAATGGCGGCGAAGATCAGTCTTACCCACGGCCTGTGCCGTACATAGTTGATGACCGCGCCTACACAGGCCAACCCCGCTGCGGCCGGCATAATCTGGCCGGCGATGTAGTTCCAAAGGGAAGTGAGCATGTCGGTAGTCGCGTATTCGCCGCCCGAGTTCCAGCCTTGCAGCAACTGCATCGTCGCAGAGATTGACATCAGAAAAAGCGCGGCAAGAATCGATGAGAGCGGATTCTCTCCGCCTGCCACGTCGAGCGTCGCTTTCAGCACGAAGTACGCCGCGATCACTGGAACCAGCCGTGCGACAACAATCTGGTTCACGAAGTTCTTGAAGACCGTTTCCATACTGGCTAGCCAGCTTGTTCCAACCGACCCGCTTGCTGAAGGAACATGAATGCCCTGCGCTGCGATCCATGAGAGAAGCTGTGGGATTGTGAGAAGAACAACCGTCCACAGAATCCATTTGCCCGCCCGGCCGTTGATGTGGAAATTGATTCCACCCTCCTGCCGGAGGCTGACGCCCGCGGCGGCCAGAGTGCAGAACGCCGCGGGAACCGCCAGATCGAACAGCAGTTGCAACAGGTCGAGAAGGAATTGCGGCACAGGCATCCGGCTCTCCTTACTGAATGCCTTGCGCCTGAGTGATAAAGCCCTCGGCCATGCGCCCTAGACCGGAGATCACCATGAGAGCTACGCCGGTGACTCCCCACCCCATGTAGCCGCGTCCGCTCTTGAAGTGCCAGCCTGCGATACCAAGGCAGGCCACTGCGATGACCGGAGCGATGACGTTGCAGCTCCAGTTGACGATATTGAGGACAGTGCCCTCGACCGTGGTCGCCTGCTGGCCCTGAACGGCCTGGCCGAACTGAGGACTTGTTCCGAGGTTCTGAGCCCTGGCCGCGAAGGGCGCCATGAGATTGCCAAGAAACATGAAGCTCAGAGCAATTTTCAGCGCGATGTGCAGCCAGTTAATCTCCGCCGGACGGTGGAGTACGAGCGTGGAGGATGTGGCGGTCGCAGGTCCGCGCCGCCAGAAGGCCAATGCGGTTCTCATACGTTTTCTCTCCTGGACGCGGCTGCTCGTGGCATCCGTGTCGAACGAGAGAATGAGTGCGAATCGAAATTCCGTCAAATTGCCGCGTGAATACCCATCATCGAACGATTCAATCTCCAACTGCGCATGGAGAATTGTTATAGGTGATCAGAAACGCATGTTTTCTGTGGTTCTGTATTTGCCAAAGAGCTAGAATCCTTGATTGAAAGGATATTGGATCTGCCACGGCCAGATCGGGAGGAGAACGATGGCGGCCACTGGACAAGCTATGGCGTATCTGTGCGAGCAGTGCGGTAGCCCCGAGATCGTCGCTCTGTCCCTGCTATACGAGCAGGGAACCCGCAGCTTCTCCGGGCGTTTCACCTCCGGTGTCAGCCAGTCTTTCACAGCGAAAGTCGCCTCACCGCCGTCTCCTCGTAATTATGTACGGGCATTGTTCGGTTGGGGATTCGCAATGTTCTTCTGTGTCTTTTGGGGTATCGCAGGCTTTCGTGGCATATTGCTGCATCCGCAAAAGACAGAGTCCCTTGAAGGCGCAGTATTGTTCCTGTTTTGCTTGGGCTTCCTGTTTTTCTTGGGCATGGTTTTCCATTTCCGCAGGATCGCCCGTTATAACCGCGAGGTCTACCCGCATCTCCATTCGGACTGGGCGCACACTTTCATGTGCCGCCGCTGCGGGAAGTATTCTCTGATTCGTCCGTAGCCATCGGAGCAAGATCGCTCAGCGATTTTGCCTCAAACGCACAATGAGGCATCGGGATCGATAATTCCTCAAACGCGCGATGAGGAATTTGAAGCAATATGTCTCAAACGCACGGTGAGGCAACGGGATCGATTATTCCTCAAATGCGTGATGAGGAATTTCACGCAATTTGCCTCAAACGCACAACGAGGCATTGGGATCGATTATTCCTCAAGTGCGCGATGAGGAATTGAAGGAATTTTGCCTCAAACGCACATTGAGGCATCGGGATCGATCTTTCCTCAACTAGGCAACTCACAGCTGATTCCGGCCACAAAAATGCCCTGGCCGAAGCCAGGGCTCGCAGCGACTACCGGGGTCTTATTGGACGGCCGATGCGACCTTGTGAAGCTCTGCGGTGTTCTCGGTGTGCCTGGTAAAGACGATGTAGATCTTCGTATCGGCGGGCACGGACACGACAACGCGGCTATTGGCGTTCAGGCTCATCATCTCCGTATCGCCCGCTGTGCCGATATTCTCGGCCAGCCTCTCCCGCAGCATGTCGCTTTCGGAAAACGCGGCGCTTGAATTGTTGCCGGCCACTTCGGCAAGCACAGAACCGATCCCCGATGCCGCGCGAACCAGGAAATTCTTTCCTGTGTTTTTCCCGTAGACGCTGCCTTTGATCGGTCCGAGATCGAGCCCTGTGCCCACGGCTTCGATCTTCTCCCTGGCACCGTCCAGCAATTCGACCTCGTCAAACTTCACGCTGACCAGTCCGCTGCGATCTGCCTGTTGAAGTGAGCCATAGACTCGCGCGCCGGCAGGTATGACGATTCTGTCGCCGATCGCGTAGGTGTACTCGACCACGGCCACAACCGGCGTCAGCACCGCGCTTGAGATCTGCGTCTCGAGCTTCCCCTCGATCCGCGTTCCAGGCGTGAGATCGAGTCGCGGCGTCGCATCGCCGCCGGCGCTCGTACTTGAAAGTGTCCCGGCTGAACTCTGCGTCACGCTTCGCACAAAGATGAGCGATGGATCCTTCAATGCGTTTTGCTGCTGGCCCTGCGAAGCGGATTGATTCGATGCTTCGCCGTAAGGCGCAGCATCTTCCCACTTCTGCTGTGTCTGCTCGAAGGTCGGCACGCTCGCCAGCGTGCGCCCTGCTCGTGGCTTTGCCGTAGCCGGCTTCTCAGTTGCGTCTGAACTCGATTGGGGCACATTCGGGCCCGTCGATGCGCGTGTCCTCCGGATGTCGCCTGGGCCAAGTTGGCCGGCCGAATTGTCCGGCGCGGCGGTACGCACAGTGTCCATAACAGGCGTAACGCTGCCTTTGGCCGGCTTCGTTTCGGCCTGTTTCTGTTGCTGTGCCTGTGGCTTTGCTGCAATCTGTTTCTTGGGCGCATGGCCTGCAATTGCCGTAATGATGAAGAAGAGAACCGCGATTGCAAGCCCGCCGCCAAGAAGAAGCAGTTTCCCTTTGCTCAGTCCGTCCGAGCTGCTTTTGTTTGCCCGCGTCGCGAATGCGGACGAGCCTTTCGCAGGCTGTTCTTGATCGATCCCGACTCCTTGAGATAAGCCCGGCTCCGCAGTGCCTTCAGCCGGAGCAGTCGAGCCAATGGTGCTATTTCCGATGCTGTCTTTGATGCTCATAGTCGATTGCCCCTTTCTACTGGTTGTCGGATGTAATTGGTGGAGTGAACGGAAGCCGAATCAGAATCGGCCGGTCGACCTGATCCGCTTGCGCTATCTGGAGAAAGAGTTGTTCGGTGGACTCTTTGAAATTGGGCCGGTCGAAGACGACCACACCGTCGGCGCGGGCCCCCGGTTCGAGCCGCGTCGTGCTGAGCTTGTAATCGCGTATCTCCATCTGATCGGAGAGAATGCCCTTGCTTTTCTTCGACTTCTTTTTGTCCGGTTTGCGCCCGGCGATCTGAATCTGTGGCGGCACAATCTCGACCGAAGAGTTCGCGTTGTTGTAGATCGAGTAGGCAACCACCGTCTCGTTCTTCCACTGCTGGACTCGGCCGATGGATGTCTCGATCTGCCGGCCTTCCCACTTGGTCCAATCTGGCGCATTCATCTGCGCCTGTTGCGCGAACACTTCATCGATAGCCGATCTGGGCGCATCGCCGGCTCCGGATGATCGCTCCGCGGCGCGCGAACTAGTCTTCTGTTCCCGGCTATTGTCCGTGGTCTTCTGCACTATCGGTCCAGGCGTATCGCCAACAACCAGGAAACTGCGCGTCGTGCGGTACTCGATCAGGAAGTCAACCGGTGGCGTGTCGCTTGCGGCGCTCGCGCCCGCGCTGATCAACTCAATCGTCACGTGCTGGCCGGATTTGGTCGCGATCAAAAGGTTCGATTGCGCCGGTTCCTTGGTGATGGGTTTGACGTAGACGTACTCGGGCTCCCCCTCGTTGTGTTCGGCCTTGAATGCGCCCGGACTGCCCAGGATCACGGACGTGACATCCTCGGGCATCCGGATCGACGACTCGAACTCCGGGCGCAGATTGAGGATCGTCACCTCTCTCGGATCAATCGTGAGCGTGGCGACCCGCGCCGGCACAGCATGATCCGCTGCAAGCACTGGCAGTGGAAGCAGCATCACAGCCAGGAACACTTCGAAATGTTTCATTCCTCCTACCTCCTTTGCATACCTGTCGCCGCACGTTTGCGCATCGTGTATCTCAGCCGAACGGCCTCGACGTAGGCCACGACATCCGGGTTGTTATAGTTCAATCGCTTTTCGGCAATCCAGCGATCGCCTGCGTAGTAGGCCGCCGACACTAGCCTCATATCGCCATGAAACTCCCACATCAGCGCCGTGACGTAACGTGTTCCCGCGGCGATGTTTTCTTCTATTTCGAACGGATGAATGGCTCCGTAGCGCAGCGCCGTCGCCGGCATCAGTTGCATCAGCCCCATTGCGCCCTTGTCCGAGATGGCGCGTGGATTCCAGCGCGATTCAACGTCGATCAGCGCGGCGATGAATTCAGGCGAAACCCGATAGTGAGCCGCGTACCGTCGCACGCATCGTTCCGCCTGAGTTGAATCCGGCTGCGCGCGAGTGCAGGGCAGCGTGGCAAAGAACAGAAGAAAGAGAGACAGGAATCTCATTGTCATTCCGTCACCTCTGGAACTGTGAGCCTGGCGGCGAAACGCGCGCCATCGTCGAGCAGGCTCTTGAATCCTTCTCGCAAGAGAAGGTGCCTGCGGTCCTTTTCCGTCTTGGCCAGAAACGGCAACAGCACGTCGCGCAGGTCTTCCGTCACGTGGTCAGTGCCCAGTAAACGAAGCGCGTTGGCGAAGTCGATCATCTCGGAGACCGATGGCGGCTTTTCGAGCGAGTAGTTGCGGAACGAAAGCGCAATTCCGGCCATCTCCCGATGGAATGTCTCGTCAGCGTCTGGCGTGCGGCTGGCGATGATCTCCGCTTCGCGGGCTGGCGTAGGATGCTCGACGCGCACGTAGAGGCTGCGCCGGCGGATGGGATCGCCCAACCGGCGTTCCTCGTTGCTGGTCAGCACCACGAAGGGGATGCTCTTGGCTTCGACTGTGCCGAACTCAGGGATCGACAACTGCCAGGCGGAGAGGATTTCAAGCAGCATGGCCTCAAAACCCTCGTCCACCTTATCCAACTCGTCAATCAGCAGCACGCACGGACGCTCGCATTCAAGCGCACGCATCAGCGGACCAGCCCGGAAGAAGTCGCGGCCTTTGAGGTTCGCCTGCACGCTCTGCCAGTCCGCATGGTCACCGCGCGCGAACTCCATATAGAGCCTTTGCAGCCCTTCGTCGAACTTCCCGATGGCCTGGTCCTCAGTCACGCCCCGGTAGCACTGCAGTCGCTCGATATGCGTTCCGGCGGCCTTGGCGACCGAGACTGCTAATTGCGTCTTGCCACTCCCCGCCGGCCCTTCGAGCAGCAACGGTTTCTGCATCCTGGCCGCCAGATACACGACCTTGATCATCACCGGATCGATGAAATAGCCCGTCGCGGCAAGCTTTCCCGAAAGCTCTTCCGTTGAGCCAAACATAACTACCTCCAGCGCAACGCTGGTTAGAATTCTGATCGTCGTCGTCAGACGATTGCGAACCGTTGCTATGCCGAGATCGCCAGCTTGGGCCGACGTACGCTCCGGACAGCCAATCTGATTCCGTTCCCACCTGTCGGGAGCGTGACAAGCCAGTCCTCGATGTCTTGAGGGCGGTAGCGGACCATTGGCCCCATCTTTACGTATTTCGGCCCTTCGCCCTGAAGCCGCCATCTCCTCAGGCAGGCAAGGCTCACTTGAAGCTTTTCGGAAACCGCTTCTTCCATCAGTAATGAATCCATTGGGATCTCCTTTTGGGACAGTTCCGCGATCAATTCCATGCAGAACCGTAGTTGGATATCAAATCTCGGTCAAATCGAAGACAGTGAACGCTCCCCGCCTCCCAGTCACTTCTTGCGTGCGGCGAGTGCAGCATCGAGAGCCGCCCTCTTAGCAAACATCCGGATATGGCTGTAGTGGCGCAACATACTTCTGGACACGTGACCCGCGATTTGCATGATTGTCTCGTCGCCTGCTCCACTCTCGGCAAGTTCAGTGATCAAGGTGTGTCGGTTATCGTGCCACCGGCCCGTTACCTTTGCATTTCGGCGCACCGTGTTCCAGGCTGTCTTGAGTGTCGTGACATGACGGGTCGGATCCGACGGACGAGGTCGACCAAATGGAAATATGTACCACTCCGGCTGGATTGGCCCAAATTTGACTTCGAATTGGGCACGGTGCTGGACAATGGCTTGGTGCAACTCGTCGTTGAAGGGAATTGTCCGACCTTCCCCTGCCTCGGTCTTGGCTCGGCCGACCGTGAGAAAACGGTCCGTGAAGTTAATTTGCCCCCAGGTGAGTGTCTTGATCTCGCCATCTCTGAGACCTGCATTGCGGGCGAGCGTGTAAGCCATGTAGATGTGCGGACTTCGCGATTTTGCGACTTCGGCGCTGAGCTTGTTCGTCTCGGGAGCGTCAAAAGCTTTGCCGATTTGTATCCTCACCTTAAGCTTGAGCTGCTTCTCCTTGCGCAACTGGGCGCGAACGATCTCCCCCGGATCGCCGAGCATCTTCAACAGAAAACGGACCTCTTCATTGATCGATTTGGGAGCCGCGCCCTCGCGCAGGCGATCTTCCTGGTATTTCAGAACTGCGGAAGCATCCACATCCACGGTAAGTTTGTTCCCCAGCAGTCTGGATACATGTCCCAACGCGTATTTGGCAAAACGTGGCGCGCGGTTGCGCAGCCGATAGCCGACCAGGTATTCGTCGATGATTGCCTCGAGGGTCCGGATGCGTTGCTGACGGACGTCCGCGATGTTATGAAATCCGGCCTCGAGTTCGCGCCGTCGCTGCTTCTCCGCGTCCTTTGCCACTGTCTTTGAACTGGACTTTGAGGACTCCCGGATCAGGCGTCCGGCAAAATAGAACTTGTACCACCAAACTTCTCCTCGTTTAAAAACGGCCATCCTGTGCTCCTGTTCTCGCGTGAGGCGCAAGCCAAAATACGGCCAGCGCAAGTGGAGAGTGAAGCAGGAGGTGGATTCGCGCAAATTGGCGAAACAAGGTATCCAGAAACCGGAAGGTTGAGGTGGAATTTATACCGCTGCCAAGGATCAGGACTTTGAGCAGGATTGCTATCGAGAGTGCCACTGTTTTGAAACAGCGTGGGCACAAAAATGGGCACAATGGCCAATTTTAGGGGGATTTTCGACCCCTCTCAGTTGCTCTAAGTTGTTGATTTTATTTGGTGGACGCGGTAGGAATCGAACCTACAACCTGTCGGTTAAGAGCCGAATGCTCTGCCAGTTGAGCTACGCGTCCA
>Ga0255353_1000756_pt1 | contig 19776 bp, 24 predicted proteins | sample HBST25metaG_FD_189941 | JGI IMG/M metagenome (GOLD analysis project Ga0255353, IMG submission 189941) | Peat soil microbial communities from Stordalen Mire, Sweden - H.B.S.T25 | ecosystem: Environmental > Terrestrial > Soil > Wetlands > Peat | place: Sweden: Norrbotten County, Stordalen Mire...
GTTCGAAGGCATATTCCGCACGACCGGTGGCGCTCCATTTCGACGCGAAGGGCGTCGTCTGCCCGCTCAGATCTCGAGAACACGGACTTGGCAGGGTGAGGGATTGCTGGACGGTGCAAGTCCCGTTCTTGAAGCTGGTGTAGTGCGCATCGAGATAGGCGAGCGAGCCGGACAGCGTCAGGCCGTGGAAGAGTTTGGCAGACGTCTCGGCCTCAAACCCTTGGCTTACCGAGGCCCCAGCGTTGGTTGTGATGAAACGCCCCGCCGTGAGAGCTGAGACTTGCAGGTTGGCGTAATCGGTGTGGAAGGCGGTCAGGTTGAACTCGAGCCGCCGGTCAAGCCAGCGCGACTTGAAGCCTGCCTCGTAGTCCGTCGCCGTTTCGGGGAGGAAAATCGCCTGGGACGGGTTGGCGCTCGTGGCCGACCAGTCGATGCCTCCCGCCTTCACCGCACGGGCGGCGCGGGCGAAGAAATTCAGGTTCGCATCGGCGCGATAACTGAGGACAGCCTGGGGCTCGACGTGGGTTTCCGGGGCTGAGAGACCGGTAAAATCGTGGACCACGCCGCCAGCGACCGTCGGTACGTAGGGATTGAACGCCGGGTCGGGCGCGCCCGAGATCACGTCGGCGCCAGTGAGGAGCTGGTCGCCCGTCCGCCACACCTTGGCCACCCGGATTCCCGGCTCCAGTTGCAGTTTGTCGGTGATCTTCCAGGTGAAGTCGGCGAATCCCGAAAAGGTGGTGACCTTCATCGCCAGGTCTGTCAGGCGCGCAAACGGCGGCGCAGGATTGGCCACCCCAAGCGCGGCCTGATTGAGGCTCAGGATGGTCTTCGCATCTTGCTCGCCATGATTGAAATAGGTCCCGACGAGGTAGCTGAGATTGTCGAGTATATTCCCGGATAGCCGCGTCTCGTTGCTGAGCTCATTATAATGGTCCAGCGTATTGAAGAACGAGAGGGGCACAGCGGTCTGGGCCGAATTGACACCCTGGTTCCACTGAAAATCCCAGTAATTGGTTGTGGAGGTAAGCTGGGCGAAACCTAGATCGTACTTGATCTGTCCAAAATAATTATTCTGATTCATATGCAGGTAGTCTGCCGGCACATTGAATGGCGAGCCCTGTCCCTTATTCACAGTCGTGCCGAGGCCGACCACCGGCGTAAGGGGATTGTTGAGGGCGTTGCCGTACGGGACCAAATCCGTTCCCGTGCTCTCGGTCTGGTCGTATTCGTACTTCAGGGTGACAGTCAGCCGATCAGTCGGCTTGGCCAGCACGATGATACGCCCGGCCGCGTCCTGGTTGTTCGGCCCGTAGGAGTTTTGGCCGCCGAACCTATTGTTAATCCATCCCTTTTCCAGGCCGTCGTAGTAGCCAGAGACACGGATAGACACCTTGTCGTCGACCGGAATCGTAACGCCGGCGCGCAGATTGGTCTCCCGATTTTCGAACTCGTAGAGAGCTGAGGCGTCAGCCTCGTACACATCGCCCGGTTTGCGGGTGGTCAAGGTGACCGCGCCGGCTGTGGTGCTGTTGCCGAATGTTATCGGCTGGGGACCGCGCAGGACGTCGATGCTATCTACGTCGAAAATCGGCAGACGGCCCTGTTCGTTGCGTCCGTACGACACGTCGTCGATGAACAGGCCCGTCGACTGTTCGAAGGAGAAGCTCGATCCGGTCGATCCGCCGCCCCGCACCGTGCGGAACGTTCCGGTTGCGCCGTTGGCGAACGTAAAGCCGGGCACGAAGGTCGAAAGGGTGTCGAGCGAAACAATGTTTCGGGACTGCACCTGCGCGGCGGACATGGAGGTGATGGACACGGGAACCGCGATCGCCGATTCTCGAAACTTCCGTGCCGTGACCACGACTTCACCAATCTCGCTGGTCTGACCAGCAGCTGCAGGCGGCGGGGCGGGCACAGGTCCTGCCGCGCCGGCCGAGGGACCTGCAGAAGCCGACACTGGCGGAGAGGGCGGGACCGCGCTCCCCGCTGACTGAGCAAGAGCGGGGCGAGCAGCAATCACCAGCAGAGCACTGGCGATAAGCGGCAACCGCGACGACGAAGTCCGCAATATTTGGTTGAATGTACGCATCCTGAAACCTCCCTTTTTTTTAATTGGACACCGGGATTGCATCGCTGCGATCAGGAATCTCGGATGGTGCACGGGGTGCACACTTCCCGGACCACGTCGCCGCCGTAAGAACTGTGGGGTCCTTGGCGAGCCAGCGGGCACCTAGTGCACAGGCGTCAGAACCGGATGGTCGAAGGACAGCTATCCTCTCAAGCTAGGGCCCAATCGATCAGAGGCGAGCCCCGATGAGTGTCCTCTCAGCTTTGCTGTCCCACACACCACTGCGAGGCATGCTCGATCCTGAACCCGTCGTGGTGGCCGAGATTGAGGCGGCCGTCGCCGTCCTCAGGGCCCGCGTGACCGCATTCGACCCGGAAATCGTCTTCCTCTTCGCTCCGGATCATTTCAACGGCTTCTTCTACGACTTGATGCCGCAGTTCTGCATCGGTGTGGCTGCCGAGGCTCTGGGCGACTTCGGCTCCCTTTCAGGCCCCGTCAATGTCGCAACCGTGGAAGCCGAAGCGTGCGTGCGGTCCGTCCTCGCCGCCGAGGTGGACGTGGCTATCTCCTACCGGATGCAGATTGACCACGGCTTCACTGAGCCGTTGAAGGCTCTGTTCGGATCCCTAACGAGCCCGCCGATCGTTCCGATCTTCATCAATTCTGTCGCCCCCCCCTTTGCCAGCTGCAAACGCGCGCGCCTGCTGGGCGAGGCTGTCGGGAAGTATGCCGCCACTCTGGATAAGCGGGTCCTGTTCGTTGGATCTGGCGGGTTGTCGCACGAGCCGCCGGTGCCGCAGATTAAGGGGGCCGATCCTGAAATAGTCCGCCGCCTGATCGACGGCCGCAATCCGGACGAGACCGTCACGACGGCGCGCCTGACCCGGCTCATGGCCGCCGCCCGCAACCTTGCGGCAGCGGACCCGGCGCTCAAGCCGCTGAATCCTGAATGGGATCGGCGGTTCATCGCCTTGGCCGGGCAAGGCGATGCGCAGGTGTTCGACCAGTTCAAGGACGAGGAGATCAACCGCGAGGCGGGCGCTTCGGCGCACGAAGTCCGCACGTGGATAGCCGCGCTCGCCGCCACCGGAGCGGGTGCGGGCTATGAATTCCACAGCCACTACTACCGTCCGGTCCCGGAGTGGATCGCCGGCTTCGCGATCGCCTCCGCCAACCGGCTGGCGGCGTAAATGACCAATTGGAGACTTCAATGACTTTAGGCGAACTTGCAGGCTCTACCGTCGTCGTCATCGGCGGAAGTGCGGGCATAGGTCTTGAGGTGGCGCTTGGAGCGTCCGCCGCCGGCGCCAGGGTCCACGTCGCTGCGCGCAACAGGGATGCGCTCGAGAGAGTGCAAACCCGAGACGCGAAGATCACGATCCACTCGGTCGACGCCAAGGACTTTGCGGCCCTGCAGTCGCTGTTCGAGACGATCGGCGCCATCGACCATGTCGCCATGACCGTACACGAGTCCGCGGCGCGCTTGGGCATCGACACCACCGCACCCAACATGCGCCTCGATGCGGCGGCAGAATACTTCAATGGTAAGTTCTGGAGCCAGTACCGGGTGGTGCAAGCGGCGCTGCCCCACCTAAGCCAGGCGGGCTCCATCACCTTGACCTCAGGCGTGGCGAGTCGGGCCGGAATGGCCAACCACTCCATGATCGGCGCAGCCAACTCGGCGATCGAGGCGGCGGCCCGGCAACTAGCCAAGGAAATCGCGCCGCGGCGGATCAACGTCGTTGCGCCGGGCGTCACGGCTACGACCACCTACGACGCGATGCCCGAAGCCGCGCGGGCGGACTTCATCCGCAAGACGACGGCGCATGTTCCGTTGCAGCGCATCGCACAGCCGCAAGAGATCGCTCTCGCCTACCTGTTCGCCATGGGCTGCTCGTACCTGACGGGCGATATCCTGGACGTCAGCGGCGGGCAGCTGGTCGCATGAACACCGGAGAAAACACAATGGCCAACGCAGTCCCGCTCATCCGTAAGACCGAACATACCGGCCTGACCGTCTCCTCCATCGACGAGGCGCTGAAGTTCTGGGTTGGCGCCCTTGGCTTCACGCTCGATTACCGCAAGACCCTCGGCGGCGGCCCGGTAATGGAAAACATCGTCGGCGTCCCCGGCGCGGACCTATCAAACGCCATGGTGGTGACGACCGACGGCTACCGGATCGAGTTGCTCGAGTACAGCGCGCCGGACGACCGCCGAACCCTGGTCCAGCGGCCCTGCGACGTGGGATCAGCCCACGTCACGTTCACGGTGGAGGACATGGACGAGGTCCTCGCCCGGAGCGGACTGGTAGGCTGGAAGCCGGAGGGCGAGCCCCAACGCCTCCCAAGCGGCGCCGTTGTAGTTTATGTCCGCGGGCCAGACGGCCATACGGTAGAGTTCATGCAGCCGCCTGCGCCTCAGGCCGCCGAGGCGGAGGCTGCACAATGAGGCCCGCAACCCCCGCGCCTTTTTCATCTGTTTGGGCCGATCTGCGCCAAGTTGCCTTCACACAAGGCTTCCTGGACGCGGACGGCGTGCGGACCCGCTATCTTAGTGCCGGCAGCCCGGACAAGCCGCTGCTTCTGCTGCTTCACGGCATCGGCGGCCATGCGGAGGCCTACAGCCGTACGCTCGGGCCGCATGCAGAGCACTTCTGGACGGTGGCGATTGACGCCATCGGCCACGGGTGGACCGACAAGCCTGCTATCGGCTACGAACTGCCGGACTACACCGCCCACGTACTGGCGGTACTGAAGGCTCTTGGCCGGGACCACGCCCACATCTCGGGTGAGTCGATTGGCGGCTGGATCGCGTCGCATCTTGCCGTGCATCATCCCGAGGTCGTTGATCGGCTTGTGCTCAATACAGCCGCTGGCTGGACAGCCCACCCGGAGGTAATGGAGCGGATCACCCGTTTGTCGACCGAAGCCGCGGACAATCCAACAATAGAGCGGATCCGTACCCGCCTCGAGTTCCTGATGTACGACAAGTCGCTGGTCAGTGACGATCTGGTGGAAACCCGCCGAGCGATCTACGCGCAACCGGGCTTTCCGGAAACCATGCGCCGGACATTGTCGCTCCAAGACATGACAACCCGCCGGCGCAACATGCTGAGTGAGGCCGACTATCGTTCGATCCGCGCGCCAACCCTGGTCGTCTGGACGTCTCACGACCCGACCGCCACACCCGAGGAGGGGCGTCAGATCGCCAGCATGATCCCAGGGGCCGAGTTCATAGTCATGAACAAGTGCGGTCACTGGCCGCAGTTCGAGGACCCTGCCCGATTCAACGAAGAACACATCCGCTTCCTCACCCAAGGCGCATAGACGAACAGCTTGAGCCGCAGTCGACGGGCGCCCTCACAAGGGAGGTTAGACCCAGTTACGTCGTTCCGCCGGCACATCCCAGAGCGCGCGAACGCTCAACCCATCCCGGTTTGCTATCGACCCATCGGGACCGCGCCCCGGACAGGTGAGCTTGAGGGCTGTCTTTACACGCTGCCGCGTTGCGGGGATTCTGGCCGGGGCGTTGGTTTCCAGAAGACGCGGAGGGGAGAGGGCGTAGGTTGATGTTGAAGGCTGTTTCCGCCCCATCCTTGGCGCGGATCGACGCGGAAGAGCACCGGGCCGCCTATAAGCAGGTTCTGGGCCTCTCGCGAGGTTTGTCGGTCCTGCAAGCGCTTGTTGACTGCCCCAATGGCCAAGCCACGCCAGCAACAGTGGCGCGGATGACGGGCCTTCACCGCACAACCGTTCGCCGCTTGATGGAGACCCTTCGCGCTGAAGGCTTCGTTCGCCGGAGCGACAGTGACGGCTCATTCATGCTGACCATCCGGATCCGGCGCATGGGCGAAAGCCTTACGGATCAGGAATGGGTGACCAGTATCGCGGCGCCCATCCTTCACGACCTATCCGCTCGCGTTGTCTGGCCATGCGACCTCGCCATCCCCGACGGCGACGCGATGTTGATCCGCGATTCGACCCATCATTTCAGCCCGCTCTCATTCCATCGCGGCATGATCGGCAGCCGTCTGCCCATGTTCCGAACGGCTATGGGCAGGGCCTACCTGGCTTTCTCGCGCCAGGAGGTATGCGATGCCGTCCTCCGCGTGGTCGCCGAAAATCCCGACCCCGCAGCAAGCTCCACAGGAAGCCCTCTAGGGATTCAGGCGATCCTCGCCCAGACCCGGGAGCAGGGCTACGGATTGAACATCCGAGAATGGAAGCCGGACGAGAGGACTGCCGCTCTTGCCCTGCCGATCATGAGTGAAGAGGGCAATGTGGTCGCCTGCGTCAACATAATCGTCAATACAGTGGCGTTCAGGATCGACAGGCTGGAAGCAGAGTTGCTTCCGCCTTTGCGGGAGGCGGCCGACGCCGTCCAGCGGCTCATCAAAAGCCGCTAGGATCCGGTGCACTAGGCGCCCATCCTCTGGAAACGCGTAGACCTCAGTCCAGCGTTCGCACACCTAGGTTCCCGAGATCGCCAAACTAGGCGGGAAGGGATGGGCCATGTCAGCGGACGTCGAAGCTGCAGCCGAGCGGCTGAGAGAAGCTTATAGTGCTGGACCGATCGCTCCCCTTCGCGACTTGCTTGAGCCCCGCGACGTGGACGGCGCCTATGCTATTCAGTCCATCAACACCCGCCATTGGATCGATAGCGGCCGCCGGGTTGTGGGCCGCAAAGTCGGCCTCACCGCTGAGACAGTCCAGCGTCAATTGGGTGTGGACCAGCCCGATTTCGGCGTGATTTTCGACGACATGCTCATTCCCAACGGGGGTTTGCTGCCGCACGGCCGGACGTTGCAGGCGCGGGCCGAGACGGAGGTCGCATTGGTCTTGGGGCAGGACTTGGCGGGCCCCGACGTCGGCTTCTATGACGTTATGGTCGCCACAGCCTATGTCCTTCCCGCCATCGAGATCGTCGACAGTCGCATCGCCGACTGGAAGATCACTTTCGCTGACACGGTGGCGGACAATGCCTCATCGGCCTTCGTCGTGCTGGGGGATCGGCCGCAAAGCCTGGCCGGCTTGGATCTAGTATCCTGCCGTATGACGATGTCGTTCGACGACCAAGTCGTCTCGCAAGGCGTCGGCTCAGCGTGCCTCGGCCATCCGCTCAACGCCGCCGCGTGGCTCGCGCGAACGTTGGCCTCCCGCGGCGAAGCCCTACGGGCCGGAGACATCATAATGACGGGGGCCCTTGGTCCCATGGCCAGCCTGCCGCCGGGGGTGCTCGTAAACGCCACCATCGAAGGCTTGGGGTCGGTCGGCTTCAGCGTGGAGCGCGCACCATCATGATCAAAACCAAAGTCGCCATCATCGGGTCAGGCAACATCGGCAGTGACCTGATGATTAAGATCCTTCGCTTGTCGAAAACGCTCGAGATCGCAGCCTTCGTCGGTATCGATCCAGATTCCGACGGATTGAAACGGGCAGCCCGCATGGGCGTGCCGACTACGGCTGAGGGGATCGACGGGCTTGTGGCCCTGCCCGAGTTCAAGGACATCAAGATTGTGTTCGACGCCACCTCCGCCGGCGCCCACAAGCGTCATAACGAGGTGCTGCAAGCGCACGGCAAGCAGGTCATCGACCTGACGCCCGCGGCGCTGGGACCGTACACCGTTCCCTCTGTCAACCTGGATGCGAACCTGCAGGCGCCAAACGTCAATATGGTCACCTGCGGAGGTCAGGCGACCATTCCGATCGTGGCCGCCGTCAATCGCGTGACCCCCGTTCGATATGGCGAGATCGTCGCGTCGATCGCCTCAAAGTCCGCCGGCCCCGGCACCCGGGCGAACATCGACGAATTTACCGAAACAACGTCCTTGGCTATCGAGAAGGTCGGCGGCGCAAAGCGGGGCAAGGCGATTATCGTGCTGAATCCAGCCGAACCGCCGTTGATTATGCGCGATACGGTATACTGCCTTTGCGATCAGGCCACGGAGGCCGACCAGCCAGCGATCGAGGCCTCGATCGAGGCCATGGTCAAAGACGTGCAAAGCTATGTCCCCGGCTACCGGCTCAAGCAGAATGTGCAATTTGAGGTCATCGGCGACAATTCTCGAGTACTTATCCCCGAGATGGGCGAGGCCTTTGGCGGTTTGAAGGTTTCGGTGTTTCTCGAAGTCGAGGGCGCGGCCCATTATCTGCCAGCCTACGCCGGCAACCTGGACATCATGACTTCGGCGGCACTGAAGACGGCTGAGCGGCTGGTTGAACTTCGCGCGCGCGAGATGGCGGCATGAGCATCGATAAGGCTTTGGAGCCCAAGCTCTATATTCAGGACGTCACGCTGCGGGATGGCATGCACGCCATTCGTCATCAGTACGGGCTGGACCACGTCAGGAAGATCGCGCGCGCCCTGGACGAGGCCAAGGTGGATGCGATCGAGGTCGCCCACGGCGACGGCCTAGCGGGCTCTTCCTTCAACTATGGCTTCGGCGCCTGCACGGACTGGGACTGGATCGGCGCGGTCGCGGAGGTCATCAACCATGCCAAACTCACGACGCTGCTTCTTCCCGGTATCGGTACGATCCATGATCTAAAGCGAGCCTTCGATATGGGTGTGCGGTCGGTGCGCATCGCCACACACTGCACCGAAGCCGACATCGCCAAACAGCACATCGCGTTTGCTCGCTCGATTGGCATGGATGTCTCGGGCTTCCTGATGATGAGCCACATGAGCGCGCCCGAACGTTTGGCCGAACAGGCTAAGCTGATGGAGAGCTATGGCGCCCACTGCGTCTATGTCACCGACTCCGGCGGCGCCCTCACGATGGATGGCGTCGCTGAGAGACTGCGGGCTTACGACCGCGTGCTGAAGCCCGAAACAGAGCGGGGCATTCACGCCCACCACAACCTAAGCCTCGGCGTGGCGAACTCGATCGCCGCTGTCCAAAACGGGGCGATCCGCATCGATGCCTCTTTGGCCGGCATGGGCGCGGGGGCCGGCAACGCCCCATTGGAAGTGTTTATCGCTGCCGCGGACGTCCATGGCTGGAACCACGGTACGGACCTGTTCCTGTTAATGGATGCCGCCGAAGACCTTGTGCGGCCGCTGCAGGACCGACCGGTGCGCGTAGATCGCGAAACCCTCAGCCTGGGCTACGCCGGCGTTTATTCGAGCTTTCTGCGCCATGCCGAAAAGGCGGCGGATCTCTACGACTTGGACGTCCGTACAATTCTGCTGGAGCTCGGACGTCGCCGGATGGTGGGCGGCCAAGAGGACATGATCGTCGATGTTGCGCTAGATCTCGTCAGGGCCCGAGAGACGGTCCATGTAGCGCTGTCCTGACCGCCGCGTGCGGGTCGGACAACTGACCCGCCGCTCATGATGGAGCGCCAGTCCGGCGATTTTGCTCCGCCCTATCACGTTTGCATCCGGAGCCGTCCTAAGGAATTGATCGATCCCGTGGTGTTCCGCCTGGCCATCTTCGTGCTGGCGATCTTCGTTAACTATTACGTGGTCTGGAGCGTAGCGCCCGCCTTTGGCGTAGGGCAAAGACTCAGGAGCGTTCGGAGAATCTGGCCCGCGCTTCTAGGACGCGCCCTCTATTTGCGAAGGCCCACTCCGCCAAGACGGTGATCGGCCCAAGAAGGTCTCGGCCCAACTGAGTCAACGCATACTCCACCCATGACTGTCGCGTGGGAATCTGTGTTCGAGTGATGAAGCCGTCACATTCCAGGCGCCGAAGCGTGGCCGTGAGCATCTTGCGCGAGACCCCTGGAACGCGACGGGCCAGTTCGTTGAAGCGGATGGGGCCGGCGGCCAGGGTCCGCATGACGAGTACGGTCCATTTGTCGCCGATCTGATCAAGGACCTCCCCTACCGAACGACAAATTTCCGCTGGCGACAGCTCAGGCTCGACGGGCTCTGGTTTCAAAAAGGTGCCTCCTTGCTCGACAGTGCGCCGTCCGGTTAACGGTCTCCATCGGTAACTACAATGGACGACAGCAGTGAGAACAGCAGTCATTACGGGCGCGGGGTCGGGCATCGGCTTGGCGCTTACGCGCAAACTGCTTCTTGAAGGATGGCGCGTCGTCGGATTGCAGCGGACGGCCTTTCCGGTCCCCGATGCGCAAATCGTCGGTGCGCTCCAGGCTGGCGATCTCCGCTTCATCCATGCGGATCTGTCTGACACCTCATCCCTCATGACAGGGTTGTCTGCCGTCCGCGCTTCCTGCGAGCGTATCGATGCACTCTTCAACAATGCGGGCATCATGAGCGATGGTCTTCAGTGGACGTCGTCCGGTCGGGAGGCGCATTTCGAGATTAACGTGCTCGCCCCCTATATCGTAACCATTGCGCTGCGCGACCTCGTGGCCCTTGGGGACAGCAAGACGATCCTCAATACCTCATCAAATAGTCTGCTCATGGTCCGAGATTTCGACATTACCAAGCTTGAGCAGCCTTCAGAGTTCAAGAAACTCATTGGCCCCTACGCCAAGTCCAAGCTGGCCTTGTCCCTCTGGTCGGCAGCTGTGGCTCCGACGCTCGATGCATTGGGAGTCCGCATTCTCTCGGTTGATCCCGGGCCGACCAAGACCGCGATGAGCGCGGGGCCTGGAATGCCGGCTTGGTTGCTGCCGCTCCGGCACCTGATTTTCAGGTCGCCCGCCAGAGCCGCTGACGTCCTCTATGACGCGGCCTTCCACAGCAAGGCTCCAAGCGGAACCTTCCTTTTGTCGGGCAAGCGGCGCGCCCCCAAGTGGGAAGATCAGGGTCCGGCCGTCTTGAAACTAGTCAACGCACTGCTGCTGACATCTATCGCGGATAATCGACAAGGCGCGAGCCGGGCAAACAGCAACTCAAACTCAAATCAAGTTGTCCAATTTTCCTTGGATCGGAATCACAATGAGCTCGCTTGATACCAAGGTCGCGTTCGTCACGGGGGGTGCGCGCGGGATAGGCGCCGCCATCGTTGAACGTCTCGCCCAAGAGGGCGCTATCGTACGCTTTACCTATGTTTCGAACACCACTGCGGCTGACGGCCTCGTGACGCGTCTGAACGCGGCCGGCGGTCAGGTCGACGCGGTACGGGTCGACGCAGCCGATATCGAGGCCACTCAGTCAGCGATCCATGCGCTGGTGTCCGCCAAGGGCGGGCTGGACATAGTGGTGGCCAGTGCGGGCGCATTCCTGCTCGGACCGATCGACACCTTCGCCCAGGAAGACTTCGATCGGGTCATGAACATCAATGTGCGCGGGGTCTGGGGCCTGATAAAGGCGGCCGCCCCGAAGATGCGAACGGGTGGACGGATCGTCACGATCGGCAGCACTGTCGCGAACCGCGCCGGCTGGCCCGGCGTCACGGTCTATATGGCGTCGAAGGCCGCAGTCGCCGGCATGGTCCGGGGTCTGGCCCATGAACTCGGTCCCAGGAGGATCACCGTCAACAACATCCAGCCCGGGCCGACAGAGACCGACAGCAATCCGGGCGACGGGCCCCAGGCCGATTTCCTACGGTCGATCAGCCCCCTTGGCAGAATGGGTCAGCCTTCTGAAATCGCGGCGCTTGTCGCCTATTTGGCGGGCCCTGAGGGCGGATACGTTACAGGTTCCAGCTTGACGATCGACGGCGGCGCTAACGCCTGAGACCGTCGCCTGGCGGGCCCGGTAGACTGTCCACCAGGATTTTGGGCCGTAGAAAGGAAACATCGGTGGGAGGTCTGGCTGCGCAGCTTGTGAGCGCCTTTGGCGATATTGGTCGAATGAGCGCCTTCTATGACGACGAGATCACTTGGTCGTTGCCGCCCAGTGTCAACGGCACCGTACCCGGCGTGAAATCTCCGTTCCGCGGTCGCAAAGACGTCCTGAAGCTGCACGCTGTGATCAACAGCGCCTACGACGCCGCAAGCATGCGCGTCGAGATCCTCGACGATTTGGACAACGGCGAGGTCAGTGCCGTGCGCTTCAACTTCAGCGCTAGGGAGCTGGCTTCAGGGGAGACCTGGACCGGCTCCTACACCCTCTTCGCCCGGAGCCGGGGAGGGCTGATCTTCGAGGTCCACGAGGGAATGGACACCCTTGCGGCCATGCGTTTCCATGGCCTCGCCCTTCTGTGAGCTCTCAATAGGTTGACGTAAATGCCTGCTCAGGTCGAGGTGAGGTGCGGTTTTGAAGATCGAAATTTCTCGAGTGGACAATCTCAGCCCCTCAGATTTTGTTGACGTCCTACGTCGCTCAGGGCTGGCCGCGCGACGTCCAGTGGAGGACGAAGGCCGCGTCTACCGCATGCTAACGAACTCTAACCTGATTGTCGTCGCTCGAGACGAAGAAACGGGACAGATTGTTGGAGTGGCTCGCTCAGTTACGGACTTTTCATATTGCTGCTACCTCTCTGATCTCGCCGTAGATCAGGCGTTTCAGGGGCAAGGTATTGGCAAGAAGCTAATCGAGAAGACGAGAGAAGCTGCGGGACCAGAGGCGATGTGCCTTCTTCTTTCCTCGCCTGATGCTATGTCCTTTTATAAAGCCATCGGCATGCCTCAGCCGGACAACGCATTCCTGTATAAGCGGGAGCGCTGAGGCGAACCGCGGCTCACGACCCTTCTCGGAGGTCCGCAATGTCCAACGTCCACAAGGCGATAGGGTCTATCCCCGCGCAGAGGATTGCTGCTCACCACAAAGCCTATGCGCCTGACGAACAGCCGTAGAAATCAACCCTCATCTGATCTGCTGCGCCGAGGGATCCGTGAGTTTCATCACTGACCCTGGTCGGGCCGTGCATCGGGCCTCAACTAATGCTGCGTCACCTGAAACGCTGCAGGTGATCAACCAGGGCGCGCAGCTTTGGCGCGACGTTGCGGCGGCTCGGGTAGTAGAGGTAGAAGCCGGCGAAGCGCGGGCAATAGTCCTCGAGAACGGGCACGAGTTCGCCCCGCTCGATCGCGGAGCGAAAGCTTTCTTCCATGCCAAAGGTGATGCCGGCGCCGGCGATCGCGAGCTTGATCATCAGGGCCATGTCGTTCGTCGTGATCTCCGGCGCGACGGCGACGCTGAACGCCTTGCCGCGCTCGGAGAATTCCCAGCGATAGGGCGCGACCTTAGGCGCGGAACGCCAGCCGATGCAGCGATGGGCGGCAAGCTCGCTTGGATGCGAGGGCGCCCCGAAGCGTTCGCGATAGGCTGGGGCGCAGACGGCGATCTGCCGTTCGTCGCCAGCGACGGAAACCGCAACCATGTCCTGCTCGATCACCTCGCCGAGCCTGACGCCGGCGTCGTATCCCTGGGCGACCATATCGAACGCCTCATCCGTCACCATGATATCGATCTGGATCTCCGGATTGGCCTCGGCGAAGGCCGCCAGGAATGGCCCTGAAAGGAAGCGCTCGGCGATCGAAGAGACAGCGAGCCGCAGTTGCCCGCGCGGGCGCTCCCCTAAGTTTCCAGTGATCTCAACTGCCGCCCGCATGTCCGCGATGGCGGGCGCCACCTCGGCGTGGAGACGTTCCCCGGCCTCGGTCAAACTGACGCTGCGCGTCGTGCGCCGGACGAGGGCGATGCTGAGCGTCTCCTCCAGCCGTCGGATCGTTTGACTGACCGCCGAGCGGGTAACGCCCAAGCGGTCGGCGGCGGCGCGGAAACTTCTCTCCTCAGCAACGAGCGCGAAGACGGCAAGTGCGTTGAGATCTGGCTCCATTGGTTAGCAGAACTTTCTACATTGGTTACAATTGATCATCTTATCTCGACAATGAGTCAGATCTATCTGTGTGGCAACCGCTGTTTTGCGGCTCAGACATCAACCCAAAAGGAAACGAGCATGTCCCTAGACAAGGTCGTCCTCATCACCGGCGCGTCGAGCGGCATCGGCGCGGCCATCGCCCGCGAGCTTGGCGCCGCCAGGGCGAAGGTCATGCTCGGTGCGCGCCGCACGGACCGGCTGGAGGCGCTTGCCGGAGACGTCAGCGCGGCGGGCGGTGAGGCGCTGACGCGCCGCCTCGACGTCACCGACCGCGACGATGTCGCCGCCTTTGCCGACGCCGCGCGTCACGCCTGGGGGCGCGTGGACGTCATCGTCAACAATGCGGGTATCATGCCGCTATCCCCAATGGCCTCAATGAAGGTCGATGAGTGGGACCGGATGGTGGACGTAAATATCAAGGGGGTGCTGCACGGCATTGCTGCCGTGCTGCCAGAAATGACAGCACGGGGTTCCGGCCATATCATCAACATGGCCTCCATCGGAGCGCTGAGGGTCGTTCCGACCGCAGCCATCTATTGTGCGACCAAATTCGCGGTAAGGGCGATCTCGGAGGGTTTGAGGCAGGAGCACGACAATATTCGGGTCACCTGCATCCATCCTGGTGTGGTCGAAAGCGAACTGGCTGACACGATCACCGACTCCGCGACGGCGGAAGCAATGAAAATCTATCGCGCGATCGCACTGCAGCCGGACTCCATCGCCCGGGCCGTGCGCTTCGCCATCGAACAGCCTGACGATGTCAACGTGAACGAGATCGTCATCCGGCCGACAGCAGCCAGATAATGCGGAGCATCCGGTTCGACGCGGATCGCGGGGACCTACCGGGGACCTGTTTGGACGCCGATTGACAAGTCGATCGCGTGCGACGGAGGACCTCTCGTCACTCACGGGGCAATCATTCCGCCAGCCGGCGAGAGCCCAGTTTACGAGATCAGGTCGCTTGAGCATGAGTTCGTGGCCGGCATCTACGGCGACTTCGGTTAGAGTCTCATAGTCTTCTCGCATGGGTTCGGCCAGGCGATCATGAAGCGTGTTACAGACACCGTCTCGCGGGGAAGATCGCGGGCCGACGATGATCGTCAAGGAGCCGATCGGCGTCTGCGCCTTCATCACCGCCTGGAACTGGCCGCTTATCCAGATCGCCTGCAACGTGGCCCCGGCCATCGCGACCCGCCCGCCGCCCAGGTGTCGATCAACGGCGGCGGCGACCTGACCGCGCCCTTCGGCGGCTACAAGATGAGCGGTAACGAACGCGAGTGGGACGACTTCGACTTCCGCGAGTCTCTGGAGACCAAGGCCATCCTCGGCTACGTGCCGAAGGTCGCCGCGGAATAGCGCATTCGGGGGATGGGTCCTTATCGATGCATCGTGGGAGGCGCAGGCGGGCGGAAGCTACAACGCCGCGGTCAGAGGTCCTCATTGAATCCGAAAGAGCCCACAGTTAGGCCGTGCCTGAAATAGAAGCGGTGCGCTGCGGAGCGTTGAACCCCCGAATCCAATGCCAGCGTGTCACATCCTTCGGCCCTCGCCCTGGCTTTGCACCAGCCTATCAAGGTTGCGCCTAGGCCGCGCCCTCGCTCTCCCTCGTCCGTAACGAGATCGTCAACGTAAAAGCGAAGTCCCTGATACGTCGTGTGATAAACTCGGTACACAGCCAGGGCTTTCGGCTCTCCCGAGAAGTGAAGTACCGCCATGCGAGCGCCTTCCACGAACATCTGGCCGAGATACGCCGCATAATCGATGGGCAAATTAGGCCTAAGCTTTCGATGCAACCATTCGGTCTTTCTCAACCACATTACAACGGTATCCCCGTCCTCTTGGAGTAGATGCACGGCATGGTCCACGTATACTATTCCCCCACAATCGTTCTTAAAAACGCGTCCCTGAAGGCGCCAATGCTCGCTCAACTCGTCTGGGCTTCCGCCAGCGCAGCATTGAAGGGAATAGTATGGTCGGTCGTGTAATGGGCATCAAGCGCAGCATGGTTTTCCTGCCGTTCGATGACAAGCAACTGACCTGGATATTTAGGCTGGCTGCGTAAGCCTGCACAAGGCGCTCTGGCTCATTGCCTTCGCATCGCTCATCGTCTTAACGGCCGTCGGCACAAGCTGCTCAATCTGCAATTCGTCCATACGACCCCAACTTTCGGTGATGATCGGCCTCATCAACGTGCAGTGAGGCTTCGACGCGATACGCGGCGCCAGATCGACGGCGCGCCAAAGAAGTACCACAGCGCCATGACCGGATCGCAGACGAAGCATCCGAACGAAGACGTCGGCGCGAAGGGAATGATCGGGTTGCCGTACAGGTCATGTGCGATGTCCCAACCGCTGTGGAGCAACCAGGCGACCCCTATCGCGCGATAGTCCGTCAGGCCTCGATAGGCGAGGAGGGTGATGAGGGCGCAGAAGGCGATCTCCCACGGGCCGAAACCACCCCCGAAATAGGCGGCGCCGGCGCCGGCAACAAATACCGCGCTGAACTTCTGCCGCGCTGGTTCCTTCAGTAAAGAGCAAAGGGCGATGAAGACGAGGGCAACGACAACCGGCGCGATCAGCCCCAGCGCGGTCACAGGTGTCGGGGTGGCTCTAAGCATTCTCTGGGTCCTTTCTAAACACCCCTACGGCGCGATGAAGGGCTGGCAGTAACGCTGGATCAGAGCCTCGACTGCGTGGTGCGCGCGCGCGTCTGCCGTGGGGTCGCGCAAGAAGCGCGCCGAGGCATGATGCGTCAGATAGATTCCGCACAGTTCCCAGACGAATTGAGCAGCGTCGGTATCGGCAGCCAGATGCCCGAGCTGAATGGCGCGCCCGACGAGGCCAAGCAGCATCTCTCGCCACTGTCGTTCGAGCTCGACCGCATATGCCCGAACCTCGCCGTCGAGATCGTCGAGTTCGAACAGCGCCGCGGCCACGGGGCACCCTCCGCGTAACCCGGCGCGCTCGGACCAGCCCAGCCAGCGCTCGATCACTACGCGCAGGCGCGGCAACCCCTCCGCCGCCTCATGAGCGGGCCGCACAATGTGTTCTTGCGCCACGTCCACCATTCGCCCGAACAGATCGAGGTGTAGCCGTGTCTTGGAGGCGAAGTGAGCGAAAATCCCGCTCTTGGAGAGGCCGCTGGCGCGCGAGAGGCCGCCAAGTGTAACGCCAGACAGGCCCTGTACGCTCAGCATGCGCAGACCTGTTTCCAGCAGCATCGCTCGGGTCGTCTGTGCTTTCATACCTTTTTGTACGACCGGTCGTGCTATTTTTCAAGCGCCCGTGAGGCGGATATGCCCGGCGATCGCCGGATCTGGTCGAACCCGGCTCCAATAGCGACTGTATGAACGCGTCTGCACCATCCGCCTTGGGCGTCTTGCCCCGCGGCAAGTCAGGATGTCGATTGGCGCCCACCGCCGACCGCCTTGGCGAGCAAACCAAGGAGTTGGGTTTGCTCCGGTAAAGAGAGCCTGGCCGCCGGCGACCCCGAGGTCATCGCCTCGATGAGGCTCAGTCGAACCGCGCGTCCCTTGGAGGTCAATTCCAGCGTCTTCACACGTCGATTGAGCGGGTCGATGCGGCGTTCCACCAACCCTTTCTCCTCAAGCCTGTCGGCGAGAAAGGTGACCGTGGAAGGGTCGCATCGGAGGTTCAGGGCCAGGTCCTTCATGGAGAGCCGCACCGCGCCCGGCGTCAGCCGCCAAAGGGCGTTCGCCAAGGCGTGCGTCAGGTCCAGGTCCGCCAGCGTCTGATCGACGGCCGCGTTGGTCTGGTCGGCCAGCGCGAAGGTCAACTCAACCAAGGCGTAGATCAGGTCTTTGGGCGTATCGGGCGCATCCATCCAGCCATATAGTTTGATATTCCAATCCTTGACAAATCCAATCGTAATGCGCAGTTTTCAAAAACTTGGAGTCTCCAAGGATTGGCCCGCGGAAAGGTCCACGCATTGCGCATTGTCATATTTGGCGCCACGGGCGGCACGGGCCGCGAAGTGGCGCGGCAGGCGTTGACCGCCGGGCATGACGTCACGGCCTTCGTTCGCCGACAGCCAACAGGCCTTGCGGAGGAGAACCAACGTCTGAGGATCGTCGTCGGGGATTTCGGCGAGCAGGCGGTGGTGGATCGGGCCGTGCATGGCCAGGACGTAGTGATCAGCGCCCTGGGGTCCAACCAGAAGGGAGCCGTCACGGTCTGCACTGACGGCATGCGCGCCGTTCTGGCGGCGATGCAACGGGAGGGCGTCCGGCGGTTGCTGGCGGTCAGCGCTCATGGAGCCGCCGAAAGCCATGACCGGTCACTGTACGTGCTCGCCGTGTGGGCAGCGCTGGCGGCCAAGATGCGTGACAAGGAAGCCATGGAGGAACTGATCCGTGCTTCCGACACCGACTGGACCATCGTGCGCCCGCCCGCCCTGACCGATGGCCGAAAGACGGACGCCTATCGCGCCGGTCTGGACATCAAGATCGGTATCACATCGAAAATCTCGCGCGCCGACCTCGCCGCCTTCCTTCTCGCAGCGGCGGCGGACGGAGCATTCGTCCACGCGACGCCAAGAGTCGCCCTATGAGCCGCGAGCCCTGGTCCGTCGAGGGCAAGGTCTGTCTGGTCACAGGCGCTACCGGCGATATGGGCCGGGTGATCGTCGGCGATCTCGCCCGACGCGGCGCCATTGTGGAGATGGTTTGCCGCAGCGCGGAACGCGGCGAGGCGCTCAAGCGCGAAATAGCCGAGGCGACCGGCAACCAACGCGTCGACTACCTTGTCGCGGACCTTTCGGATCAGGCCGCCATCCGAAAATTGGTCGAGGTCTTCCGAGGCCGCCACGATGTGCTGCACGTGCTGGTGAACAACGCCGGCGCCCATTTTCGCGAGCGTCGTCTCAGCGTGGACGGAATTGAATGCCATCTGGCGATCAACCACCTGGCACCGTTTCTCCTCACCAATCTGTTGATCGAGTTGCTTACGGCCGGTGCCCCCTCCCGTGTCGTCAATGTCGTCTCGCAGTCGATGGCGGGCGTCACTCTCGATCTGGACGACCTGCAAAGCGAACGACGTTTCCGGCCCATGGAGGCGTATGGCCGCTCCAAGCTCGCCCTGCTCATGACCGGCTATGCGCTGGCACGACGCCTTGCCGGGGCGAAGGTGACAGTCAACGCCCTGCATCCTGGGCTTGTCTCTACGTCGATCGTCGATGACCTTGCGCCCATGATCGTCAAGCCGTTCCTGGGCGTGATCAAGGCATTCATGCTGTCGCCGCAAGAGGGGGCCAAGCCGGCCTTGCATCTGGTGACCGCGCCGGAACTGGCGGACGTCACGGGCGCCTATTTCCTACGGATGAAGCAACGGCGCACCGCGCCGTCGTCCGACAATCTGAACCTCCAAGAAAAACTCTGGCGGATCAGTGCGCGCCTCGTATCGCTCGAAGGCCGACTGTGACCCCTGTCGAACGAGGCCACGCAAAAACGGGGCTCGTCACCGGAACGAGTGGCGAGGACCTCTCCTGAAAGTGGCTAGGGGCGGGTCGCTACGGCGATCCGCTCGCCGCTCGAAGGCGCAAGACGCGCTCAATCCCAGTGCTTGCGATGATGAAATGGCGCACCCGACAGGATTCGAACCTGTGACCTACGGCTTCGGAGGCCGTCACTCTATCCAGCTGAGCTACGGGTGCCCTTAAACTTCACCTAGTCCCGGCGACCGACCCAGGTCAACGAAACATGGCCGTCTCAAATCCTAATCGCCTTTCGATCCATTCCACAGCGATCTGCGCTCCGTCGCTACGCTGACTCTGTCGGCGCCTCGCTACACCGCACCCTAGTTTGCTTACGCGGTGCTTACGTGAGATTTTCGAGGCCTCTGAGGGGAATGCACCTGCCGAGTAAGGCTTTGATTTTCTTAGTAGTCTCAATCTCCTTCATTATCCAAAACCACTTGACATCAGCCTTCGGAGGGCGACGCTCTATCCAACTGAGCTACGGGTCCTTCTCGGCAACTCCATAACCCGAAATGCGCGCCAACGG
>Ga0255353_1000762_pt1 | contig 19659 bp, 20 predicted proteins | sample HBST25metaG_FD_189941 | JGI IMG/M metagenome (GOLD analysis project Ga0255353, IMG submission 189941) | Peat soil microbial communities from Stordalen Mire, Sweden - H.B.S.T25 | ecosystem: Environmental > Terrestrial > Soil > Wetlands > Peat | place: Sweden: Norrbotten County, Stordalen Mire...
CCCCTGCCGGTATCGTCCTGTAAGCTGAAATACGATGCCTTTCTCAGTAAGATTTTCCGTCTCTCTTGCCGTCACAGCCGTACTGGCTTTGTCTTTCGCAACTCGTGTCCAGGCGCAAAGCACCGCCTCGCCCACAGCCGGCAATGGCACATACATTGCCAGCGATCCGCTGGCCGGTGTGCACTACGACAACCGCTACGATGTTTCCCTTGGCATGGCCTACCGGCACATCAAAGCCGGACCGAATGTGCTCCAGGGCGCCAACCTCGGCGGACTTGATCTCTCCGCTTCCTATTGGTTCAGCAGGCACTGGGCCGTCGAAGGCTCGGGCCGCTACTACCTGGGCACCAGCGGTGTCGGCCGGCCCAACGACCAAGACATCAAAGGCCCCTTCGTTAGTGAGCAAATCTTCGCCGCCGGTCCCGAGTGGCTGGGTCCGCACAACAGGCACGGCGCGCTGATTGCCCACGCCCTCTTCGGCGGAGCGCACTTCGATTCGCATACAGGACTAATCACCAACCAGGCGCAGGGAGCGGCCTTCTACAACAATCAGGTTGCGCCCGCGGCCATCATCGGCGGCCACATGGACCTGAATCGCTCGGCTCACTGGGTATTCCGCATCACGCCCGACGCGGTGGTGACGCGCTATGGCATCAACTACGGCTCTAAGATTACCCAGACCGATGTCAACTTTGCCCTCTCGGTCGGCATCGAGTACAAATTTAACAAGAAGCGGTAAATCACCGGCGCATCGTTGATGTCGGCTATCGCCGTTTCCAAACGCTTATCTTTCCAAAATGACGCCGCCTTCTCTTAAAACGAGGCGGCGTCCTTCTTTTGAGGCCATGATCTTCGATAAAGTGGGATTGGCTCCCGAAATCGTCCGAGAGCTGCATCCCCTCCCGGCGATCCTTGTGGACATACTACCCGCAGGCGATATGCTGTATTGGTTAGCGGCTCATCCTTCCCCTGTCGAGTGCTCTTCGGGCGCGGGTGGCCACAAGGCAGGGTTCCATGGACATGAGAGATACGCTTGGAGTATTGCTTGCGGGCGGCGCGGGAGAACGCCTCTTTCCCCTCACGCGCGATCGCGCTAAACCTGCCGTGCCCTTTGGCGGTCACTACCGCATCATCGATATCACCCTCTCCAACTGCATCAACTCCGGCCTGCGCAAGGTCTTCATCCTCACCCAATACAAAGCTCTCTCCCTCAACCGGCACATCCGCGAAGGCTGGACCGGCATCGTGGCCCAGGAGTTGGGCGAGTTTTTCGAGTTAATGCCGCCCATGCAGCGCACCGGCTCCAACTGGTATATGGGCACCGCGGACGCGGTCTATCAGAACATCTACTCCATCGGCAGCGAACAGCCGAAGTACATCATCATCCTTAGCGGCGACCACATTTACAAGATGGACTACAGCCGCATGTTGGAGTACCACAAGGAAACCAAGGCTGAGGTCACGCTGGCCACGCTGCCCATCCCGCCCAATGACGTCAAGCAGTTTGGCGTTGTCGAGGTCGGCCAGAACGCAGAGATCAAGGGCTTCCAGGAAAAACCCGCCTCCACCAGCTTCCGTTCGCCCTTCAACCCCAACGCCGTGGATGCGTCCATGGGCATCTACATCTTCAACACCGAAGTTTTGCTGAAGGCGCTGATCGCGGACGCTGAAGACCCCGACTCAAAACACGACTTCGGCCACAACATTCTGCCCAGCATGTTGGGCAAGAAGAAGATGATGGCCTACAGCTTTGTCGATGAGAACAAGCAGCAGGCGCTCTACTGGCGCGATGTCGGCACGCTCGACGCTTATTACGACGCCAACATGGACCTCTGCGCGGTTTCGCCCGTCTTCAACCTCTACGACAAAAACTGGCCCATGCGCACCCGCGTGCGCCAGTATCCGCCGGCCAAGTTTGTTTTTGGTGAGCCGGGCCGCTCAGGCATGGCGGTCAACTCGGTAATCACCGCCGGCGTCATCATCTCCGGCGCCACAGTCTCCAACTCCGTGGTCTCGCAGGATGTGCGTGTCAATTCCTACTCCGCTGTCGACGCCAGCATTGTCTTTTCCCACGTCAATATCGGTCGCCACTGCCGCATCCGCCGCGCCATCATCGACCGCCATGTCCACATTCCCGAGGGCACCGTCATCGGCTACGACCCGGTCGAGGACAAGCGGCGCTACTTTGTCACCCCCTCCGGCCTGACCATCGTCACCCGCGATGCCTCACTCTTCGAAAACCCCGTCGATCCCGATTTCCAGTTGCGCTACTAGCTCTTTGACCGCTTGAAGAAAACCTTCCGTGCCCCATCCATTTCGCGTTGTCGGGGCCCCCACGGACAGGTCTTCGTCCGTGGGGTGGCTGAGCGAAATGGGTGGGATAGCACGAACGCAAAAGAAACGAATTCATGCGATCAGAGAACTGGTGTGCTGTCTCAGAAGAATGTCACACAAATGTATTGTCATTCTCAGCGGCCAGCCCCTGAGCGTGTCGCTGGGGTGATCAGTCGAAAGAGCCTGCATTTTGCGTCGGAAGCGCGCGCCCTCAGGCCCCGCTCTCCGCCGCACTGGCACCTAACCAATACGGCGAATAAAATCTACGGATTCGCGACGGTAAAGAACAATGGAGTGTTCGTTGGGCTCGTAGGGCTTGCGGCGGTCAAGGTATTGAATCCCGCCACATAAATCTTGCTCCCGTCACCTGATACCAGAAGCCCGGACGCAAGGAATCCAGCCGGAAGCGCCGAGTTCGGCGTAATCGTGGTCGCCGTGTAAGGCGATGTCGCGCTGATCCTCTCGATCGTCGTCACTCCATTTGTCGTGTCAGCCAATGCCACGATGAATGCACCATGCGTTACATCCGGCGCAATCAGGTATGGATACGGATTTCCACTCGGGAACGTTACGGCTCCGTTCGTCGCCCCCGCCCATGTGAGCTGGTTTGAAGAATTGATCGTTAGAAAATCAAGCACATTATCGTAAGACGACAGCACCCCGGCCGTTCCCGCCGCGCTTCCTGACCCGATGATGCGCATTGGCCATCCGCCCTGCGATCCGGGCAGAGGTTGATTATTTACTGGAAACGCCGTTATGTTGCTGAGGGCTGCGGAGGTGCTCTCCAGAACCGGCGCACTGCTGAAGAGGCGCACCTCCTTGTCCACTCCTGAATAAACAACAATGGCGTCAGCGCCGTTCACCGTCGCCGCGTCAATCGCGTAAGGACTATTGCCTGCTGTGACGGTCGAAATGGTTCCAAGCCCATTGGTTGCTGAGATGGTGAACTGCCCAAGGTTTCCAGCGCCCGGCTCGGTCACGTAGCCGTAACCGTTCCATGCCACGATGCTCGCCAGTCTAGTACCGCTGACCGTTAAAACGCCCGTCGTTGAGTTGCCAGCCGTCGAGTTAACGCTTTGCAAGTTATGATCCGAAAGAAGGACTCCGGTTCCAGCAGTCCCGCCATCAACCGTAATTGCGGTGTTCAACGGCGCCACCGCGCCTACCAGCGGAGCATTTTCTAAAAATGTCCCTGCCGGGAGTGAGTACTCCTGGATATCGAAAACTTCCCCGGGGTTAAAGTACGCCGTCGTCTCACCCGGACTCTCCGCCAACTGCTGCTGATCGGTGGTTATCGCTACCCACGCCGGGGTGCACATGGCGTTTGTACTCACCGGGCAGTTGAACTGCACGAAGGACGAAACCTCATTGATTGAAAGGTTGGCAGTGAAATAGCCCGCGGTGACATCAGCCGCGCTGATGGTGTAGGACATCGTCGCCCCCAACACGGTCCAGTCAATGACATCTCCCGTCTGGATTCCTGTCGCATTGATCTGTACCGCGAAGGGACTGCCGGGAATTTCCGCCTCCGATATGGCGGGATACTTCGGCGTGAGTGTGATAACCCGCGACGCCGTTATCGCGATGCTCGCCGGACCTGATTTCGTCCCATCTTCCGTCGAGGTCGCCGTGACGGTGTCCGTGCCCGATGTGGGAACGGTGAGGGGCGCGGTATATACCCCGGCGGTGGTGATCGCCCCGTATTTCGCCGACCAGGTGACGGCAGAACTATAGCTTCCTGTCCCAGTCACTGTGGCAGAGCATTGGCTGGTCTGCGTCGTCTGGTGAGCTGGCAGGGTGGCCGGCAAGCACGACGCGCTCACTGAGGTAATGGTCGGCGCCGCTGTGATCGTGATCGTCGCCGCGCCGGATTTGGTCGTGTCTTCCGTCGAGGTCGCGGTAATCGTCGCCGTGCCCGGCGTTGGAACAGTGGCGGGCGCTGTATAAACACCCGCGCTCGTGATCGTACCCGCGCTCACCGTCCACGTCACACCGGAACTGTAACTCCCGGTCCCCATAACCGTGGCAGCGCATTGGCTGGTCTGCGTCGTCTGCCCGGCTTGCAGGCTGGTGGGGTTACACGACGTGCTGACCGAGGTGATGGTAGGGGTTGTCGAGGAGTTGCCGCCTCCGCCTCCGCCGCAACCGGCAGCACACAACATTCCGAGCAAACATAGGGAAATGATTGCTTTGCATTTCATAAGGCCTCCTGTCTTAAAAGGGCACCGTTCTCTGGTGTTGCAATTGGGTCTTGATTTTAGCATGAAACATTTCACATTTACTGAACGCACGTGGCCTGGCAAAACGAAAGTTTTTTTGCCCGGCATCCCTTGCGCTCTTACGCAGATTTTGCCCTTCGTTCACTACAAATCTGGCTTACCATCAGGCCCCGTTGAACACCCATCGCAACGCTCTCGGGCTACACTTTCAATATGGCCGCCCCAATCCTCACCTCTCAGATGACCTCGCTGCTTGCCCGCATGAACGAGCTGGCCTCCAGTGCGCCGTCAATCGAAGCCCTCGAGAAAGGCATTGTCGACGCTATTGCCGATCAGCTCCCATACTGCAATTGGACCGGCTTTTATATGCTCGACCCTTGCGATCCCCAGACCCTGGTTCTTGGCTGCTTCGCCGGTGAGCCAACCCCTCATGTGCGTATTCCCGTCGCTCAAGGCATCTGCGGCGCTGCGGTTGCTTTGGGCCAGACGGTTGTCGTGGACGACGTGAATGCCGACCCGCGTTATCTTTCCTGCTCCATCAAGACCAAATCCGAGATTGTTGTCCCCATCCACGCGCAGGGCAAAATCGTTGGTGAAATCGACATCGATAGCCATACCCCCGCCGCCTTCACCGCCATCGACCGCATCTTCCTTGAAGAAGCGGCTCGCATTGTCGGCGCCTGGCTCGAAAAACATTCTCCCGAATCGCTTGACAGGACAGTCGCTCGTCCAATTTAGACAAAATCACTGCCCGGCCCTTGCCGCCAATGGAACTTATCTCGAAAATCCTTCGTACTAGCGCAATATGCAATGCGTGGGTACATTAAGCTGGAGCGGGATAGGGTTGGCGTGGCCGGACAAGCACCGCCGCGATCAAAGCCTGTCGCCGGGAGCCACGGCCAGAGCGCAGCGGCGCGACATGGAAGTCCAGCAATCGGACGCCCGCGCTTCTGGTACGCGGAAGACGCCGGGCGGCAATGCCATTGCGAAAGGCTGCGTTCAGGCGGGTTCCGACGTAGTGTCTACCCTTCCAAAGCGCGGGGAGGCAGCTTCTCTGGAGATCGACTGGTCCCAAATCGTCCGCCGCTGCCTTGACGGCGATTCCAGCGCGTGGGCTGAGCTGGTCCGCGCCCAGCATAGGCGTGTCTACGGCCTCTGTTACCGCTTCACCGGCAACCCGACCGACGCCGAAGACCTCACGCAAGACGTTTTTTTGAAGATCTATTCCAACCTGGCGAGCTTTGACACCGGGCGCGGCAGCCTGCATGTGTGGATCGCCGCCATGACGCGCAACCTGCTCGTGGACAATTTCCGGCGGACCAAGAATCTGCGTGCGACTTCCTCTTTGGATGACGGCTGGGAGTCGGCGGAAGAACTCAAGCCGATTGACCGGCTTACGGCTCGCGGCGTCTCGCCGCACGAGGCCGCGGCCAAAAAGGAACTGGCAAAAATGGTACAGGAGGCCCTGTCGCGCGTCTCGGTCGAGCTGCGCGAGGCTGTCATCCTGCGCGATTTGCAGGACTTGGACTACAAAGAGATCGCATGCGTACTCGATATTCCTGAAGGAACCGTCAAGTCACGTATCAGCAGGGGCCGCGCGGAACTTGCGAGGCTTCTGGAACGTAATAGACGGGAGGTGATGTGATGGCAGAGCGCACTTTCATTCCGAGTTCTCCGGCCTGCGGGCAGTGGGAGACACTTTTGGCGGACGCGCTGGACGGGCTGCTGAAGCCCGAGGACGAGATTACGTTTAACGCGCACAGAGCCGTCTGCCCGGCCTGTTCCGCCCTTTACGAGGAGGCGCGCAAGGGCCGCGAATGGCTGGAGTTCCTGTCGCCTGAGCCGGAGGTACCGGCAGGGCTGCTGGCTAGAATCCTCGCCGTGACCGGTCCGGGACAAGCCTTGGGTTATGGCCTGGCAACCGCCGGCGGTAATGTTTTCCCGATTCACCCCGCCTCCATTCCCGCTCCAGCCTGGCAGCGTCCCGGCATGATGGCCCACCTTCGCCGCTTCGCCGAGCCTCGCCTGATGCTGACGGCGGCGATGGCTTTCTTTTCCATCGCCATGACGCTTGGCCTCACGGGCATTCGCTTTAACAGCTTGCGGCTCTCTGACCTGCGCCCCGGTTCATTTCCCAGCCAGGCCCGTTCCTTCATCGAGCGCAGATTCACCATGGCTTCAACCCCCATCATCCGCTACTACGACCACTCACGGCTGGTCTATGAGGTGCAGACGCGGATGCGGGAGTTGCGCCGGACCACACAAGGCGAAGGCCAGGGCCAAAGCGGCGACCTCCAGCAGAAGCCGGCCGGCGAGTCCAATCAGACCCCTGCTCACAAAGACGGAGGCACCTGGGCGGACCCATCACAACAGCCTGTCCCTCCGGCTGCTGAACCAGCTCTCAACGATTCGGATGTTTTAGAAAACTCCCTGGCATTTCTGCACCGGCCCGCGCTCTCTGGCGGCTCCCCAGGCGAAATTTGGGAAAGGAGCATAGTATGGATTGCGTAAATCATAATGGAATCAACGCGACAGCCTATTGCCAGAACTGCGGCAAAGCTCTCTGCGCCAACTGCGTGCGTTCGACCGCCGGAGGACAACTCCTCTGCGAACCCTGCGCGACGGCATGGCAGAGCTTTCAACCGCCCTTCATTCCGCCGCCTCCAGCAAGCGGTCCCCACCCCTCCGCTGCTGCCGTGCTGGGATTGATTCCCGGCGTCGGCGCCATGTACAACGGCCAGTTCTTGAAGGGCTTCATCCACGTGGCCATCTTCGCGGTGCTCTGCGCGCTGGCCAACCTCAACGAGTACTTCGGCTTTGGCATTGCCGCCTGGATCTTCTACCAGGTGTTCGAGGCCTACAACACCGCCAAGGCGCTGCGCGATGGCCAGCCAGTGCCCGATCCCCTGGGGCTAAACGAGGTAGGCAACTGGCTGAACATGGGGACACGGCCGCGGAATTCTGACCAACCCGGCGCTCCGCAGCCTCCGGCCGGGCCTGCCGCTGAGGGTTATCAGCCCCCTTATCAGGCCCCGTTCCCGCCGCCCGGCTTTATCGATCCCGCCGCGCCCCTGCCGCCCGTTTACTGGCGGCGCAGGGAGCCCATCGGCGCCATCGTTCTGATTGCCCTCGGAGTGATGTTCCTGCTCGGGCAGTTGGATATCTTCCACGGACGCTTCTTTGCGTTCGCGTTGCCGGTATTGCTCATCGCACTCGGCGTCTGGCTCTTCGTTCGCCGTATGGGAGATTCACAAGGAGGCTCCAAATGAACACCTACATCATGATTCGCCGCCTGCGCGGTCCCGCCATTCTGCTGTTGATCGGGGGAGTTTGGCTGCTCCATTCCACAGGCGTAATTGACCACCCTTTTCATTGGTTCTGGCCGATTCTGTTGATTCTCCTTGGTGTCCTTATGCTGGCTGAACGCTTGGTGCTGACAGCCGGGGGCGGCTATCCCCAGGGACCATATCCGGGCCAGCCCGCCGCAGGCGCAACTAGCCCTCAGGCGGGAACCGGCGTTCCACCCTACGCTGGGCAACCGGAAACCCCCAGTTCATCTAATTTCCCGGACTCCGGGAACCATCCCGAGGGAGGACAATCATGAGCACAACACCTCCAGCCACACCTCCCGGCGGCGCGCCGCCCCCGTATCCGCCTTACGATCCCCAGACCCAGTACCGCGTCTACCGGGAACAGCAGAAAGCCGCATGGCGCGCGCAGCGCGATGCCTGGAAAGCCCAGCGCTATGCCATGAAGTCAAGCTACGTGGGCATTTACGGTCCGCGAGTTCCTTCGGTCGTCGGTCCCATCATCCTCATCGGCGTCGGTGTCGTCGCTCTGCTCTTGCTCACCGGTCACGTCAATGCCGTCGCTTTCTGGTCCTGGTATGGCCACTGGTGGCCTCTGCTTCTGATCGGCGCTGGTCTGGCCATGCTCGTCGAGTGGGCGCTGGATATGCGCCGCAAGACACCCGTCCGCCGTGGCGGCAGCTTTGTGGGCATCCTTGTCCTGCTCGGTATCTTGGGGCTCGGCGCAGCCGGATGGAACCATGCGCAGCCCTGGTTTTCCCACTGGGACGGCCAGAACGAGGATTTCTTCAACTTCTTCGGCCTGCCGGAGCACGATCTCGACCAGCAGTTGCTCAACGCTCAGATTCCAGCCAACGCCGCCATCGAAATCAATAACCCCCGCGGCGACGTCAGCATCACGGCGGGGGATTCGCCCACCGTCACCGTGCAGGCGCACGAAATGGCTTACGCCAACTCAGACGATGATGCAAAGAAAATCTTCGACGCTGAAGCAGCGCATCTGACCGTGAACGGCAGCGCCATACTCATTAAGTCGGAGAACAACTCAAAAGGCCGGGTGAACCTCACCATCACCGTTCCCAAATCCTCCCATTTGACGGTCAATTCCGAATGGGGCGATGTGACCGCTGCCGGTCTCGGGACAGGAATCGACGTCTCCGCCCGTGGAGACGTTCACCTCAGCTCAATCTCCGGGCCGGTGCAGGCGCACTTCATCAATGGACGGCACGACACCTTCGCTGCCCACGATGTCCAGGGCGACCTCACTCTCATGGGTGACCTCAACGACCTCACCCTTTCCGAAATCAAGGGCAAGGTGACGCAGAACGGGGAACTCCTCGGTGATGTGCATTTGGAGACCATCCATGGGCCGGTGCATCTGCACACCTCGGTCACCGATCTGGAATTGGCTGAGTTGCCCGGCGATATGACTCTCGATTCCGACGACTTGCGCGTCAACGAGGCCAAAGGCACAGTGCATATCACCACCCGCTCCAAGGACATTGACGTCAACCAGATTTACGGCGACAGCTACGTGGAAACCCGCAACGGCCGCATCTCGGTCGAGCCCGCCGGAACCTTCGCGGTGGAAGCGAAAAACGATAAGGGCGACGTCGAACTGACGCTCCCGCCCAACCCCTCGGCCACCGTAAACGCGCGGACCCACAACGGAGACATTGTCACTGACTTCGGTCTTCCCATCAGCGGCGACGAGAGCAAGTCGCTCAGCGGCAAAATCGGTTCCGGCGCCGCCCGGGTCGTCCTCAGCGCGGAAAACGGCGACGTCCGCATCAAGAGAGGCTCAGGCTTCCCGCCAGCTCCGCCAGCCGCTCCACCGGCCGTCCCAACCAACCACAAGGCTCCCGGTGCGCCTCACCTGAAGCCGCCCAAGGTTCCGCCCGCTCCACCCGTCATCCAATAACGCTCCCACAAATCACGGAAAAAAACAGGCGCAGAAGGAATCCACCCTCCCGCGCCTGTTCCTTTTGCCTATGATGCCGATTCCGGCTGGCCAGCCTGCGAAAAACTCATTGTTTTGAAAGGGCACGGCTTCAGCCGTGCCGTAAACTCAACAAAAAAATGGCGGGCTTTAGCCCCTGAGGGATGTTTCTCTCGAATTCTTCCCAAGAATCGCAGCTGCTCAGACCGCAACGCGCGCAACGCGCGGGCCGATGCGTGTGAAAACCTCCCAGGGAATCGTCCCCGTGGTCTCGGCGTGATCGAACGCGGTGATACTTTCGCCGCCTTGCGTTCCCAGGATGACCACTTCGTCCCCCGGCTCGACTCCCGCGATTTCGGTCACGTCCACCACCGCCATATCCATGCTGATGCGGCCCACAAGAGGAGCGCGCATCCCGCGCACCAGCAGGCTGAAGCGGTTACCGAGATGCCGGTCGAGGCCGTCCGCGTATCCCGCTGCCACCAGCGCCAGCCGCATCGGCTCGGTAGCGACAAAAGTCCCGTTATAGCCCACCACTGCGCCCGCGGAAACCGGGCGCACCCCCACCACGCGCGTCTTCCACTCCATCACCGGGTGCAGTTGGGCTCGCGCCGCCGTCATCGACGGAGGCTCCAGCGGCTCAAACCTCGGGTCAAACTGCGGAATCACGCCGTAGAGCGCCAGGCCAGGACGCATCATCGCCTTCATCCCGTAACGAGCTCCCAGCGCGGCAATCGTCGCGGCGTCGCCGGCCAGAAGCGACGCGGAAGCGCCCACATTGAGCCACTCCGGCTCGAGCCCTGCGGCCTTGACCCTCCCCAGCGCCTCATCCATCAAGCCCAATTGCGCCTCGGTCGCTCTGCCATCCGCCTCGTCCGCGGCAAACAGGTGGGTCATCACGCCCTCCAACCGCAACGGCGACTGAGGAGTGAATCGCCCCAGAAGCGTTCCCGAGCCTGCTCCCTCCGCACCGAGATTCTCCGGCGCCACCCCCTGGCGGCTCATGCCTGTATCGATCTCCAGATGCACAGGAACTGAACCCGCCGCTGCACCCGCCTCGCGCGCCGCGCTTTCCAATTCGTCCAATTGCCACGGCTGCCAAACCACGGCAGTCAGGCCATCGCGCACAACGGCTGCTCCCTCGCCGGGAAAAGCGCCGCAAAGCACGAGCACTTTTGCCTCGGGGCACAGCGCTCTCGCGGCCACGCCCTCCTCCACGCTTGCGACGCCCAGCCACCGTGCCCCGGCGCGCACCACTGCCGGACCGCACAGCGCCATGGAATGTCCATACGCGTCTGCCTTCAGCACGGCCAGCAACTCCGCGTGGGGTGCGGCCAGTGTCAGCAAAAATCGGAAATTGTCTTCAAGAGCGCGGGTGTGAATCTCAACCCAGCAAGGGCGAATTGTCATCAGGCTGTCCAAGCCCTAGTTTAACTCCGGCAAAAGGTGAACTCACCGCAAATGCCGGGGTGAAGGGGTGCCCCATCCATTTCGCGGTCTTTGCGAAATGGGTGGGATACCGACTTTTCGCGTTCACCCCAGCAGCGCGAACGCCACCACGGTCTCGTCTTTCGCCGGTATCTCTTCCAGCAGCTCCGCCTCCAGATCGTGCGGAACCGTCATTTCGCAAGCCACCACATCGATTGCCTCGGCGCCGGTAAAGCACAGCTCGCAATGGGCCAGCGCGTCCCCGTCTCCCACGCGAACCGGCGGACCAAAAGCCCGGCAGGTCATCGGCCTATAGGCATACACATCGCAGCGGCCCGTGACAGCATCCAGCGCCGGGCAAGCCGCCTCGTTGGCGAAATCCTCAAAGCGCTCCTGGTCCAACTTCGAGTCGCCCAGCACGCCCGTCTCCGCATCGCCTGGAAACTCCACCCCATGCTCCGCAACCCACGCCCGCGCCCGAACCTCAATCTGCGCCGCAAGAGCCGGCTCTGTGGCCCGCAATATATCCATCCCTGAACGCAGACGCAGCGTATCCAGCGGGTTCAGGGCAAAGGCTCCATGGCAGCATTGCGTGCAGCCTTGCCGGCAGACCAGATGCGCGCCTGCGCGTTCCGCCGAATCGGCAAACGCGGCGCTCATAATTTGCACCAGTAGAGAATCACCTGCAGGGAGACGCATACCGGCAAGAATAACCGATTGCCCGCCACATATGTAAGCGCTAATATTGCCGAAAGTGGTTCAGCTTGAAGGGCACGAGCTTTGCAGGCTGCGGAAAAACTCAAACCGGAGGGAGGCGGGGGTTTTAACCCCCGCATAAGGCCAATGGGATCAGTGTCGGCTTTAGCCGCGGAGGAATGTGATTCGCGAGTTTCACCCTAAAAACAGTGTTTCTTGCAGCTTGTTTAGCCCCCAAGGGATCGGTTTTTCAAACTGACTCACTACTTTCTCGCGGAGGATTCCACATGTCTAAATTTCGCAGCTCCGTTATCCCCGGTCATCGTTACCGCAACGCGCCCGCCGCCATCGACTGGCTATGTAAGGTCTTTGGATTCGAACGCCACGCCGTTTATGAAGGCGAAAACGGCGCCATCGCCCACGCCGAGCTGACCCTGGGCAACGGTATTATCATGCTCGGCTCGGGTAAAGATGACGAAGCTGGCCGCGGCTTCAAATCGCCGGAGGAACTGGGCGGCGTCGAGACTTGCAGCCTCTACATCGTGGTGGCAGACGCTGATGCAGCCCATGCCCGCGCCGTAGCCGCCGGAGCCGTCGTCACGACCCCGCTCCACTACACTCCCTACGGCAGCCGCGACTTCACCGTGAAAGACCCCGAAGGCCACACCTGGAATGTTGGCACCTACGACCCATGGGGAAAGCACGAGTAGATAGTGACCGCACAGGTCTTACCCAATCTCCCGGTTCCACCCCTCCAACGCCCGCTTGAACTCGCTCATGAACTTCCCGGCGTCTGCGCCGTCAATCGTCCGATGGTCAAAGCCCAGGCAGAAGTACTGCACGGACCGGATCGCAATCGTGTCGTTGCCTTCGTCGTCGGTCAGCACCACCGGCTCCTTGCGCAGCCCGCCGATGGCCAGAATCGCCGACTCCGGCTGATTGATGATCGGCGTTCCAAACTCCTCGCCCAGAATGCCGGAGTTGGTCAGGGTGAACGTAGATCCCGAAGCCTCGTCCGGCAGCAGCTTTTTCGCGCGTGCACGGGCGGCGAGATCTGCAATTGCCCTCGCCAGGCCGAGAAAGTTGCGCTCCTCGGCCTGCTTCACCACCGGCACAATCAATCCCCATTCCAAAGCCACGGCAATGCCGAGGTTGATGTTGGGGTGGTAGTGAATTGCGCCGTCCACGAGCGAGGCATTGGCAATGGGAAACTTGGTCAGCGCCTGCACGGCGGCGACGGCGATGAACGGCATATAGGTCAGCTTCACGCCGTGCTGCTGCTCAAACCTCGTCTTTTCGCGTTCGCGGATGCGCACAATGCGGGTCATGTCCACCTTGTAGACGCTATGCACGTGGGGGCTGATCCGGTTGCTCTCCACCATGCGCTGGGCAATGATGGCGCGCATCTTGGTCAGGGGAACCACCTGCTGCGAAACCGGTGCTGCCGATGAAGAGCTGGCCCCGCCTGCGCCGTTCATGTGCCGCAAGACATCTTCCTTGGTGATGCGTCCCTCTGATCCGGTTCCCGCCACCTGGCTCAGATCGAGGTTGTTCTCCTTCGCAATGCGCCGCACTAACGGCGAAGAGCGTACCCGTTCGCCCGGCGCTGGCTGCGCTGCCAACACGGCGGGTTGCGCGGCGGCCACGGAGCGCGTCTGCGGAGCGGGAGCGGCCGGTGCCGAAGCCGCGGACGCTGCCGCGGCAGGCACAGAAGCATCTCCACCGGAACCGCCAGCGCTAGCAGTGCCTGAAATCACCGCGACCACCGTATTGACCTCAACCGTTGCGCCTACCAGCGCCTTGATCTCGGCGAGCACGCCCGCCACCGGCGAGGGAATCTCTGCGTCCACTTTATCGGTAGAAATCTCAAACAGTGGCTCGTCCTGCTCGACTCTATCGCCGGTCTTCTTGAGCCACTTCGTAATGGTGCCCTCAAAGATCGACTCGCCCAATTGGGGCATGATTACGTCGGTTGGCATGTGGGTCTCTCCGTGATGCGGGATGCGAGGGGCGCACCCGGTCTCTGGCCGGATTATAAATTGCCGTGCTTGAGGCAGCTGAACTATGGGGCGCTCCAAAAACTGGAGTGAACCTCAAAACCGAGGCAGTGGAGAGTGCGGGTGCCCCATCCATTTCGCGTTCTTTGCGAAATGGGTGGGAAATCACAACCCTCAACCTACTGCGTTCTTCAGACCCGAATCGGCTTCTCTCGCCCGCCGCGCAACCGCTCAACCTCAACCGGAATCTGGAGAGGCGTGTCCTCCGCCGGAAACCGCGCTGGCGAAGCATCAGCCGCCCCGCGGAGGGCAGACAAACTCTCCACCGCCAGCACTTGCTCGCCAAAGACCAGCCCGAACTGTCGCGCCGTCTGGTGGGCAATCGCTTCCAGAGTAGGCAATTCCTCCGGCTTTTTCATTTCCTGGGCCAGGCTGGTGACCGCGTGATCAGGGATGCCGCACGGAATGATCAGCGTAAAATCCTTCAGGTCGGTAGTCACGTTGAAAGCGAAACCGTGCGAGGTAATCCCGTGCGAGACATGAATCCCGATGGCGCCGATCTTGCGCTCAGCTCCGCCATCCGCAGGACCCCCGCACCAAACACCCGTCAGTCCCGCAATCCGCCCGGCCTTCACACCAAACTCGCCGCAGAGCCGGATCAGCGCCTCTTCCATCCCGCGCACAAAGTCCACCGGCCCCATCCGGCCGCCGCTCGGACCGTGCAGGGTGCGCAGGTCGAAGATGGGATAGCCCACCAACTGCCCCGGTCCGTGATAGGTCACGTCGCCGCCGCGGTTGATTTCATGCACAGTCACGCCGCGCCGCTTGAGCAGCTCATCCGACGCTAAAATATTCGCCCGATTGGCGTTGCGCCCCAGCGTCAGCACCGGCGGATGCTCCAGCAGTAGCAGCACATTCCGTGCGCGCCCCTGCGCAACCAGCCCGGCGATCTCCGCCTGCAACCTCAGCCCGTCGTCGTAGCCCACCCGACCTAAATAGAGGTACTCAATCATCGTCCTCTTGATTGTAGTCAGGCGGACGCGCCGAGCTTAGTCCTCGGCGCGCTTCTGGAGCAGACTCTTGTACGCTGAGCGGTGCTGATGAAACACGAGCATCCACAGCAGTGCCACGACAACAGCCAGCAGCAGGCCGCTGGGAGCCATCAGTATATGGAACACAAGGATGTTGAAGATGACCGGTGCCAGCAGCGCCAGCCCCAGCACAACAAACCGGTTGAAGAGAAGAAACAGCCCAGGAAAAACCTCAAACACGGCTATAACATAGAGGTAGTGAGTGCTTGCCATCGCCCCCAAAAAGTCTGCGGCTGGCCCCGCGGGCATCGGGCCCATGGGAATGAAATGCAGGAAGATGTTCATGCCGAAGACGACAAATATCACGCCCAGCAACAGGCGCGCGATCATGGCAACGATCTTCATTGTGGCAGCTAACTTCATTCGGTTCTCCTTGAATTGAGTTGGATCCGGGGAATCAAGTTGAAAGCCGTTTCCCATTACACGGAGAAGTAACTGTCTTTCTCCGCGCAAAGTTGGTGGTCAAACTGCTTCTTGCGATTAAATCATACAGCTTACTTCAGGTCGCGCGCCTGCTCCTCGCCGCCAAGCACGCGAATCGCCCCCTCCGCCAGCGCCTGCAACTCGTCTTCTCCCGGATAAACAGTCACCGGCGCAATCCACTCAATCGCCGCGCGCAGTTGCCGCACCAGCTTCTGCGAGTAAGCCATCCCGCCGGTTAGCAACACCGCATCCACGCGCCCGTTGAGCACCGTCGCCATCGCCCCAATGTCTTTGGCCGTCTGGTAAACCATCGCGTCGAAGATCAGCGCGGCCTGGCTGTCTCCAGCCTCGATTCTCCGCTCCACTTCGCGCAAATCCCTGGTCCCAAGATATGAGTAGACTCCGCCCTCGCGGTTCAGCAGGTTCCATAGCTGCTTCTCCGTATACTTTCCGCTGAAACAAAGCTGGATCACCTTCTGTATCTGCAAGCCGCCCGAGCGATCCATCGCATAGGTGCCTTCCTGCCCGGCAACATTCACGTCGATCATCTTGCCGCCTTCGTGCGCCGAGACCGATATCCCGCTGCCCAGATGCGCCACCACCAGCCGCAACTCCGCGTACGTCCGTCCCTGCTCGCGTGCAAACCGTTTCGCCACGGCCTTGGTATTCAGCGCGTGTGACAGGCATTGGCGAACCACCAGCGCCGAGCCGGAGATCTGCGCCCGCTCACTGAACTCATCCACACTCACCGGATCGGCGATGAAAGCCTCCGCGCCCGCCTTCTGCCCAATCGCCTGCGCCAAAAACGCGCCCAGATTCGACGCATGTTCCCCGTAGCGCGTCGAGCGCAAATCCTCGAGCATTGCCTCATTCACTTTGTATGTTCCGCTGGCCACGGGGCGCATCAATCCGCCGCGCCCGACAACCGCATCAAACTGCTCCAGCCGGTAGCCCGCATCGCTCAGCTCCCGCTCGATGCGCGATTGGCGAAACTCCAGTTGATCCAGAATGGGCCGTCCGCGAAATTGCTCCATCTCGCTCTCCGAGTGGTCCAGGTTGCGCTGGAGCTCGGCCCGGTCCTTGGCGTAGACAGCAATCTTTGTCGAAGTCGAGCCGGGATTGATTGCCAGCACCCTCCATTCACCGGCTTGCATACAACACCCCCAGCGCCATGGCGTTCACCTTGTCTTGCGCGCTTTCCACCCGCGAAGGAATCAGTATAGGAACCTTCGCGCCCACCACCGCGTGACCAAACTCCCATCCGGCCAGAAAAACGATGGACTTTGCCAGTAAATTTCCCGCCTCAACCGTGGGAACCAGCAGGCAATCGGCGTGTCCCGCCACTGGATTGCTGATGCCCTTGGCCTTCGCAGCCCATTCCATTAGCGCGTTGTCCAGCGCCAGCGGACCGAAGACCTCCGCTTCTCCAAATTCGCCCGCCGCGCCCATCTCCGTCAGCGCCTTTGCGTCCATCGTCGAGGCCATCGCTTCGGTCACCATCTCCGTCGCGCTCACTATCGCAATCTTCGGGCGCTGAAACCCAAGGCAGTGCAACATTTCAATAGCGTTCAGCACAATCTGCTTTTTCTGCGCGAGCGTCGGAGCAGGATTCAGCCCTCCATCCGTCAGCCCCGTCAATCTCGGCCCGCCCTCGCCGTGCTGCTCAAAAAATGCCATGTCGCTCAGCAGGCGTCCCGTGCGCAGCCCCTTTTCCTTGTCCAGCACCGGGTGGAACAACTGGTCGGTGCGCAAATGGCCCTTCATTAAAATGTCGATGCCGCCTTCGCGCGCCATCTTCACCGCAATCTCCGCAGCGTCCTCAGTCGCCGACACAAACTCCGCCCTGGCCGCCAGCTCCGCCAAGCCCAGCTTTTCGGCGTGCGCGCGAATCTTCTGCGCGTCCCCAATCAGCACCGGCAGCGCAATCCCGATGCGCAGAGCATCCGCCGCCGCAGTCAATGCCACTTCATCATCGGCCAGAACCACCCCAACCCGCTTCGGCCCCACCTCACGCGCCCGCTTCCTCAACTCCGCGAAGGTGCGAATCCCCTCCATCGCTTGCACGTCCCCTGATTCCATTCCTATCCCTCGCCTGAAAGGCTGAAACTCTCCCCGAAAGAGCTTACGTCGCCCGCCCGGAAATACGCAATTTTCCTCACTCCAAGCGAGGTAAACTGGAATTGCTTGACGAGGACAATCCGCCATGCGGCCATCCGAGGCATTGACCCAGCATCGGGATGCAATCCGCCAGCTTGTGATGCAGACCGGCATGGCGAACCCGCGTGTCTTCGGCTCCGTGTTGCATGGGGACGACCAGGACGACAGCGACCTCGACCTGTTGGTGGACCCAGCGCCGAGAACCAGCCTGCTGGACTTGGCTGGCTTGCAAATCGAAATCGAAGCGCGAACCGGAGTGAAGGTGGACCTGCTGACACCGAAGTCCCTTCCGCTGAAGTTCCGGCAGAGAGTTCTGGAAGAGGCCCAGACCATATGAGCTGTCAACCGGATGCAAGACCAGAAGTGCCATAAGGGTAACGAAGATGGAAGAGCAAGAACACCAACAAGCCGAGGTCCAGCCTCATCCGAAGCTACTCTATCACTACACAGATCAATGCGGACTCATGGGGATACTAAATAGCGATTGTTTATGGGCTACACATTATCGCTTTCTGAACGACGCCACAGAGAGACAGGGAGCCCTAGATTTCTTTCTGGCAATTGATCAGATGGCCTCCAAAGACCAACACATATCATCTAGGTATTGGTGCGGGCTTCGAGAATCGCTAGATAGACTATTGCAGTCGGTTGACGCTTATTTTATTTCATTTACAAAGGATACGGCGGAGCCGCAGTCGGCAGGGGATCGCCTAAGTCAATGGAGGGGATACGCGCCTGGCCGCCAAGGGTATAGCATGGAATTTCAAGCAGATTCTCTAGGCTATAAGGCCGGTGAGTGGACGGAGAATATGCGCCTTGCCACTGTCATGCTGCAATGTATCTACGATAATGAAGTGAAGGAGGAAATCGCAGAGAAAGTTATTAAGGGCCACGCAGAAGCATTGAAGCTCATCGCGCAGGAAAGAATCAAGAAGGACCATCCTGGATCGGAAAGGTTAATCGACGATCCGAATTATTCAAACAAATTACGCGATCTTCAACTTAACCTACTTAAGTTTACTTCGCAGTTTAAACATTACGGATTCAGAGAGGAAAACGAATGTAGGTTGGCTGTTTATGTGATTCAAGGGGTTTCGGAGCTTAAGTTGATTAAGTTTCGCGATGGAGCACTTGGCCGAACACCATATATTGAGATTCCTCTTGGCTTAAGAGACCAAGATTCAATGCTGAAACGAATTATTGTTGGGCCTTCTCAAGACAAAGACCAAATTGTTGTCAGCCTCAGACTGGACCTCGCAAAGATGGGCATTCAAGGTGTCAAAGTCGTTCCTTCCAAAATCCCTTACCGCAACTGGTAAAACCACGAACCTCTTGCGAGCGAATAGCGAGCGACTGGCCCCACCGCAGGTGGCTCACGACGCGTTTTCAATCTGGCGGGAGATCCAACGGCTCAAACTTACACCCTCGACCGCCGCGCGCAGAACTGCCTTGCGGTGCAGTTCCGGCTCGGTGCGCACCAGAATCTTTCCGTTGAAGGGGCGGTCCGGCTGCTGGCCGGTTTCGGCGCAAAGCTCCAGATAGCTGTCGATGCTCTCGCGGAAGGCGCGCAACAACTCCGCGGCGGATCTTCCCTCAAAATGAATCACATCTCGAAGCCCGGCGACCGTGCCGGAAAATGTCTTATCCTCCGCATCAAAATCGATGGGGCCGGCAGCATAACCCTTGTATTCCATCATGGCTTCTTAAAAAGCATCCCTCCGGGGCTAAAGCCCGCGCTGATTTTGCTGGCTTTATGCGGGGGTTAAAACCCCCGCCTCCCTCCGTTTTGAGTTTTTCCGCAGCCTCTGAAGTCGTGCCCTGACACAGTACGGAGACGAAAAGCAACCGCAGGTCCCTCGACTCCGCTGCGCTCTGCTCAGGATGACAAAGTGTTGGGAGGGATACACATTTGGTAAAACTGGAAGTGCTGTAGACTTAGGACTGGCAGGAGGACCGGGCGGTCGCTGCCGGAGGCTCGGGCGCAAGTCTGTGTCCGCCGGGGGAGGAAAGTCCGAACTCCGCAGGGCAGTGTGCCGGATAACGTCCGGGACGCGGGCTTCAAAACCC
>Ga0255353_1000765_pt1 | contig 19614 bp, 9 predicted proteins | sample HBST25metaG_FD_189941 | JGI IMG/M metagenome (GOLD analysis project Ga0255353, IMG submission 189941) | Peat soil microbial communities from Stordalen Mire, Sweden - H.B.S.T25 | ecosystem: Environmental > Terrestrial > Soil > Wetlands > Peat | place: Sweden: Norrbotten County, Stordalen Mire...
GCGCAGTTCGAGAATGCGACTGCCATAGCGCGCGTTTTCTTCCGAGTGAGTCACCTGGACGATGGTCGTGCCCTGGCGATTCAGTTCGCGGAACAGGTCCATGATTTCGCGCGCTTGCGTGGAGTGCAGATTGCCGGTAGGCTCATCGGCTAACAGCAATGCCGGCGCATGGACAACGGCGCGCGCAATGCCGACTAACTGCTGCTGGCCACCGGAGAGTTGGTTAGGAAATAGATCCTTTTTGGCGACGATCTGAAAGCGGTCGAGGATATCGGCGACCATGCCCTGGCGCTCCTTCGAGGGGAGGTTTTTGTAGGAGAGCGGCAGGTCAATATTCTCGGCAACAGTCAGGTCGTCGAGCAGGTGATAGCTCTGGAAGACCATGCCAATCCGCTGGCGGGCAAGGTCGGCGCGCTGCTTGCGATTGAGCGCGTGCACGGGCGTTTCGCCGAACCAGTATTCGCCGAGCCAACTGTCGTCGAGCAAAGCAAGCACGTTAAGCAGCGATGACTTCCCTGCCCCCGATGGCCCCATGACAGTTACGAATTCGCCTTGCTTGATGGTGAGCCCGATGCGGCGCAACACCCAGGTTTCAGTGTGGCCGGTCTTATAACTGCGTTCGATACCTTTTAGTTCAATCATTGAAATTACTCCGATCGTAAAGCGAGAATGGGGTCAACCTTTGCAGCCCGGCGCGCGGGCAACCATGCTGCCACAAACGCCGAGATGGCAAGTACAAAGATAACCGCCGTGAAAGTGAATGCATCGTGAGCTTGCACGCCGTAGATGTAGCCGCGTGCCAAGGTCGTGGCAAACCACGCCAGAGTGCCGCCGGCAGCGAGGCCAATGACAACGAGGAGCAAGGCGCGGTGAAGGATGAGGTTGAGGATATTGGCTTGCGGTGCGCCCAGGGCGATGCGAACGCCGATTTCGCGAGTACGCTGCGCAACGGTAAATGAGAGCAAGCCATAGAGACCGACCGAGGCGATCATAAGAGCCAGCGCCGCGAAAGTCTCAAGCAAGCGAGCGATCAAAGTCTGGCTGCCGAACGAGTCTTCCACGGCTTCGTGGATGGTTTTCACGTCGGTCGTAGTGGCATCGGGGGCGACTTCATGGAGTGCTTTGTCGAATTGTGCACGGAGGGAATCGGCGGGAACCGCAGCGCGGATTGCGACCTGGATAAACGCGGTAGCAATTCCGTATAGTGGAGTGCCCGGCTCAGTCTGGGCGAGGCAGAAGTACATCTCGGGTTCTATGGAGTCAGTGACTTTAGCCTGCTTGACATCGCCGATCACACCGACAATTCTCATTTCAGCGAATCGACCTTTGCCCATACCAAAGGTGTGGCCGACGGGGTCCTTACCCGGCAAATACTTCTTGGCGAACGCGTCATTGATCACGACGACGGGCGGCGAAGCAGAGGAATCATCAGCGGTGAAAAATCGTCCACGAAGCATGGGGATTCCGAGCGCTTCAACAAGACCTGCGGATGCCAATCGACCGGCAAACATGGGAACATGGCCCTTGATGCTCTTGTTGTGGTCGAGATCGCCCGAGATCATCACCGCAAACTCAGCACGGAGCGGAAGTACTGAACTGAGAGCCGCAACCTCTACTCCGGGAATGGTGCGCAGGCGATCGAGCAGTGGCAGGTAGGCCGTGCGAACGATACTTGCCTTCTGCCCTGGCGTGCCTTCCATTTCTTCGAGCTGATGGGAACCACCATTAAGGATGATTCCGCCGGTGAGGACGTTCTGCTGTGCGAAACCCAAAGGCACTTGGCGCAACGCGTTGATAGTGCGAAGAAAGAGTCCCGCACCCACAAGAAACACCAGGGTGAGTGCGATCTGCGCCACCACGAGGGCTTCGCGAATACGGTTCTGACCAACAGACGCGGTAGTGTTGACGCTCTTGATGCCGGATTGCACGTTGCGGCCCAAGGCTCGCAGGGCAGGAAAGACCCCCACAAGAATTGCAGTGATGAGCGTGAGCAGAACGAGGGTGACCACCACGCGCCACTCGACGTGGACGTTCTCAGTCATGGGCAGATGACGCTCGATCTGCCGCCACAGGAGCTTGATGGCGGACTGGCCGAGCAGCAAGCCAAAGACGCTGCCGAGGATACTGAGCAACAGGCTTTCCACGATGGCTTGTTGAAACAGACGCGCACGGCCTGTTCCCGAGAGCGCGATACCATACGCGCCAGCATGAGACTGATGACGTTGAGGCAGGCCAGAGCCCAGATTCCCATCACTACGCCATAAAGCAGAGCGAGGGGTTTGCGGGCGTGTTTGTTCAGGGACTGCTGGTAGCCGGTCACGCTCACACGGGTCGGCAGATCGTCGCCGCTCGGAACTTCCTTGGCAATGTTGGCCTGCGCCCGGCTCATCTGGTCGGCAACCTGCGCCGCCGCCATGCCGTCGGGCAAGCGCGCATAGAAGTCGCCGGAGAGTGAGTCTTCACCGCTCATGGCCGATCGATTAGCCGCAGTAATGGCTGCAGGCGTCCACACCTGCTTGGACTCGCCAAAGGGGAATGAGAAACTGCGTGGCATGACACCGAGGATGGTATACGCCTCGTTCTTGATGGTCAGCGTCTTGCCCAGGATGTGCGGATCGGCCGCGTAGAGTTTGCGCCAGACATCCTCGCCGAGAAGAATGACGCGGTTGCCCCCGGGATTGTTCTCGTTAGGCAGGAAAGCACGGCCAACGATCGGCTGCACACCGAGCATGGAAAGCACCGCAGCGGTCACCTCGCTCTGCACTACCTGAATGCGGCCGCCGGGACCGACAATGCTGACCGGCTGCCTTTCGAATGCAGGTCCGATCTCGACTCGCGCACCAACGGCATCCCGCAGCTGCAGCATGTTGGCGTAGGTCATGCCGTAGTAAGGCCGGCCACCTGCGAACTCCACTTTCACGATGCGATCGGGGTGCGCGTAGGGCAACGGACGCAGCATGATTCCGTTGAGCAGGGTGAAGACGGCAATGTTGGCGCCGATGCCGAGCGCAAGCACGCTGACCGCTGTTAACGCGAATCCCGGCGACTTGCGTAACTGCCGCAGCGCGTAGCGTAGATCCTGCAGAATCGATCGCATCTTTCGTATCCTTTCCCCGCATTCCTATTCAGTGCGCAAGGCACGCGTTGGTTCGACAGAGGCAGCGCGGCGCGCGGGCAGTGCCGCCGCAAACACGACCATCATGGCTGTTAATGCAACTGATGCTATGAGCGTGACGGGATCAAAAACTGTGACGCCGTAGAGTTGGCTGCGAAATAGCCGCGCGAGCGCCACGGTAGACGGCAGTGCAACCGCGGTCGCAATGGCCGCGATTACGATCATTTCGCGAACCACAAGCATGACGACGCTCGACCGCTGCGCACCCAGGGCCAGGCGCACGCCAATCTCACGCGTACGTTGTTCGGTTGAGTAGGCCAGCACTCCATAGAGGCCGACCGCGGCGAGAACCATGGCCAACACTGCGAAACCAATCGCGAGAAAAGCGAGGGCGCGCTCGTCCGAGGCACTGCGATCGACCTGCTCTTCCATGGTGCGCAAGCCGTCAACCACCAAAGTGGGATCGAGTTGATGAATGGTCTGGCGAATGGCTGACTCGACCGTCTCGGGCGGCTGGGCAGTGTGAAGATAGGCCGTCACTCCGGTAGGGTGGTTTTGCTGCAGATAGGGCAGGTAAACGGCTCCGCCTAGCGCAGTGCGCAGATCAGTATGCTTGGTGTCGCCTACCACTCCGACAATCGTTGTGTCGTATTTTCCATCTTCCGCTCCGCCCTCGGCAATCTGCCGGCCGACTGCATTTTGCGGAGTACCGAAGAAGCGCTTGGCAAATGCCAGATTGACAATTGCGACCTGGGGACGACCCTTCACATCAGCCGATGAGAATTCCCTACCCACCAAAAGCGGCTGATGAAGTGTGGCAAAGTAGTTAGGCGTGATGCGGGGTTGCTCGAAGGTCATGCGCTCGTCTTCAGCCGCTTTGTAACCCTGAATGGAAAAGTTTGAACCCTCCGAGTCGCCGGACAATTCGGGATCGGTGGTAGCTGCCACCGAAGTTATGCCGGGGATGCGGCTGAGTGAATCGATTGCGTTGGTAATAATCTGGGGAGTGCGGTCTTCGCCGTATCCGGAACTTGTCGGATCGAGGGTGAAGGTAACGAGGTGTCCAATTTCGAAACCAACTTGTTGCTGGCGCAGGTTATCGAGCGTGCGTACGAAAAGGCCCGCACCCGCGAGCAACATGACACTCAGGGCGATCTGCGCTCCGACTGCGAACTTGCGAAAATGCTGCGAGGCTTTGGAAGCGGTCCCGGAGTTTTGACGCAGCGTGCCGGCCAGATCGGGACGCATGAAATGGAGTACCGGTGCGATGCTAAACAGCACACTCGCGATTAACGAGATACCCAGGGTGAAGAGTAGTATGCGTGCGTCGATTGAAGTCGAGTAGGGTTCACTGCCGGGGTCGGCGCTGGTCATCAAGCGCACAAGCACGACCGAAACCATGGGCGCAAATGCGAGCCCTGCGGTTGCGCCAGCCAGACCGAGCAATCCACCCTCAACCAACAACTGAGAAATGATGCGGCTGCGCTTGGCGCCGAGAGCGTAGCGCATGGACATTTCGCGCGCTCGACCGGCGGCACGCAACAATAGCAGCGTGGCAACATTGATGGCGCACATGGCTACCAACAGACCGGCCATGCTCATGAGGATGATCAGCGGCTTCTCCAGATCGAGGCGGCCCGGCGAAAAACCCTTGGAGTCATCGATGACTTTAAGGTGCGACTTATCAAGAAAGTTGACTCTGAATCGATCGCTCGTGTGCTTGTAGAGAGTGAGTTCGTAAGCACGCAACGTGTGCCACAGCGGGCCAAGACTGGACTCCGCCTGGACGCGACTCACTCCAGGTTTAAGCCGTGCCACCAAGGTGAGGAAAGCCGACTGATGGTTATTGAGGTCGTCGCGCGGCGCCATCCACGGCATGGCTATTTCAAGCATGCTCATAGGTACGAACACGCCCGGCTTATAACCACCAATGGCCGAGTCGAAGTCTTCCGGACTCACACCGAGAACGGTGAAGGGGTGTCCATTTACCAGGACAACTTGTCCCACTATGTCGCGCACTCCACCGAAGCGCGTCTTCCAATAGCTGTAGCTTAATACCAGTACTGGATTGGAGTTCTTTACGGTGTCGTCCTGCGGTGTAAACAGGCGGCCAATCGTGGGTTTCAAACCGAGTAGCTGAAAATAGTTCCCAGTTACAACTTCGGCATCTTTGCTCTCAGCCTGATTGCGCCAGGAAATGCCAACACCGGTTTTATCGGCAGCGATGACGCCGTCGAAGACCTGGTTCTGATCGCGCAGGTCTTTGTACATGGGGAACGAAAAGTAGTTATGATGCCCCTCGGAGTCACCGCCAAAGCTACTCATCGATCCGGAGAAGCCGCCGCTCCATTCAAAGCGAACAAGCTCTTTAGGGCGCTCCACAGGCAACATTCGCAACAGCGCCTGGTCAAAGAGCGTAAAGACCGCGGCGTTCGCACCGATGCCGAGAGCCAGCGTAACAATCACCGTGATCGTAAAGCCCGGCGACTTGCGCAACTGGCGCACTGCGTAACGAATATTCTGAACGAGCGAATTCATTCGATCTCCTGGAAAAGTTATTCAGTACGCAAAGCTTCTACGGGTTCGACGGATGCGGCGCGACGCGCGGGAAGCCAGGCTGCGACTGTGGTGGCAACCGCGAGGACGCATAATGCCCCAGCGAGCGATAGTGCGTCGAGCGGGTGCACGCCAAACAACATCGACGATTCAAGGCGGCCCGCCGCAAACGAGAGAGCAACGCCAATCGCCAAGCCAATGGCGGCCATGCGCGCTGTGTCACTCAGCACCAGCCATGCGGTGGCTTCGCGCGATGCACCGAGTGCCATGCGGATGCCGATTTCGCGGCGGCGCTGCGTGACGCGGAAGGCGAGAAACCCGTAAAGGCCGACGACGGTGAGAGCCAGGCCGATGAGGCCAAGCGCGGTGACCAGTTCGGCCATCATCTGATAGTTGCCGGCGGAATAGCGAATCAGTTCAGGCAACGAGGTAAGCATCATGGGATCGAGCAAGGGGTTGACGTGAATCAACACCTGGCGCACAGGTTGGGCCATGCTCATCGCGTTTTGTTTTGTCTCAAGAGCGAATGTCATCTCGCCCATATTCGGCATGTGATCCACATACTGCTCAAAGGGAACGTAAATATAAGGCTCTGGCAATTCGCCGACACTGTTGATGACCGCATTCTCAGCAACACCGACCACCTGCGCATCGACATCTGGCTTAGTCAAATGTACTGTCTGGCCCATGGGATCGCGGCCCGGCCAGTACTTCTGCGCCATCGTTTGGTTGACGATCACGACAATGGCGCCACTATGGTCGTCTGCGGCGATGAAGCCACGACCGCGTACGATGCGCGTACCCATTACATCGAGGAAGTTATCGCTTATCGCATTGAACTTGATTTCTACTGGGTCGCGCAGCTCGGGATGACTGGGCAGCAGAGCGTGCACAGCGATTCCGCCTTCAGAAAGACTAAGGGGCGAGCGAATGGCGTAAGCGACGCGGCCAACTCCAGGGACAGCGCGCATGTTGTCAACAACGGTATCGCGGATGGGCGCTTCAGGTTCCTGCGTCCAGGCAAGCAGCACCTGGTTGCGTGTGATGCCGATCGACTGCGTGCGCGTATTGATGAAACTGCGCACCAAGGCTCCGGTTGAAACCAGCAATGCAAATGAAACGGCGATCTGAAGCCAGATGGCGGCGCGCCGCGCGATAGGCGTTTTCGCCGCAGTACGCGTGACGACAGCAGCCTGCAAAACGGGCAACAGTTCAGCTCGAGCCACTTGGCTGAGAGGCACCAAGGCAAGAAGCAACATGGTAGCCATGGCTAATGCGGAAGCCACGAAGAAGACGCGCCAATCGATCTGAAACGTCGTGTTTACCGATCCAACTTGTACCAACATGGCGGGCTGTTGAACGAGCAAATGCGGCAACAGCGCGGCGATACCCGCGGCCATCGCGAGTCCGGCACACAAGCCGAGTAAACCTAAGATGAGATTCTCAACAAGCAACTGGCGAGCGATATCCCAACGCCGCGCGCCAAGTGAGAGACGCAACGCCGCTTCGGGTCCGCGTATCAGGCCGCGCGCAAATAATAGATGCGCTACATTGACGGTAGCCAATAGCACTACGCCGGCAACAATCGCAAACAGGAGCAGGCCGCTGGTGCCTGCACCATTCAAGCGGTCCTTGAGATCGCTTACGGCGCGCGCGCCACGCCCATGATTGAGCGCGGGGTCAGCGGTCTCCCATCCTTTGGCGATGGCTGCGACCTGTTGATTGGCCTGCGCCACACTGGCTCCGGGCGCGATGCGACCGAGCACATTGAACCAACGGAATTCGAGCGATGCGAGATCATTTTTACCGAATCCGGCCGCCCATGTTTCGGTGGGCATCCACAGATCGCGATCGTCGTTGTTGTCCAGTTCGCGGAAGTCGGATGGCAACACGCCCCAGACGTCCACGGCGACACGCCGGTCTTTTCCGTGTAATAGCGTAATCTGTTGACCGACGATATTGGGGTTTCCAGCGAACTCTCGCTGCCAAAAGCTATAGCCGAGTATCACCCCAGGATGCGTGTGCAGCCGCGCCGAGTCTGCCGCGCTGAAGCTACGGCCAAGGATCGGACGCACGCCGAGCGCATCGAAGAAATTGCTGGAAACAACGTTGGTGAGTAACAGCGCGGTGGTGCCATCGCTGCGGGGCATAATGTTTCCGCGGCGCCCCACGGCTACTACGCTCTTGAGCGCGGTGGCGCGTTGTGCAAGCACCTGGAATTCAGAGTAAGTAAATGAGCCGTCGGATTCCTGCGGAGTGGTGGAGTAGATGCGCACGATTTCGCCGGGATGGGGAATGCGCAAAGGATGCAGCCAGAGTGCGTCCATGAGGCAGAAGATGGCCGAACTGGCGCCGATGCCAAGCGCCAACGTGAAGACCGCCGTCAGCGTAAAGCCGCGAGAGCGATACAACTGGCGTAGGGCATAGCGGATATCTTGCAGCGCATTCATGGCGGATCCTTTCATCGGGTTATTCTGTACGCAAAGCTTTCATTGGTTCGATGGATGCGGCTCTACGCGCCGGAATAAAGCCCGCGAACGCCGCACACACTGCGAGAATGGCTGTAGCTGCGATAAGAGCGAATGGGTCGTACGCGCCGACTCCGTAAAGTTGCGCAGCCATCAGGTGCCCGGCAACAAGCGATGCGGGAATTCCAAGCACCAGGCCCAGTCCGATCTGTACCAGCGCACCTGTGAGCACCATGGACACCACGCTTCGTCTGGTCGCACCGAGCGCCATGCGAATACCGATCTCGCTGGTGCGGCGAGCTACGAAGTAGGACATCACTCCGTATAGGCCGACCGATGCAAGAATGAGCGCGAGTATGCCGAACAGGCTTGTAAGGCGCGCGATCAAGCGCTCCTGAGTGAAATTCCCAGCGACTTGCGCATCAAGTGTGCGCAGGTCGGTAACAGGAAGATTGGGATCGATACCTGCCATGGTTTGACGAATCAATGCGTCAGCATTTGACTGCGGCCTCGAGAAGTTGAGCACCATGGAGTTGACGAACATCGACTGGACTTCGGTGCCGGTCATGCTCGGTTCCTTATACCCCGTGAATTGCTGGGTGAGCGGGCGCAGATAGACGGGACGCGCCGGTTCACGCGGGAAAGTCATCTTGAAGTCGGCGAAGACGCCTACGATTTCAAAGCTGCCGGAGTACTGAGGAAAGTCAATGCCGAAGTGCTGGCCGACGGGGTCCTGGTTGGGATAGAACTTCTTCACAAATGTCTGATTGACGAGCGCCACCTGCGGAGCAGCATTCGTATCGTGCTCAGAGAAATCGCGGCCGCGCACGATGGGCACGCCGATCGAATCGAGAAAGTGCGTGCTGACCCGATCCCAGGTAGAGCCGCAGTGGGCATTGGGGCCGGGCGCGGGATGACCCTGCTGGATCACACACTCGCCCCAGTTATTGCCTTCAAGAGGAGTGTAGATGGCCATACTGACATTGGCGACGCCGGGCAACGCGGAGTAGCGATCTTCGATCTGGCGATAAAGGCCGGGCACTTTGTCGATGGTGTAACCGGCGCCCTCGGGGTCGATGTGAAACACGTAACGATTGGGCGTGACAATACCGAATTTCTGGTTTTCGAGGTTGGCCAGCGACTTGGTCATAAGCATGGCGCCAGCCAGCAAGACTAGCGACAGCGCAGCCTGAAAAACGACCAGCGCCTTCTGCGGCATTGAAGATCGATCGCGCGTGGATCGATTGGTGCCGCGCAGTACATCTGCCGGCTGTGCGTGCGAGGATAACCACGCGGGGCCGGTGCCGAACAGTATGCCGGTGACAAGCGACACCGCAAAGGCAAAACCGAGGACGGTCCACGATGGACTGGCATCGACAGGCAGATGCCGCGCATCGGGAAATGCCAGCGCGAGAATAGTATGCGAACCGGCATAGGCAACGGCGAGACCGGCCAACCCACCGATGCAACTCAGCAGAATGCTCTCGGTAAGAATTTGCCCAATGACACGGCGGCGACTGGCGCCCATGGCCATGCGAATTGCAACTTCAGCGCGGCGCGTAGTAGCGCGCGCCAGCATCAGGTTAGCTATATTGGCGCACGCGATAAGCAGCACAACCGACGAAAGGATCATCAAGAGCTTGAGTCCTTTTCCGGTCTCGATCTGCAGGTTCTGAATTCCTCCTCCACCGGGGGCGAGAACCACATGCTGCTTGGGAATGATTTTGTCGCCGCCATTTGCCGTTAGCGACGGGCGTGAATAAAGCCACTGCTGCAAAGTGGAAGTGAGTTTCGTCTGCAGCGCCCCAATATTGGTGTTGCGGCGAACGCGGCCCAGCGGATAGAGCCAGTGCGATTCCTGATGATGCAGAATCGAACTGTCACCGCTCACGTAAGGCTCTGTGTGGAGGGGAATCCAGAAATCCGGTTGGTTGTCGGTGACGCGGTCCCCAAAGAATCCCGGCGGCGCAATACCAATTACGGTGAAGGGACGCGCCTGAATGTAAATCGTCGATCCTGCAATCGCGGGATCGCCGAGATATTCGCTTTGCCATGCCTGGTAACTCAATACTGTTGCAGGCGGCGCGGAAGGCGTGTCGTCGCTGTCGGCGAACACGCGCCCTTTATAGGCAGACACGCCGAGAGTAGAAAAGTAATTGCCGGAGACAAACTCGCCATTCAATGATTTCGCGAGAGCATTGCCCCGGCGAACGCTCCATCTACCCGTCCCCGCTTGCACTGCGGCAAGTTGCTCAAACTCCGGCGTGGCATTTCTCAAGTAGAGGTAAAGGTCGGTAGAGAAAATCGAGAAATCGCCAGTGTTTCCGGCATCGCCGGGAAATCCGCCTTGAACGCAGCAGTCGTCCGTGTCGCCGATGCGATAGAGCCGTGACGGATCGGCGACAGGAAGCGAGCGAAGAAGAATGCCCTGCACCAAAGTAAAAATCGCCGTGTTGGCGCCGATGCCAAGGGCAAGTGTGATGACGGCCGTCAAAGTAAATCCCGGCGACTTTCGCAGTTGGCGAATTGCGAAACGAATGCTCTGTAGAAGTGTCTGCATGTTGTCGAGGTCCTATTCTGTTCGCAGAGCCCACATCGAATGGATGGATGGACGCATTGCGCAGTAAAATCGCGATTGAACTATTCGCTGCGCAGCGCCCGCATGGGATCGAGCGCAGCCGCTCTGCGCGCGGGAATGACGGCAGCAATCACGGTCGCCAGCACCAACATCAGCGTGGCTGCGGCCAGCACCAGCGGATCGTACGGCTTTACCGCGTACAGTTGGCTGGTCATGGCTTTCCCGGCGCCAATGGCTGCGGGAATTCCGATGGCCAAGCCGATTGCCACTTGTAAGAATGCGCTGCGCAGCACCATGGCCAACACCGATTTGCGATCGGCGCCAAGGGCCATGCGAATGCCGATTTCGCTGGTGCGTTGCTCCACTGCGTAAGCGGTCACGCCATATAACCCGATGGCCGCCAACACCAGTGCCAGCGCACCGAATAGCAGCGTGAGCCGCGCGATCATGTCCTGCTGACCAAAGTCTAGATGCAATATCGAGGGGTACGCATCAAAGTCATTCAACGCCAGGTTCGGGTCGATCTCCGCCATGGCCTTGCGCACCTGCGTCTCAAGCGCCTCTGGCTTCCCCGGAACCCAGAGCACGATGTTTTCGAGGTAGTGCGCATGATTCTCGCCGTCAATGTCGTTCTGCTTCGTAAATTTGGTGTGTTGCACAACCGGAAGAAAGTACATGGCCCGATTGGAATCTTTGTAGCCGTACGTCAGATAGCGCATATCCCCGGCTACACCCACCACCTCGAAATCGCCGGCGTGAATCATTTCATTTTCGCCAAAGTGCTTGCCGATCGGATTCTCACCTTTGAAAAACTTTTGTGCGAATGCCTGATTGATGACGGCCACCTGCGGAGATGTCGCGGTATCGTGCTCGTCGATCGTTCGGCCCATCGTGATCGGAGTATTCAGCGTTTCAAAGAAGCCGGGAGTAATGCGCGTGAAGCTTGCATCATCGTCATCGCCTGAATGCGGCTCCGGCTTTCCCTGCACGCGAATGCCGTCATTCCAACTATCGCCGCTCATGGGCGCATAGGTCGCGCCGGCCACGCCCTTCACTCCGGGGATCTGCCGCAAGCGATCGAACAAGCGCCGATACAACAGGTCGAGTTGTTCCGGTTGATAGCCCGCCTGCAACTCATCGATCGAGGCCATGTAGCGATCGTTGGGTTCGAAACCGAATTTCTGATGTTCAAGATTGTGCATGCTCTCGGCCAGCATCGCCGCCGCACTGAGCAACACCAGCGACACAGCGGCCTGCCCAATCACCAGCGCCTTTTGATGCCACTTGGCACCGCCGCCGATTGCGCGATTGGCGCCGCGCAGAGCTTCTACCGGTTCAGCGTGCGAGGTCATCCACGCCGGAACGATGCCAAACAAAACGCCCGTGAGCAACGACACGCCGAAGGCAAATAACAACACCGGCATCGATGGCGTCGCATCGATGGGAACGTACTGGTGCGGCCCGGTGAAGGCCAGATTTAGTATCAGCTTCGTTCCTGCGTAGGCGACCACCAGTCCCGCAGCGCCGCCGATCACGCCGAGAGTAAGACTTTCGATAAGCGCCTTGCGCACCAATCGTCCACGCGAAGCACCAAGAGCTACGCGTAACGAAACCTGCTGGCGGCTTTTGAGTCCGCGAGCGAGTAGCAGATTGGCTAAGTTGGCGCAGGCAATTAGCAGCACGCAGCCGGCTGCAATCATCAGCAGGCGCAGGTCGTCTTCAAACTGCTCGCGCATTGACGTAACGCCGGCGCCACCGGGTGTGAGATGAAATTGCTGCTTGGGCAGGTATTCTTTTTCCTGCACGCCCATGTCGGCAAAGTGGCTCATCTGCCACTGGCGCAGTTCGAGCTTGAGCTGCGCTTCGAGTGCCTTCGGATCAGTGCCGGGGCGAACGCGACCAATGATGTCGAGCCAATTGGAACGCGGATCGTTCGAACGTTGCAGCTTTCCAAAGATGACTGGTTCCTGCGAAAGTGAAATCCAGATATCGGGCATAGCCCATCCGCGCAGATTCGCGCCAAAAAAACCGGGAGCAGCAACGCCGACGATCGTAAAAGGCTTGCCATTCATCTGGAACGCTGAACCCACGACCGTCGGATCAGAACCGTATCTCTCAGTCCAGGCGTGGTAACTCATCACCGCGACTGGCGCGGCGGCATCGCGATCATCGGAATCGGTTAGTACGCGGCCGATCCACGGACCAATTCCAAAAGTACGAAAGAAATTGCCGGAGACGAATTGGCCATTGCGCGTCTGCGCTGGATCCGTGGTGCCCGTGCGGCGAACGCCCAGACCGGTGTTGCCGCCTTGAAAGGCTGCCAGGTCAACAAAGGCCGGCGTGTTGTCGCGGAACTTATGGTAGAGCTCGTTATTGAAGAGAGAGAATTCCTCCGACTGCGTATACCCGCCCCAGCCACAGCAGTGGACCTTGCTCCCGAACCGATAGAGCTCTTCCGGCTTGGATACCGGAAGAGACTTCATCATGACCGCATGCACCAGCGTGAAGATCGCGGTCGTTGCTCCAATGCCCAACGCTAGCGTGAGAACCGCCGTTACCGCGAAGCCCGGAGACTTGCGCAGTTGACGGAGTGTGTAGCGAAGATCTTGGAGTGGGTTCGGGAGCGACATGTTTACGCCTCCACTTCGGCGGTGAGTTTGCGTAGTTCGTCTTCCGAAACAACCTTGCCGTCGAACAGATGCACTTCGCGCTCCGCGTGCTTGGCAAAACGCGGATCGTGCGTCACCATGCAGATGGTCGAGCCTTCGCGATGCAGATCGGCGAGCAGATGCATCACAGCTTCGCCGTTCTTCGAGTCCAAGTTACCAGTAGGCTCATCGGCCAGCAGGATAGAAGGCGAACCTGCCAACGCACGCGCCACAGCTACACGCTGTTGCTGACCGCCGGACAGTTGCGCCGGATAGTGCCTCATGCGATGCGCCATATTTACGCGCTCCAGGGCCTCTTTCACGCGCTTTTTGCGCTCTGCTGAGGGCATTCCTGCACGATATGTGAGCGGCAACTCGACGTTTTCTTCAACGGTGAGATCGCCAATCAAGTTGAAACTCTGGAAGATGAAGCCGATTTCCTGGTTGCGAATGCGCGAGCGCTCGCCAAAGCTCAGGTTCTCGACCGGTTTGTTGTTGAGCAAGTATTTGCCGCCGGTGGGCGTGTCGAGCAAGCCGAGAATCGACAGCAGTGTCGACTTGCCGCAGCCCGAAGGACCGGACATGGCCACATACTCGCCCCGCGAGATGGTGAGGTGAATGCCGGAGAGCGCGTGCGTCTCCACTTCGTCGGTGTAGAAGACCTTGGTGAGATCTTCGATGTCAATCAGCTTGTCGTTCATTGAGTCCCCCTTCGTCGGTGGTCGGTTATCAGTGGAGAGAGCCGTTCTCATAGTCTGGAAACGACCGCTCGCAATGCGCAATTCCCTGTTCCTGAATTTCTGTTCGCCCTTCTGATTCACTTATTCAAGCCGGATGCGATCTACATTGTCGTAGCGCGACATGTCCGAGAGGATGACAGTATCGCCTTCCTTCAAACCTTCGAGGATTTGAATCGCATTGACGGAGTTTCGGCCCACCTTGACGGGCACGCGAACCGCGCCTTTGTGATCGGGATCTTCCTTGAACAAGCTCAGCGTGGAGTTCTCGTTGCCCAGCGCCGGCCTGCCCACGTGGAGAACATCGGTCAACCGTTCCAGATCGATCGTGCCATCCACGCTCAGGTTCGGAACCGCACCCGCGGGTAACGGCCCATCGAGTGATACGTCAACGGTGCGCGTTCCGTTCACTACCGAAGGATCGATTCGTGTAACGTGGCCAGGAATGATGCCATTGTGCGTGTCGATCGAGGCCGGTTGGCCAATCTGGATGTCGCGCGCCTGGGTCTCGGCGATCTGCAACGCGGCCTTGAGCTTGTCGAGCTCGATGACCTCTGCCACTGAGGTGCCCGCAACTACATGCTGGCCCACCTGCATCGGAACGGGAAGCGCGGCGACGGCTCCGGAAATGCCCGCGCGGATCTGTAAATCGTGCGACTGCTTTTCATAGAGATTCAGCAAAGCCCTGGCCTGTTCCACCTTGGCTTGTGACGAAGCGAGTTGAACTTCGATTGCCTTCTGGTTCACATCGAGCTGCTGGATGCTGAGCTGATGTTGCGAGGTCAATTGATCGGCCGTGTTTTTCGACTTGTTATAAGCCACGCCTGCAATCACACCGAGATCAAACAGTGCCTTGTCGGTCTGCGCCTGCAACTGGTCCTGGGTGTAATCGGAATTCACCTGGGCTGCAGCAATTTTCTTGTCCATCAAGGTGCTTTGCAGCGTCGCCTGCAGGCTCTTGTAGTCGGCCTCCGCGCCTTTGAGCGCCAACTGGGCACTGAGCAACTGCTGCTCCAGTTGCGGATCTGCCAAGTCCATCAAAATGGTGTCTGGAGTGACCTTGGTGCCGGGCAATACCCTGATGCGAACGATGGTGGCGTCGGTCTGCGCGGGAATCAACTCGATCGAGTCCTCGCGAGGGACCAGGGTCCCGGTCGAACCCCTCACCTGGCGGATCATCGGTCCGCGAACGACTGTGTCCGGCCAAACCGTGGAGGCATCCACGGTCGGGGCAGCCGGCTTGAGCCGAGCTACCAGGAAAACTGCGGCGGCAATAACCACCACTCCGACGCCAGCCCATACGATCATCTGGCGTCTCTTCTTTAGCTTTAGGTCTGGGCGAGCGATATCCATCACGCCATAGCATTGCACTTGCCGTGCCAAAAGAAGGGGCACCGTGGATCACTGATATGAAAGCACTTGGCTTAGCGGGTTTGGCGGTTGCGGAAATGCCTGGGTGCCCGCTTACGACGTGGGTTGTCCGATATCGAACAGTTCGACGGCCAGTGCGACGGCGTTTCCTCCGCCCAGGCAGAGGGCTGCAATGCCTCGCTTTTTGCCGTGATTTGCCAAGGCCGTGAGCAGCGTTACCAGCACCCGCGCACCGCTGGCGCCGATGGGGTGACCGAGGGCCACGGCGCCTCCATAGATATTGACGCGCGCAGGGTCAAGATCGAGTTCCTGGTTGACAGCAAGTGCTTGCACACTGAACGCCTCGTTCAGTTCGAAGAGGTCGACGCTCGATAGCGGCCAGCCGGCACGCGCCGCCACTCTGCGCACGGCATCGATGGGAGCCAGCCCAAACCACTCCGGCTCCCTGCCAGCCGTGGCCTGGGCGCGGATGATGGCCAGCGGCCTAAGTCCTCGTTCCTGAGCGAGTTCCAGGCTTGTGACGACCAATGCCGCCGCTCCGTCGCTGATTCCGGGTGAGTTACCAGCCGTGACAGTTCCTCCCCCGTCAAATGCGGGCTTGAGGCGGGCAAGAATTTCAACGGTCGTTTCGGGGCGGATCGATTCGTCCGCGGAGAACGGTGGCGGAGCCTCGCCTTTCTTCGCTGCGGGGATCTCGATGGGCAGAATTTCGTCTCGAAAACGGCCTTCCGCGGTCGCTTTTGCCGCTCGGCGATGCGATTCTGCAGCGAATTCATCCTGTTTTTCGCGTGAAAACGCGTATTTTTTGGCTATTTTTTCTGCTGCTACGCCCATGTGGTAGCCGCGATAAACCTCCCACAGCCCGTCATAAATCATCGAGTCGACGAGAGTCCCATTGCCCATCCGGTACCCTGAGCGGGCCTGCGGCAGCAGATAGGGAGCGTTGGTCATCGATTCCATTCCGCCCGCCACAACCCATTTGGCATCAGCGGTTTGAATCGACTGGGCGGCCAGCGAAACAGCTCGCAAACCAGATCCGCAGACCTGGTTTACGGTCAAAGCTGCTGATTCTGGAGACATTCCGCCATTGAGTGCAGCTTGGCGGGCAGGATTCTGACCTAAACCTGCCTGAAGGACGCAACCCATAATGCATTCATCGATTTGCGCGGGCTCGATCCCGGCGCGGCGGATGGCTGCGCGGACCACCAGCGCTCCAAGCTGTGGCGACGAAAAGGGTTGGAGCGACCCCTGAAACTTGCCCACCGGCGTGCGAACCGCCGAAACAATGACCGATTCCTTCATCCGCGCTCCCTCGAAAGAGCCTGCAGGATATCAAGTGGGGCCTACGATTCTCTCTGGCTAAATTGCGACTCAATGGAATAGCTGTGCGGCCCGACGGGCTGCCGCAGGAACCAGATTGTCCGCCCGCCGTTGTCCGCCGGCACTCGCAATGTGTAGAGTTCTATGCACAGAGCGGTCGATTAATTGTGCGGAGTGAAAAACCCGGCGCGCAAGAAAGGGATTTTCTTCCTAATTTGTCGGCTAATGAGCCGTCCAATGCGTCATTCCAACAGGCTATCTCCAACAGATGAGGCTGTTTCGGCATGCGAAGGTTGATTCTTCTCGGGCTCATCGCGGCCATGGCGGTTCGCGCAGGGGCAGCCAAACGCGTGACTGTGGCCCAACTCGAGCAGACTCTGGCTGCGGCCATTTTCGAACACCGGGCAGACACCGATGTGGCACGCCAGGTCGGGGGCCTGGAGCTGACTGAGCGGCTGACCGAGGTCACGATCGGGCGTTTTGCGGCGAGGCTGCCGTTGCAGCCGAAAACGGCTTTGGCCATGCAATTACTCGCCGATCAGGCGGCGTTTCTTGATCCTCCGACGAGCGAAATTCCTGCTACGGGACGGCCGGATGCCGCGGCCCAGCAGGCCATGCTGGAGGCGGCGCGGAACTATTCGGTGCAAGTATGGACTCGCTTACCTAATTTCTTCGTGACGCGCTCGACCACGCGCTTCGACGACACGCCGCAAGTGCAGCGGGCGGGAGACTGGCCGGTGCGGGCGGGACTGCACCCAGTGGGCACGACCAGTCGCCAGATTGCGTTTCGTGACGGGAAAGAGGTCGAGGACATCGGCGCACAAATCTCGGCAGCGGCTAAGAAAGATTCAGAGGAAATCGGACTTCGAAGCTGGGGCGAGTTTGGACCGGCATTGATGGTGGTGCTGGCCGACATGGCGAAGCACACGGTCACGTTCAGTCATTGGGAACAGACGGCAATGGGATTGGCGGCAGTTTATCGCTACCAGGTACCGCGCGAAGCATCGCACTATGCCGTGAGTATGAGCTACACTGGCGAGCCGGGAGTCGGACGCACGCAATTCGGCTACGGTGGGCAGAGACGTTCGCCACAAGAGATGGCGGATATTCCGCAATCCAGGGAGGCGCGTGTATACCGCGAGACACCGGCGTACCACGGTACGTTGGCGATCGATCCTGTGACGGGAGCGGTACAGCGCATCACCATCGAGACCGAGTTGAGCAAGGGCAATCCGCTTTTGAAAGCGGCTTCAGTGGTCGAGTACGGCGGTGTCGTCATCGGAGATCGGCGGTTCATTTGCCCCTTGCGCAGCCTGGCTATTTCTATGGAGGAGTCATGGATGGCGGGCACGAGCGGACCAAAGTCGGCAAGGCTCAACGGTCTTGGCGATGACACGGCGTGGCAAAACGCTACGACCCGCTCCAATAGCCCTGTTTTGCTGATTAACGAAACACGATTTGTGGATTATCACCGCCTGGGGTCAACGATGCGGGTGATTACGGACGCGACGCCCAACGATGCGATGGACGGCGGGCAAACGGCTGCGCAAGAAAACAGTGACATTGCGCTCCCACCCTTTTCCGCAAAAGATGCGAAAAAGGATGGGGCACCCTCACAGTATTCAGACGACGGATCAATAAGCTCGGTAGCCGCTGCCAGCCCGCATGCAACTGCCATCGAAGCGACGGCAACGGTATCGCCAACGGCAGCGGCGGCGGCCCCCGCTGCACCGGCGAATCCCGAGATCAGCATGAGCGCGGCTGCAGGAGTTCCCGATCTACCTGCTGCTGCGGCTGCGCAAGATAGCGGCTTCTCGCTCAAAGTGACAACGCGGCTGGTCGACGTGGGTTTAGTGGCGTACGACAAAAAGGGTCGGCCGGTTACGGATTTGAAGGCTGAAGACATTGAGATTTACGACAACGGACACAAGCAGGAGATTCGTTTTTTCAGCCAACCACGAACGGAGTTGCAGTCGGCTAATGCGATGCCGGCGGCAGCCGAGGCACAAGGCCGTAGTTTCTCGAATCGCGCAACTGATGCGGCCAGCCTGGTAACTGCGCCTGTTGCATCGACGGGTAACGCAACGATTCTGCTGATCGACGAAGGCCACATTGCATGGAGCGACATGAACAATGCGCGCAACCAGATGCTCAAGTTTCTCGAGACGCTGTCCCCATCTGAATCTGTGGGTTTATACAACATGACCGGGCGCGGCATGCACGTTTTGGTTGAGATCACCAACGATCATGCAGCTTTAATTACGAGTCTGAAGACGTTTATTCCGACTGCACAATCGGTCTCGCAGGCGGAAGATGAGGAGACGCGCAACCGGCAACACATCGATGAGGTTCGCAACGTGGCCGATTTGAACTCGGTCAACGGCAATCACCTCGATGTTCCCGATGGAGAGCAATCGGTCGATCCGCAGTTGCGGACTATGGGTAGTAATCCTGCGCGAGACTCTCTCATAGTTCTCGCGAGCGTGGCCCGGCACCTGGCTGCGATTCCAGGGCACAAGAGCGTGGTGTGGGTTTCGACGGATAACGTCTTCGCGGACTGGCAGGATCAAGCGGTCAGCAATGATAGGGGTCCAAGCGGTGTGGATAGTTATGCATTGCGTGCCCAGGAGGCTATGAACGACGCACACGCTGCGGTGTATCCATTTGATGTGTCGCAGATTGAGAGCGCCGCGGTTACGGCCGATCTACGGCATGGCAATGTGGAGTTGACACCGTCGGCAGCGGAAAACGCCGCCAGCGCAACCTCTGCGAGCCGAACCGCCAGCGCGGCAGATACGCCCAAGACGGCGGGAGGACGATC
>Ga0255353_1000770_pt1 | contig 19533 bp, 15 predicted proteins | sample HBST25metaG_FD_189941 | JGI IMG/M metagenome (GOLD analysis project Ga0255353, IMG submission 189941) | Peat soil microbial communities from Stordalen Mire, Sweden - H.B.S.T25 | ecosystem: Environmental > Terrestrial > Soil > Wetlands > Peat | place: Sweden: Norrbotten County, Stordalen Mire...
CGCTTGGGGCGCATCGGTTTTTCCCGGTATTTGCTGTGTTTTCTGTGACTTCTGAGTATATTTTACCCGACGAGACGCCCTTATGTCATTGATTCTTTTAGTGGTTAATTGGTTTTTCAGGGACGACGAGTTAGCGAGTTGGCGGCAGTTCATACCAGCCGTAACTCATCGTGGCGAGTCGGGCTGCTCCTAACGCCCAGCAGAACGATCCGCAGTTGCTTTTCGGCTCCCCCCGCTGGCACTGGTCCGCTAATTCCCTTTCGCCGTACCCTTGCCAGACATCCGCTCGAGCACCTTCTCGATATAACCATTTTCATGGAACGCATCGCTGGGCAGCGCCCCGATAAACCGGATGGTCCCGTTGCTGTCGAGCACAACGCCAAGCGGAGAATCGACCACACCGAAGGTCTTCGCGACCTGGCCGGGGACCTCGAGCGTGGGCGTGCCTGCCAGTTGTTTCTCGTTCTCCGCGTGCAGCACTTTGCCGGCGTCTTGCGCATCCGCCGCAACATCTTCCGAGTAGAGCAGCCCGTAGGCATGGATGGGCGTTTGGCCGTTTTCGATGGCGAACTTCATCACGTCCAACATCAGCCCGCGGCACTCGATGCACCAGTCGGAAAAGAGCACCAGCACCGTGGCGGCGCCAAAGTTGGAATCGATCTGGGGCTTGGCGCTGGCCGATTGCAGAGTTCGCGTCGCTTGCACCCCCGGCAAATGCTTGCCCAGCAACTGGTACTGCGTCCGCACGTGCTCGATCTCCTGTTGGTCTTCTGCAGAAACGGCAGTCAGTTTCTCGAGCGCTCCATCCACCTCGGCTGTCGCTGCCGCCGCGGCGTCGGAGTCGTCCGCAAAACGATGGAGAAACGCCAGCTCCATTGCGGAGGCATACAGCGCCCCGGTCGAGATGGTGGTATCGCCGTGCATCGCCTTCAACGGGCCGGGCTGGCTCAGTGCCTGCACCATCGCGGCATGCTCCTGTTTGGCAATCGCCAGTGCCTGCGGGCTGCCGGCGTGCTCCAGTGTGTCCTTCATGTACCGCACGGTGTATGCCACTTCGGCGTCGTACGGCTGGCGCCCCAGCATCTCGCGCGTGGTAGCCAGCGCCAGGTCCAGCGCGTTGATGTGCGTCAGCGCGGCCACACTGATCGCATAGGCCTGGGTGCGATGCGGCTCTTCCTTCCTGGCAATATACTTGAGCGCCGCGTCGTTGGCGGGATTCCAATCCTGGCCAAAGGCGCACAGATGCGCCAGGTCGTAGAGGTCTTCGCCCTGGTAATCCTCGGGCTTGGCCGCATCGCAGGCCTCGCGTGCCTTGTGCATCCCCACCGCCAGCGCACCTAGCTCCGCATCGGACCAGTTGGCCAGCGAAGCGCGCACCGCCTCCAACGGATGCATCGCGTCCTTATAGATGGCGCCTGGGGCTTCGCGCACGGGCGCGGGAGTTTGCGGGGATGCGGGCGCCTGGGCTGCTGGGGGCGTTGGCGCGGGAGCCGGAACAGGAAGCGTTTGGGCGGGCAGAGCCAACGACATCACCACCGCGGCAACAAGCGCAGCGGCAAACAGGACTCGTGCGGAGAAGGCGTTTGTCATCACCGAAGCTCCGGGGGTGCTCTTTCTTGAATAGTGTAATGGGAACTGGAGCGGGTAGGCTGCGGCCTTGGCCGAAGGCCCCTGGCAGTTTCACCGCGAAAGAGGAAGAAACCCGAGGCTCTGTACACGCAAATCCGTCTATGATGGTTGCGACATGAACTCCATGAAAATTTCTTCGTGCTGCTTCCGCGCCGCTCTCGCACTTCTGTTGCTTTCGGTCCCGGCCCTGGCCAAGGATGCGCCGCTCGCCACGGTCGACTGGCCCGCCACTGGTTCTCCAGTGGTGCGTTTCACCTTTGGCAAATTCAAGCCGCTCTCCGGCATGGGCAATCTGCATGGGTACGTGATGGACACCACGGCGGAGAATCTCTCTGCGAAGTTGATCCCCGCTGCCCGGTTCTCCGTCTATCTTTTGGATAAGAACAAGGTACGCGTCGGTGAAGACGTGATCGCGCTCAGCAATTTGGCTCCGGGCGAGACCGTGAAATTCGAGACCACGGTGATGGCCTCCGGCTTGCCTGCATCTGTTTTGATCCACGATATGGCGCAAAAACCCAAGGGGATCTCACTCACCGTCAATTCCACGCCGCAGGGCGCGTTGCTCAAGTTGGATGGCGCCGAACAGGGAATCACCCCCCGGCTTATCAGCGTCGGGGTTGGCAAGCATACGCTCACCTTCAGTAAGGAAGGATTCACGGCCGGGAACTTCCCGCTGGAGATTGGCCCCAATGATGTTTCCGGCGGCGCTGTCAGCTATGAGTTGGGAGCTGCAGCCTTCGATTCCATCGAACTGCGGGATGGAAGTGTTCTGACGGGCGACCTCGTGTCGATCGCAGGAATGGATGTAGAGATTCGCATCGGCGGAAACATCCAGCACCTTGATCGCAATAAGGTCAAGCGCGTCATGCTCGTCCAGCGCGACACGCCGGCCCCCGACTTGCCGCCGCCTTCCGCGACGAATCCGTAATCCGACAGCCCTCGCCGTCCTGTGCCTTTTTCTGGCGCGGATCTGCCGAAGGCAGTTGGCCGAACAGCAGGCGCTTGGTCGCGCCGAGGGTGGCATGTGGAAGAGGAAAAGTTTCCAAGTGAGTCCGAAGTTCGCTGAAAGACAACTGCAGATCTTTCGACTCCGTTTGGCCAAAAAGACGGCCAAACTGCGCTCAAGATGACAGCGCAGTTGTGACGCGAACTTCAGACTCAAGCGATTGGCAGAAGACTCAGGATATTAGCAGATTCGCGGTAACTGCTCGCCGATCTGGGTCGGAATCACGCGGTTCGCGCCCATGGCGGTGCGCGCCACCAGCATGCGGGGATGCTCGGCGGTCACACGGCCAATGCGCGCGGCTTCGCGGCCCAGCGGGTGGCTATGGAGAACCTGCAGAACCTGCTCCGCAGCTTCTGGCGCGACAAAGAACACCACTTTGCCCTCGTTGGCCACGTAGACCGGGTCAAGCCCCAGCAGTTCACAAGCCGACTGCACCTGCGGACGCACCGGGAGGCTAGGCTCGTCGATCTCCATGCCTACGCCGGAGGACTGCGCAATCTCGTTCAGAGTGGAAGCCAGGCCGCCGCGGGTGGGGTCGCGCATGGCGTGAACCGCGGGGCCAACCGCCTGAAGAACCTCGGCGATCAGCCCGTTCAGAGACGCGCAGTCGGAGCGGATCTGGCTTTCGAACTCGAGGCCCTCGCGCACGCTCATGATGGCCATGCCGTGGTCACCGATGGTGCCGGAAACCAGAATTGCGTCGCCGGCCTGCGCACGGTGCGGGCCCACTTGAATTCCGGGGCGCAGAACGCCGATGCCGGCGGTGTTGATGTAACAGCCGTCGCCGTGGCCGCGCTCAACCACCTTGGTGTCGCCGGTAACGATCTGGACGCCAGCGGTGGCCGCAGCTTTCGCCATGTCGTCGACAATCGCCGCCAACTGCGCCAGCGGAAATCCCTCTTCAAGGATGAAGCTGGCGCTCAGGAATTTGGGCTCTGCGCCGGAAACGGAGAGGTCGTTCACCGTCCCGTTCACCGCCAGTTCGCCAATCGAACCGCCGGGAAAGAACAACGGCTGCACCACAAAGGAATCCGTGCTCATTGCCACGCGGCCTGCGGGAAGGTCCAACACCGCCGCATCGCCCAGATTTTCCAGAGCCGGGTTGCGGAAGGCCGGCAGAAACAGGTGCTCCACCAGCTCATTGCCCAGTTTTCCGCCGCCGCCATGGCCCATCACGATGGTGGGATAGCCAACCAGCGGCAACGGACAGCTCCAGTTCGAAAAATCCGGTGCATCTTTCCGAGCAACCGGCGAACCGGCCTTGCCTTCCTCACCCACGCGCCACTCCCGTCATTCCGCTTCCTGCTCCGGCCAGTTCCTCGGCCGACAGAAAGCGCCCGTAATTGAAGTAAGCCGCGCAGGCTCCTTCGCTTGAAACCATCGTCGCTCCCAGCGGATGCCGGGGCGTGCATTCCTTGCCAAACGCCGGACAGTCGGCCGGCTTGATGGCTCCGCGCAGAACATCGCCCGCATGGCAAAGTGGCGACTCCTCGGTGCGAATGCCGGAGATGTGGAAGCGCTCTTCGGCGTCGAAGTCGCGATACTCCGCGTTCAGCCGCCATCCGCTCTTGGGAATCACGCCAATCCCGCGCCACGCCCGGTCCGTCACCTCGAAGACCTCGCCCAGCAACTTCTGCGCGGGGAGGTTTCCCTGGCGGGTGACGATGCGCTCGTAGGCGTTCTCGACTTCGTGCCGGCCGGCTTCCAGTTGCACCACTGTGCGCCGGATGCCGTCGAGCAAATCGAGCGGCTCAAAGCCGGTGACGACCAGGGGGACCTTGTACTTTTCCGCCAGCGGCGGATACTCCCAGTAGCCCATCACACTGCAAACATGGCCAGCCAAGAGAAAACCCTGCACCAGATTGCCCGGGGCGGAGAGAATGGCTTCAATGGCCGGCGGGACCAGAACGTGGGAGACGAGGAGAGAGAAGTTCTTGAGGCCGCGGCGCTTGGCCACGTGAACGCTCATGGCGTTGGCCGGGGCGGTGGTCTCAAAGCCCACGCCGAAGAAAACCACCTGCTTGTCAGGGTTCTTGACCGCCAGGTCCACAGCATCCAGGGGAGAATAGACCACCCGTACATCCCCGCCCGCGCCCTTCACCTGAAACAGATCACCCTCGGTACCGGGTACCCGTAGCATGTCGCCAAACGAGCAGAAGATCACCCCCGGCTGTGCCGCAATCGCCAGCGCCTTGTCGATCAGCTCCAGCGGCGTGACGCAGACCGGGCAACCGGGGCCGTGGATCATCTCGATGCCCGCGGGAAGCATCTGGTCGATGCCGTTTTTGATGATGGAGTGGGTCTGGCCGCCGCAGACTTCCATGATCTTCCATGGACGTGTGGTGATCTGGTGGATTTCCCGCGCCATGCGCTGGGCAATCTCGCCGTTGCGAAACTCGGTCAGGTACTTCATTTAATTGGAGCAACTCCCATCGGGACAAGCCGATTGGGGCGCGACGGCGGCTCGTGCGAACGCCTCTTCTTCCGTGCCCAGTTCCTCGTCCAGCAGACCCATCTCGCGGAAGTCGGCCAGGGTCTTCTCGGCCGTCTCCTCGTCGATCTTGGAGAGCGCAAACCCAACGTGGACAATGGTGAAGTCGCCCACTTCAAGTTCCGGCACGTAGTCAAGGCAGACCCGCTTGACGACTCCGCCAAAGTTCACCCGACCCACCCGGAGCCCGTCCTCGGTGGTGATTTCTTCCACTTTTCCTGGAATCGCTAGACACATGGCAACTCTCTTATACCGCTTTTGCGGAGGTTTCTGCGTGATTTAAATCACCGGGACCGGCTTCGCTTAGCCTCGCTTTGCCCGCTCTTCGGCCAGGTACGCAAGCCACTCGTCCATGCCCGCGCCGGTTTTGGCCGAAGTCTCGAAAATGCGGATTCCGGGACGGATCTCGTTGATATTTTTGAGCGCCGCTGTGCGGTCAAAGTCGCAGGGGCCGGCGATGTCGATTTTGGTGATGACGGCGGCGTCGGCGGAATTGAACATCGTGGGATACTTCAGCGGCTTGTCCTCGCCCTCAGTGACCGACAGCAAAGCTACGCGAATCTTCTCGCCGAGGTCGTAGCTGGACGGGCAAACCAGGTTGCCGACATTCTCGATGAACAGGTAGTCGAGGTCGGCCAGCTCCCAGCCCTCGAGATGTTTGGAGATCATCTCCGCATCCAGGTGGCAGATGCCATGGGTGTTGATCTGGCGAACCGGTGCTCCGCTCGAGGCCAGACGGCGAGCGTCATTGTCGGTTTCGAGGTCGCCAACCAGCGCCGCTGCCCGCGCGCCCTGTGCCTTCAACTCTTTGAGGGTCCGCTCCAGAAACGCGGTCTTGCCCGTTCCGGGACTGGAGACGAGGTTCAGCACCAGGACGCCGGCCGTGGTGTAGCGATCCCGCAATCCTGCCGCGAGTTCGTCGTTTTTCTTTAGAATTCCACGCCGCAGTTCCACAATCCGGGTCGTCATGCCTTCACCTCTGCCTCATCCTCAATCTCGATGGAATCAATATCCAGTTCCCTGCCCTGGCGGAGGTCCATCGAGGGCTCGCCGCAGATCGGACAGCGAAAGCTCTGCACGCCGTCGAGGGTCACGTCGCGGCCGCAGGGCTCGCAATGCAGGACGACCGGCAATACCTCTACCACCAGCTTCGAACCTTCGAGCGCCGTTCCTTCGGTGCCGATGCCGTAACAGAAGTCCAGCGACTCCTGGACGACCGATGCGAGAGCGCCCACTTTGAGGCGCACTTCCTTGACGCGCGCCCCAGGATAAGGCGCCAGCGACTCCGTTACGGAGTCAACGATGCTGGCTACGATGGAAAGTTCATGCATTCAATACGAATTTTACGCTTTCGGGGCTTTCGCCGCCCGCGCATGCCTCCCAATGAACAAACAGGTCGAATGAAGAGTCTTACGCACAGAATCGGCAAGTTAGCTTCCGCTGCGCGGAAATGGCGAGTTAGCGAGTTGGCTCCGTTTCCTTCCTTGTGCTTTTAAGCACAAGGAAGGAAACGGAGCGAGGTTGCATTTTGCGCTTATTGATCCGGCCCTCTTGTGTTGCAACAGAGGATAAGAAAGAGCAACTGCAGATCCTTCACTTCGCTGTGCTTCGTTCAGGATGACAGCTCTCGGGTTGTGCGATCATTTTGGGCCGGATCAATAACTCCGACTTAGGCGTTATAGGTTGAGGAGGAAACACGGCCTCCGTGACCTGTCCAGTTGGTGTGGAAGAACTGGCCGCGGGGCTTGTCGATGCGTTCGTAGGTATGCGCGCCGAAGAAGTCGCGCTGCGCTTGCAGGAGGTTTGCCGGGAGGCGTCCGGTCCGGTAGCCGTCAAAGAAGGCGAGGGCGGTGGAGAAGGCCGGGGTGGGTACGCCCAACTCGATGGCGTGAATCTGGGCCTTGCGCCAGGAGGCTTGATACTTGTTCACCGCCGTGAAGAAGAAGCTATCGAGGAGAAGATTCTCCAGGGCCGGGTTCTTGTCAAAAGCGTCCTTGATTTTGCTGAGGAAGCGGCTGCGAATGATGCATCCGCCGCGCCACATCAGAGCGATGCCACCCATGTTCAGGTTCCAGCCATTGTCTTTGGCAGCGGCCTTCAGCAGCATGTAACCCTGGGTGTAAGAGACAATCTTGGAGCAGTAAAGCGCACGGCGCACCTCCTCAATGAAAGCTGCGCGATCCGCAATGGGCACCTTCGTCGCCGGCCCCTGAAGAATCGCGGAGGCTTCTACACGCTCGTTCTTGAGTGCCGACAGGCAGCGCGCAAAAACCGATTCTCCGATCAATGTTACGGGCTGGCCGAGATCGAGAGCGCTGGTGACGGTCCACTTGCCGGTTCCCTTCTGTCCTGCAGTGTCCAGGATCTTGTCGACCAGAGGCTTGCCGTCTTCATCCTTCATGGAGAATATCTGGCTGGAGATCTCAATCAGGTAACTATCCAGTTCGCCCTTGTTCCACTCGGCAAAGACTTCGGCCAGCTCGTCTGGGGTCAGACCAAGTCCGCGCTGCAAGAGGTCGTAGGCCTCGCAGATCAACTGCATATCGCCGTACTCGATGCCGTTGTGCACCATCTTGACGTAGTGGCCTGCGCCGTCTTCGCCGACCCAGTCGCAACAAGGCGTTCCGTCCTCTACTTTGGCGGAGATGGCCTGAAAAATGTCTTTCACATGCGGCCAGGCAGCCGGATTGCCGCCGGGCATGATGGAGGGACCGCGGCGAGCGCCTTCTTCACCGCCGGAAACGCCGGTGCCGATGAAGAGAATGCCCTTTGCGGCCAACTCTTTGGTGCGGCGGTTCGAGTCAGTGAACAGAGAGTTTCCGCCATCGATGACGATGTCGCCCGCTTCGAGGCAGGGCAGAATGTGGCCGATCATCTGGTCGACGGTGTCGCCGGCCTTGACCATGAGCATGATGCGGCGGGGCCGCTTGAGGAGGCTGGCCAACTGCTCGATGGAGTGCGCTCCAACGACTTCTGTTCCCTTCGCCTCGTGGGCGAGAAAGTCGTCCACCTTGGAGACGGTGCGGTTGAACACGGCGACCTTGTAGCCGTGGTCGTTCATGTTGAGGACGAGGTTCTGTCCCATCACGGCAAGGCCGATCAGGCCAATATCGCACGAAGCTTCCGGCATTATTTCCTCCAAGACTCCCTGCCATTATCACTGCGGGTTCGAGCCGTGGTCAATTCTGGTGCGGCGGGCGGAGCCAGCCTTTTCGACTGCGCAGTTGTCCAAGAAATTTCGGAATCCCCAATGGCGTACCCTTCATCCAACTCCCGTAAACTGCCGGGGCAGTGCGCGGTTGCGATGGCTTCTGAGAAGAAGGAGAAGAAGCAACCGCAGATCCTTCGACTCCGCTGCGCTTCGCTCAGGATGACAATCTTGTGCGCCTCTGATGAACAAAAAGCTGAATGAAGAGTTTTATGGACAAAATCGGCAAGATAGCTTCCGCTTTGCGGAAATCGCGAGTTAGCGAGTTGGCGGCAGTTCATTCCAGCCGCAACCGGCCGCCGCGAGTCGAGCACCTCAGGATGACAGTTTGTGGGCTCAGGGTCGCAGTTTTGTGACGGTGCAGTTGTTTAAGGGCGGGATCCGTAGATAACTTGAGGAGGAATCGATGCAGCTTGGATTGATTGGCCTGGGCAAGATGGGCGGTAACATGGCGGAACGGCTGCGACTGGCCGGCCACCAGGTGGTGGGCTTCGACTTCAGCGCCGAGGCGGTGGCGCGGCTGACGGCCTCTGGAAATGTGGGCGCCCCGACTCTGGAAGACCTGGTGCAAAAGCTGAAAGGCCGGAGAGCTATCTGGATCATGGTGCCGCAGGGCGACCCGGTGGACCAGACGATTGCCAAGCTGGAGCCGCTACTGAATCCTGGAGACATTCTGATCGATGGCGGTAACTCGTATTACAAGGACTCGATCCGGCGTTACAAGGAAGTTACAGCGAAGGGTTTCCAGTTTGTGGACGTGGGAACTTCGGGCGGCGTGTGGGGATTAAAAGAGGGTTACAGCATGATGATCGGCGGCGACAAGGAGCCGGTGGAATCTCTGCGGCCCATTTTTGAAGCGCTGGCTCCGGCGGCCGACAAGGGCTGGGGACGCGTGGGCCCGGCGGGCTCGGGCCACTTTGTGAAGATGATTCATAATGGGATCGAATACGGCATGATGCAGGCCTACGCCGAAGGGTTTACGATCCTGGAGAAGAAAGAAGAGCTGGACCTGAACCTGCCGCAGATCGCCCAGATCTGGCGTTACGGGAGCGTGGTGCGCAGTTGGCTGCTGGACCTGACCGCCGATGCGCTGTGCAAGAACCCGGCGCTGGAAGGATTGGAAGCGTGGGTGGAGGATTCGGGCGAAGGTCGGTGGACGGTGTTCGAGGCGATCGATCTGAATATCTCCGCGCCGGTGATTACCGAGTCGTTGATGCGGCGGATCCGCTCGCGCGAGGATAACAATTTTACCGACCGGATGCTGTCGATCATGCGCAACGAGTTTGGCGGACATGCGGTGAAGAAGGACTAGCTGACAGCTAACAGTGGACAGTGGACAGCTAACAGTGGACAGTGGACAGCGGACAGCGGACAGTTAACAGCTGACAGTGAAGGCTATTGACTGAGGGGTTTCACGCAATGGTCTGTAGCTGTAGGCTGACAAAAGTAAGATGCTGGCAGCAACAGGAGGTCGAAGAGTTATGGCAACAATGCAAATGAGTGTCCGTCCGGAGGATCTTTCCCGAGTTCCCAAGGGCAGCGAGAGGATTCCCGATGCGGGGATCATGGTGATCTTTGGCGCGTCAGGCGACCTGACCAAGCGCAAGCTGTTGCCGGCGCTCTTCCATCTGGAACAGGTGGGGCTGCTGCCGAAGGAGTTCGCGATTGTGGGCGTGGCGCGGCGGCCGCTGGGCGATGAGTTCGCGGCCGATATGAAAGCAGGAATCATCGAGTTTGGGGACGTAGAGGCGGGCGATCCCAAGCTGGATAACTTTGTGAAGCGGATCAGCTACTATGCGCTGAACTTTGACGCCTTGGGCGAATACGCGGGGCTGAAGACCGAGTTGGAGCGGATCGACAAGGAAAGAGGCATTGACGGGCACCGGTTGTTCTACCTGGCTACGGCGCCGGAGTACTTTGCCCCGATCATTGAAAATCTGGGCGCAGAAGGAATGGCGCAGCCGGAGCAGGGGAAAGTCGGGGTGGTGATCGAGAAGCCCTTCGGCCACGACCTGGAGTCGGCCCGCGAACTGAACCACCAGGTAAACGCCGCCTTCCACGAGAACCAGGTCTTCCGCATCGACCACTACCTGGGCAAGGAAACGGTACAGAACATTTTGGTCTTCCGGTTTGCCAATGGGATTTTCGAACCCATTTGGAACCGGAACTACATCGACCATGTGCAGATTACGGCGGCGGAAACGCTGGGAGTGGAAGGGCGCGGGCCGTTTTACGAGAAGGCCGGGGCGCTGCGGGACGTGGTGCAGAACCACATGATGGAGCTGCTGAGCTTTGTGACCATGGAGCCGCCCTCGAGCTTCGACTCGGAAGCCGTGCGGCGGGAAAAGGTGAAGGTGTGGCGGGCGATCCCGTCGGTGCCGATTCTGAATGCGGTGCGCGGGCAGTACGGCGCCGGGTTGGTCGACGGGCAGCATGTGACCGGCTATCGCGAAGAGGAACGAGTGAATCCGCAGTCGGGCACCGAGACCTATGCGGCGCTGCGGCTGGAGATCGAGAACTGGCGCTGGGCAGGAGTTCCGTTCTATCTGCGCGCAGGCAAGCGGCTGAAGAAGCGGGCGACGGAGATCAGCATCCAGTTCAAGCAGCCGCCGCTGCTGATTTTCGACCGCATGGCGGCCAGCGCACCCTGCCAGGAGATTCAGCCGAACCTGCTGACGATCCGCATCCAGCCGGACGAGGGAATCGCGCTGCGCTTCGGCGCCAAGGTGCCGACCACGCCGAACATGGACGTTTGCCCGGTGAATATGGACTTCGATTACGCGGCGGCCTTCGGGAAGTCGACCGCCAACGGATACGAGCGGCTGCTGCTGGACGCCATGCTGGGCGACCAGACGCTGTTTTCGCATCGCGACGGCGTGGAGATCAACTGGGCGCTGTACACGCCGATTCTGGAAGCCTGGGCGGCGAAGAAGCCGGAGGTATTTCCCAACTACTTTGCGGGATCGTGGGGCCCGGAATGCTCCGACCATCTGCTGGAGCGCTGGGGACACAAGTGGCGGAACGACCTGGGAAGAAAGGGTTGAGGACGAGTAGCCCGGATCGGCGGCAAAGGCGAGGCCACTGCGCGTCAGGGTGACAGCACGGGTGACGGTGCAGACGGAGAAGCCTCTCGCCGGGGTGACGCATCGCTTCTGGCCGTCAATTGCCGTTTCGTCACCCCGGCGGGAGGCTCGGAATGTGCTTGGAGAAACTGCTCGTTTTGGGGCAGAGTGTGGCGATTTTGGGCTGAAAAGCCGACGAAAAGGCCGGTTTTCTCGAGGAGGACGCATTGATTCCATTGACTTTAATAGATCAAAGGCTGTGGAAATCTTAGAACCTGTTCTGATGTACAAGGATATAAGTCAATTAAAAGCTTATAGATACGCGTATTACTTTTCCACAAAAGCGAACAAAAGGTGAAAGTGTCGCTTTTTTTTGACGTTCAAGCGGCGGATTTCTGGGGGAGCGGGCTGGCAGCGGACACCAGTGATGGCGACTTGCGCGGCGTAGAGAGGCCTGGCGCCCTGCTCCGGATGGATGACGCCGATGAGGATGTGGTGGGATGGTTGGAGGTGGACGCCTCCGGCACGGCGGGGACGGGTGAAGTCTGGAGCTCCTCGGTCATGACAGTTTCTCCCTCGGCGGCGGGAATTCTGCCGCTATTTTTGATTGTGCGCGGGAGGAGGCTAATTATCTGCAAGCCACCACCTAGGGTGGGACCAGTCGCCTTCGGCCACCTGCGGTGGGGCCAACTGCCTTCGGCCGGTCCGCGCCAGAAAAAAGGCGCGGGAGGGGGACTCGCTGACAGATAGGGTTCTGAAATGTGTGGCGGGTTGGCCACCGCTTGCGCGGTGTTGGCGAGTTAGCGAGTTGGCTGGGGCTGTGGAGAGGGAGATGCGGGGGTTTGGGGGACCAGGCGAGAGCTGAGTGCCCTATCCTTTCGCCCAGAAAAAGGACGAAAGGATGGGGCACTCATTTCAGTGGCGGAGAAAGGGGAACACGCCAAAGCCGGACTGCCAAGGGTGTGCTCTCCCAGATTCCCAAATGCGAGGCACCTGGGGCAGCCGTCTTCAGTGGGTTGTACCCGCTTCTCCCGGCACCTGGGCGAACCGCTTTTCGGGAGCCATCGATCCTGGTTTCGCCCGATGGACTACTTTTTGGCGGGGGGTTGGCCCGTTTCCGTCCAGAGGAAGGAGAGCTGGTCGGCGTCGTCCTGGATCTGCTGCTCGACGGAGACACCGCCGGAGTGGCCGCCGGTGAGGCTGTAATGCAGGATGATGGGGCGTCCGCTGGAGGAGGCCGACTGGAGGAGGGGCGTCATCTTGCGGGCATGGAGAGGGTCGACGCGGGTGTCGCTGTCGCCGGTGAAGAACATGACGGCAGGGTAGGCGGTACCGGCTTTGACGTTGTGGTAGGGCGAGTACTTGAGCAGGTAGAAGAACTGGTTTTCCTTCTCCGCGGAGCCGTACTCGGTGGTCCATTGCGGGCCCTGGAGGAACTTCTGGTAGCGGAGCATGTCGAGCAGGGGATAGCCGCAGAGGACGGCCGAGAAGAGGTCGGGGCGCTGGGTGATGGCTGCGCCCATGAGCAGGCCGCCGTTGGAGCGGCCGGTGATGGCGAAGTGCTGGGGTGAGGTGTACTTGTTGGAGATCAGGTATTCCGCCGCCGCGAACCAGTCGTCGAAGACGTTCTGCTTCTTCTCAAACATGGCCTGCTCGTGCCAGTGTTCGCCATACTCACTGCCACCGCGGAGATTGGGCAGGGCGAACCAGCCTCCCTGGGAAAGCCACCAGGCATAGGACGGGTTCCAGTGCGGGGTCATGCTGAGATCGAAGCCGCCGTAGCCGGTCATCAGCAGGCGCTCGGAGCCGTCCTGCTTCAGGCCTTTGCGGCCAGCGATAAACATGGGGATCCGGGCGCCGTCCTTGGACTTGAAGAAGACTTGTTTGAGCTCGTACTGGGTGGAGTCGAAGGGGATTTTGGGCTGGGCGAAGAGGTCGCGCTTGGCAGTGAGGGTGTCGAGGCGATAGAGGGTGGGCGGCTGGATGAAGGACTCGAAGGCGAAGAAGCCGTAGCGGTCGGTGGTGCGGCCCTGGATGCCGGAGACCGTGCCGATGGCGTCGAGGTCGAGGTGGCCGAGAGATTTTCCGTCGAGGGAGTAAATGGAGGTCTCGGACTGCACGTCTTTGAGGCGCTTGACGTAGAGTTTGCCACCGACGATGGAGAAGTTCTCAATGGGCTCGGGGCCTTCGGGGATGATGGTTTTCCAGACGTCGGGGAGGATGCCGGGGTCGGCTTTGAGAATGCATCCCAAGGGTGCGTGGTAGTCGGTTTTGACGAGCCACTGGCCCTTGGCGCCCGATCCAACGTAGATGGCGGAGAAGCGGGAATCGATGCCCCAGACGAGGAGGTCGAAGGGAGAGCCGGGCTTGGTGAGGTCGCGGTAGACGATATCGACGCGCTTGGCGGGGACGCCGCGGCCGATTTCGATGACCAGGTAGCGGCCGTCGTCGGTGACATAGGCGCTGAAAAGGTCGATGGGGCCGAGTTCTTCGCCACGAAATTCGTGGCCGAAGAGGAGGGTGTCGCGGGAGGGACGCGTACCGAGGTCATGCTGGTAGAGGAGCGTGCCCTGGCGGTTGGAGCGGGCGTAGAAGAGTCCTTTGCCGTCGGGAGTGAAGTCGACGGAGCGATAGAGGCCGGCGGGCAGCTCATCCTCGAGAGACTTGCCGGTTTTGATGTTGACGACGCGGACGGTGGTCTCGTCGGCTCCGCCCTGGCGAACTTCATAGGCCAGGAGTGTTCCGTCGCGGGAGACATCGGCCAGGTTGACCGAAGTGTTGGGGTCGCGGCTGAGGGCGGCGGGATCGATGAGGCGCTCGTCTTTGGCGGTCCAGCCGCGGCGGATATAGATGGAGGCCTGCTCCTCGCCGGCCAGGCGCTTGAGGAAGAAGAAATTGCCGGCGCGCTCGATGGGCATGGACCAGCGGGAGACGTGCTCCAGGGCGTCGAGGTCGTCGAGAAGTTGAGGCCGGATGTGGGCCTGCTTCAGGTAGCGAGAGGTGTAGGCATTCTGGGCGTCGAGGAAGGCGCGGGTTTCAGTGCTTTTGGCGTCTTCCAGCCAGCGATAGCTGTCGGGGATTTTGGTACCGAAGTAGTCGTCGGCGACGGGAACGGGCTCGACGGCGGGCGGCGGCGGAAGAGTGATGCCGTCGCGGCCGTGAATGGTCTGGGCCGACGCGCCCAAGGCGAAGAAAGACGAAAGGATGAGTGCAAAAGCAACGATTCGCAACATGCGATTTCCTCTGCGGACAGGATACGCGGGAAGAGGAGGATTGAGTTTCACAAAGTGTGGATTGCAGAGTGGTTATTGATCCGGCCCCCTTGCTTTGCAAGAGAGAGCAGGAAAGAACAACTGCCGATGCTTGACTTCACTGTGCTTCGCTCAAGGATGACAGCACTCGGGTGAGGACATTTTTTGGGGCCGGAGACCTACGGATGTGGGCGAAAGCCCTTGCGGAGGGCAAAGTTTCACTTCTGGATGGATTTGACCAGGATAAAGGCGTTTATCAACATCAGGGCCAGGGAGGGCAGGGACTGCACGAGGCTATCGCGCATCCTGAGTCGAACGCCGAAGCCAATGAGCATGAGAAGAGAGAGTCCTGCCGAGGAAATGCAGAGAGCCGGAGGCCACTTCAGTCCGACCAGCAAACCCGATCCTCCCACAACCTCCAGAAAGCCGGTGAGCATTCTCAACCTCTCCAGGCCAAATCTCTGGAAATCAACGAGCATGGACGAGGAAAAGAGGCAGAGGCATCCATAGACGAGAAAAGCCAAGCTGGAGGCGCAGGTGAGCAGGGTCAGAGGGCTCACAATGCAAGTTCTCCGAAATGAGCGGCACACACGAAGAGGGAGAGCAGGAGCAAGCCAAGAGAAGGCATAAATTTCTGCCAAGCGTGCTTCGCCCGGAGATGGGCAACCTGAGCGCAAAGCATGAGAAGCGCCATGAAGAGGGCTGTGACAAAGAGCACACGCGGATACCAGATACCGACGATCAGCAAGGTGGACAAGGCGATTTTGGCGGCCCCAACCGCATTTCTGACCAAGTCGCTCAACTGGTATTCGTGGAACTCCTTGACGATATTGGGTAGACGCACGATCCATACAAATGCGATTGAAACGGCGATAAGTAGTTGCGCGCAAATTACTGCAGAGTGCATTTCGGTTCCGCTTTTCTTGCAGAGAGCCCACAATTCACTCGCTCTGCATGGTTAATTTATCGGGATAAGTCGGAAGCAGAGAGCACGGGCGGGGGTGGAACAAGTTACGAAGATAGGGCTTGTCTGTGTGCTCTCAACTCTCTCTTGTTACGTTATCGACAGAATGCGGCCAACCTATCAGGGCAGGCGAGGGGAATAGAAAAACGGGGAAAACGGGGCCGGGGGCAAGGCGGAGAACCAAAGTTGTTCTATTCATGTGGGGCGGACTCGGTAGAATCGACTGTAGTGGCAGGCTCACCCTCAACTCAATCTTCTCCACCGGCGCGGTCAAAATGGGCGCGCGGCGTGGGGATGCTGCGCCCTTCGCACGCACATACGGCGTTTACGGCGACGATTGTGCTGATGGCGTCGGCGTTCTTGTCGCGCATCATGGGGCTGGTACGGGTCAAGTACATTGTGTGGCTGTTTGGGCGCGGGATGGAAGCGGACGCGCTGAACGCGGCATTTGTGCTGCCGGACATGATCTCGTATTTTCTGGTGGGCGGCGCGGCGTCGATCACGTTTGTGACCATCCTGACGCGTTACCGGACAGAGGGGCGGGAGGCAGAGGGGCATCGGTCGCTGTCGGTGATTCTGACCACGATGTACCTGGTGATGGGCGGAGCCATTGTGCTGGCCGAGGTGATTGCGCCGTGGTACATCCACTGGTGGTTCCCGGGGTTCGACGCGGAAAAGGCGGCGCTGTGCGTGAAGCTGACGCGGATTCTGCTGCCGGCGCAACTGTTTTTCTTTGCGGGCGGAGTGTTTGGCGCGGTGCTGCTGGTGCGCAGGCAGTTCAACGTGCAGGCGGTGACGCCGCTGATCTACAACCTGGGCACGATTGTGGGCGGCGTGCTGCTGGTGAAAAGCCTGGGCGTTTCCTCGCTGGCGATTGGAACGGTGGCGGGAGCTTTCTTCGGGCCGTTTCTGTTGAGCGCCGTTTTCGCGCGGCGGGCTGGGGCGCACTATCGGCCGATTCTGGACTGGCAGGACGAGGGACTGCGCGAGTGGGTGCGGTTGTCATTGCCGCTGATCGTCGGGGTTTCGCTGGTGACCGCGGACAACTGGATCATCAGCCATTTTGCGTCGGAGACGAACGGCGCGGTTTCACTGTTGAGCTACGCCAAGCAGCTTTTTACGGCGCCGATGGCGATGCTGGCGCAGGCGGCGGGTGTGGCGTCGATGCCGTTTTTCGCGAGCCTGTGGGCCAAGGAACGCAAGTACGAATTTGCGGTCGGGGTGGCGGACTCGGTGTCGCGAGTGGCGTGCCTGGGGCTGCTGGGGGCCTCGGCGATGGTGGCGCTGGGCAAGCCGCTGGTGGACCTGATCTTTATCGGCGGGCGCTTCTCAGCCGGGGACGCGCGGGAATGCGCAGTGTACTTCGCGGTCTTCTCGATCTCGATGTTCCTGTGGTCGGCGCAGGCGATCTATTCGCGGGCCTTTTATGCGGCGGGAAACACCATGGCGCCGATGGTGGCGGGGACGGTGATTACGCTGATTTCGCTGCCTATTTACGCCTCGCTTTACCACTGGCAGGGAGCGATGGGGCTGGCGTTGGCTTCGGATATCGGGATTGCACTGCAGACGGGGACGATCGCAGTGATGCTGCACGCGCGGCGGATGGTTTCGCTGGCCAGCCTGGACTATGCCGAGATGGGCAGGTGCCTGCTGGCGGCGGTGGTGAGCGGGGCGGGAGTGTGGGCGGTGATCGAGTGGCTGGGCGGAGCGGTGGTTCGGCACTGGGGTTCGCACCTGCCGGTACAGAGCCGATGGACGGATTTGTTGGTTCTGGTGGCGGGGACGGTGCTTTGGGGAGTGATGGTGAAGTGGGCTCTGGAGAAGGCGGGGTCGGCGCTGCCAGAGGTGGCGATGAAGCGGCTGGGGCTGGGGTAGGGCGGTTTTCTCTCTGGAATCGAAGGAGTCGGTTATAGAGAACGGGCGGTGGAAATGCGCATTGATCCGGTCCTCTTGAGTTGCAACGGATAAAGAGAAAGAACAACCGCAGATCCTTCGACTTCGCTGCGCTTCGCTCAGGATGACAGCGCTCATAACTACAATAGAATAAGTGAGAGTTTGAAGCGGTCATCCCCGGTGTAACTTGCTATCGCAAGTCATGATGCTCAGGATGATAAAAGTTATTTTGCAGATGGTGCAGGGCTAGTGGTTTGTGTGCTTGCGGCTGGCCGGAACTGTGCAGCCATCAGATGCAAAGGTACATGGTTCTCTGACGGCGTATGCTTCAGAAACTCCATCGCCGCGGCATTCCGCTTGAGATAGGCGTCCAGGAATTCCAGGGTGTAGCGAGCCATCCAGTTATAGCTCTCTGCGCCTTCTTGCAGCGAATAGTCGGCGGGTGAGAATTGCAGCGCCTCTCTTCCGAACCGTTCGCTTCGCTGGTATAAAGAGCTGAATTGAATGTGAGAAACAGCCAGCAGATGGATATGCACGAGATCGCCGTGAATCCATTGATTGAGAACGTTCGGGGCTACGTCAGCTTGCTGCTTACCTTGACGCATCGCGTCCCAGGTCTCCATGGTTTCCTCGGCTCTACTGAAGACCAGGAGCGGGATGGTCATCTGATCGGGATGAACGTCGCCAGCTTCCTCGACCGTGCCGGCAGAGTAGCGAAAAGAGCCATCGAGAGAGATCAGAGCGCGCACGCGCCGATCCCGCGCGGCATCGAAAAGCGCCGCCATGGCTCCCCAGCTGTATCCCATCGCCGCGACTTCTGATATGTCTGTGTTCGGGAGTGTCTTCGCGAAGTCGATAAGGAACGAGATATCTCGCGCCTCCGCGTTTGCGCCAGCCAGGTCAACTGTCATGGTTCGATAGGACGCGCCCATGCTTGGGCTGGCGATAACCACGTAGCCATTGCTGGCCAGAAACTCGCATAACTCAATGTTTTCGGTGGCGGGAGCGTTGAGACTCGGCGCGTAGATGACCACAGGAAATTGTCCTGCCTGCAGGTTGGCGTCGCGAACCGCCCACGCAGGGAGTGCTGTGATGCCATGCATATATTGTTCGACAAAGGCTTGCGGTTTGCCGTGCTCGATCGGCTGATTGAAGCTGGTCTCTGTCTGGATCAAAGCTGCATAGTCGCCAAAGGTCATGAATTTGCCGCTGGACTTTTGTGCCGGATACCACACCAAAATCTGCAGGGGGCGAGGACCTTGCGCGGTGGTGGGCTTGCCGTTCTCGTCGATTGCCGGCGTGAAAACGCGGGAGCGATCCTGCTGCTCAGCCACTTTCAGCCCAACAGGGTACGACCCGGGCTTCTCAGTGAATTCGAAATGAAACGCGGGCGCGGGCTGCGCAACGGCGGCCAAGCTGGAAACAGCAAGAGCGAGCAAAGCTGCGGAATGAGATACGCGCACGCTTGATTTCCTCTGGAGGATGACCAATCGCGTCAAAGCCACATCTAGAGCAATGGCGAATTTGCCTAAGAAGGCGCAGAAAAAAGTACCAGCGCCCTTTGGCAAGGCAAGGGCGCTGGCGCGGGAACGAAGGCGGAAACCCGGTTACTGCTGGACGGGTTTGGGGACTTCGGCGATGGGCGAGCCCTGGGCTGCAACTTTGGCGTCGCCCTTGCGGAGCTCGATGCCGCCCTTGAAGAAGGCGCCATCTTCGATGCTGATGCGCGCCGCAGTGACGTCGCCGGTCAAGGCGCCTTCAGCGCGGATATCGACACGGTCGGAAGCGGAGATGTTGCCGCGGACCTTGCCGAGGATGACGATTTCACGGGCGGTGATGGAGGCGGCGACCTGGCCATTGCGGCCGACGGTGACGCGGTTGCCGCCGAGGTTGACGCTGCCCTCGACCTTGCCGTCGATGAACAGGGATTCGGAGCCGGTGATCTCGCCCTTGATGAAGAGGCCTTTGCCGATGGTGGCCTGGTCGCCGGTGGAAGCCGCGGCGCGGGCGGCGGGTTCAAAGGCCGGGG
>Ga0255353_1000779_pt1 | contig 19348 bp, 11 predicted proteins | sample HBST25metaG_FD_189941 | JGI IMG/M metagenome (GOLD analysis project Ga0255353, IMG submission 189941) | Peat soil microbial communities from Stordalen Mire, Sweden - H.B.S.T25 | ecosystem: Environmental > Terrestrial > Soil > Wetlands > Peat | place: Sweden: Norrbotten County, Stordalen Mire...
CGCCCTTCCCTCAGACCTTGAAAATCGATGAAACTGATTTTCACATTTCCACCGCCTCGATTACGACGAACAATTATTCCACTTAAAAACCCGAAAAAACTGTCCGAACAAACGGGACCACCATATTTTTCTATCTTCAGCGTGTGCTGCGCCCGGCTTGCAGATAATTACCTGGTTTCGGTGCAAAATATCAATTGGAGCTCCAGGGAGGCAGCGATGGCGAACAAAGGCCAATTCGCGAAAAAGGTTTAGGGGTAGATTGAAAGCCTTTTTGGGTACCCCCTACCCCCCTATATTAATTTTCAAAAATGTGCAGGTAATTAATTCGACAACGGGCTATAGGCAAAGCCTATGATTCCACATGTCTTCCGCGGAAAGGCCATCAGCCGGTAACCAGTGGATTCTCTTGTCTGTTCCCTATTCGCGCGCGCTGATGCCGAGCGCTTTCATCTTGCGGTAGAGGTGGCTGCGCTCCAGGCCGAGCAACTCGGCGGCTCGGCTCATATTGTTGCGGGATTCATCGATCTTCTTGAGGATAAACTCGCGTTCGTAGGCGTCGCGCGCTTGTTGCAGCGTTGAAAACTCCTCCGTCGAGCGCGTGCCGGTCTTGTGGGTAAGCGGCGGCAGATGCTTGCGCTCGATGCGCAGGGTGCGAGGATTGAGAATCAGCACTCGCTCGATTACATTCTTGAGTTCGCGCACGTTGCCGGGCCAGTGGTATTGGCCCAGCGTCGCGAGGGCTTCCTCGGTAATCTCCATGCGCGGGCGTCCGTACTGGCGGCCGAATTCGGCAAGAAACTCGCGCGTCAGTGGCGGGATGTCCTGCTTGCGCTCGCGCAGCGGCGGCACAAAGAACGGGACGACGTTGAGCCGGTAGAAAAGGTCTTCGCGGAAGTTGCCCTTGGCAATCTCCTCTTCAAGGTCTTTGTTGGTGGAGGCGATCAGACGCACGTCAATGCGGATGGGCTGCGTGCCGCCGACCGGGGTGAACTGCTGGTCGTCGAGCGCAGAGAGCATCTTGGATTGCGTCTTGAGGCTCATGTCGCCAACCTCATCGAGAAACAACGTTCCGCCGTCAGCGCGCTCCAGCGTGCCGCGCTGCTCGGGCAAGCCGCCGGGCTGAGCGCCGTGCCGGTAACCGAAAAGCTCGGCCTCAATGTGCGCCTCGGGAATGGCGGCGCAGTTGAGCTCGACAAAAATCTGATCGCGGCGCAAGCTCTCGGCGTGAATGGAGTGGGCGATGAGTTCCTTACCAGTGCCCGACTCGCCGTAGATGAGCACGCGGCCGTTTGTGGGCGCCATCAGGCGAATCTGCTGACGCAAGGCCTTCATTGGCACGCTTTCGCCGGTAAGCACCGAGCTCGCACTGAACTGGCGCTTGAATTCGAGGTTTTCCGCCCTCATGCGGCGCGCCTCGACTGCGTTCTTGAGCACCAGCAGGGTGCGATCGAGCGAGAGCGGCTTTTCCAGAAAGTCGTACGCGCCCAGCTTGGTGGCCTTGACGGCGGTCTCGATGGTGCCATGGCCGCTGATGATGACCACTTCAGGGCGCATCGCCGCTCCCTGGCGGTGGATGTCGGCGAGCACGTCGAGGCCGTCGCGGTCAGGCAGCCAAATGTCGAGCAGCACTACGTCATAGGGCGAGTCTTCGAGAAGTACCAGCGCCTCGGCAGCCGTCGCAGCGCTGGCCACGCCATAACCCTCCTCGCGCAAAATCTCTTCAAGCGATGAGCGAATCTCTGCTTCGTCGTCTACTACCAGAATGTGATTCATTGGTGCGATCCCTTCTCAGGATTGGCCAAAGAGGCGGATTGGATGGGTGCGGCGTCGCCGGTTGCGTCAGCCGGTTGCGCGGCGGGCTCCGGCGGATCCATAAGAGGCAGGCGCAGCAGAAAACGCGCGCCTTTGGGGCTGTTGGCCTCGGCGCGCAACGAGCCGCCATGCTCCTGCACAATCTTGGCCGCGATGGAAAGGCCGAGGCCGGTGCCGCGCTGCTTGGTGGAATAGAAAGGCAGAAACAGCCGCTCGCGGATTTCATCGGTGAGGCCGTGGCCGGTGTCGGAGACCTCGACCTCGACAGACGCGCCGTCCTCGCTGAGAGAGGTGCGCAGCCCAAGCACACGCAGCAGACTGCCCTGCATGGCTTCGGCGGCGTTGTCGATGAGGTTCGCCAGGGCGCGGCGAATGGCTTCTGGATCGGCCAGCACGGGCGGCAGGCCCGGCTCCAGGTCGCTCTGCACGGTGATGCCATAGAGCCGGTCGGCAAACAGCGCCAGCGCCTCTTCCGTCACTTGATTCATGTCGCAGGCGCGCGGCTGCGGCGCGGGGAACTCGGCCAGTGCAGAGAATTGAGCCACCAGCGTGCGCAGCGTGCCCACGCAGCCCAGAATCACCTCGCTGCACTTGCGGATAATGGCGGGCGATTCCGGCTGGGCGCGGTCAAGGTGTTTGCTGATTCGCTCGGCAGAGAGAGCGATGGGCGTCAGCGGATTCTTGATTTCATGAGCCACACGCTGCGCCACCTCTTTCCACGCCAACTGCCGCTGCGCCCGCAAAAGCTCGGTGGTGTCCTCGACCACCAGCACGGTTCCCGGCTGGCTGTGGGTGAGCTCAAATCGCGCGCTGGTGATGGCCAGGTGGAGCGTGCGGCCGCCAACGGGCACCTCAATCTCAGTGAAAGCAGCGCCCATGCGGTGACCGCGGCGAATGACGCCCGCCAGGTCTTCGGCGCAGTCGGCGGGAAACAGCGACTCGATCTTCTCCCCGCCCAGGCCGAAATCGACGCGCCGGCCCATCAGCGCCGCAAAGGCGCGATTGGATTGCAGAACCGCACCCTTGCCGTCGAGCGTGACCACTCCTGACGGAATGGTTTCGATGATGGTCTCCAGTTCGCGGCGGCGCTCTTCGATCGCCAGGTTAGCGGCAGTCAGTTGCGCGGAAGAAGTCTCTGCCAGTTGGCGGCTGGCGTCCAGGTCGGCAGCCATGCGATTGAAGGCTCGCACCAACTCGCCCATCTCGCCGGTTGCCGCCAGCGCCACCCGATGGTCGTATTTGCCCGTGGCGATCTCGGCCATCGCCACGGCCAGAGCCTCGACCGGGCGCGTGATCTGGTTGGAAAGAAACCGCGCCACCCACACGCTGAGGAAGAACGCGAGCACGGTAATCACCAGCAAAATGAGGAAGAGTATGGTGCGAATCTGATTGCGCCTGTGAAAGAGCCTCGAATAAGCGGCCGAGCCGGATCGAATGCGCATGGCAGGCTGACTGAGTCCCTGCGGCATGGGTAGCGCCACCACCACAGATTTGCCTGACGCGGTGGCCGCCATGCCCAGCGCGTACTCCAGGCCAGCCACCCTCATCACGGGCCCATCCTTGCGCTGTGCGGCGGAAAGCAAGCTGATGGTGAGCGGCCCATGAAGTGAAACCACCTGCCCTTGACCTGTTTCCTCCGGCCAGAAAATCAGGCTGGCCGGGCTCGACTCCGGCGGAGCCTGGAAACTGGCAAGAAGCCGCTGATCCTTGTCATAAGCCACCGCAAAACCGCCGGCCAGCGTAATGCGGCGCGAAGCCAACTCTTCCTGCAGCGCAGGGAGCTCGCGGTCGGGTGCGCCTGAAGCTGCAATCGACTCCGCCTCGACGCGCGCATTGGCCGTCACGTATTGCGCCAGTTCCAAAACGACACGCGTGGAATCGTCGCGCAGTTCCGAGATGTTGGGCGAAAACCAGCGGTCCAGCGACCGGTTCATCAGCCCATAGCTGAAGAGAAACATGAAGACCGCGGGCGCCAGAGCGATGAGCGCCGCGCCCAGCACCATGCGTGAGCGGAGCCGCGCGCCCAGCCCGCTGCTGCCCTGGCCTGCGTAGACCTTGAGGAGGTTCCTCAGCAGCAGCACCAGCAGGAGCAGCAACAATAGGAAGACCAGCACCGTGAGGCCGGTGAAGATCAGCGTCTCCCCTGCGGTTTCGGGATTGAGAAAGCTCACGCCGGAGGTGTTGAATGCCTGTAACGCGCCCAGCAGCACGAAGATCAGCATCACCCCGCCCGCAAGCAGAGCGACCGTACGCCGCCGAGGATCGCCGCTGAACAGCATGGGGCGATTATAGAGCCGGAGGAGGGTAGGGAGCTGAAGTCAGAGAGCAACAAGCGCCGCGTCTTTCCCATTAAAAACCGAATGTCCCATTCCCTCGACTTACTGCTGACGAAGGGATGGGACATTCTTCCTGCCGTTATACGCACCACTAATTGACAACCGCTCTTACGCGATCACGTTGGCCGCTGGCGTCCATGGCCGTTCCTGGCTCTCGGCCACGCCGCGATATGTGAGCTTGCCCAGCCACGTGTTCAACCCTTCGGCAAGGCCCGCGTCCTGGCGCAGTGCTTCGCGCGTGCCCAGGTTGGCGATGCGCATGAGATACGGGAAGGTCGAGTTGGTCAAGGCCAGCGTGGAGGTATGCGGCACAGCTCCCGGCATATTGGTTACGCAGTAATGCACCACGCCGTCGACCACATAACTCGGGTTGGAATGCGAGGTAGGCTTGGCCGTCTCCACGCAGCCGCCCTGATCGATGGCCACGTCCACGATGACCGCGCCTTTCTTCATCTGGGCCACCATGCCGCGGGTGACGATTTTGGGTGCGTTCGAGCCGGGAATCAGCACGCCGCCGATCACCAAATCCGCTTCGCGAGTGGCCTCGGCCACGTTGTAACTGTTCGAGGCCAGCGTGTAGAGCCCTCCGCTGAAGATGTCGTCCAGCTCGCGCAGACGGTTCAGGTTCACATCCACCAGCGTGACCTTGGCCCCAAAGCCCAGCGCAACCTTGGCCGCGTTAGTGCCCACGACTCCGCCACCGATGATGGTGACATGCGCCGGGGGAACGCCCGGCACGCCGCCCAGCAGAATGCCGCGCCCGCCGCGTTCCTTTTCAAGATATGCGGCGCCCACTTGCACACTCATGCGGCCTGCTACTTCGCTCATCGGCGTCAGCAGCGGCAGCGTGTTCTGGCGGTCGCGAACCGTTTCATAGGCGATGCCGATGACCTTCGCATCGAGCAGCTTGTCGGTCAGGTCCCGCACCGGAGCCAGGTGCAGATAGGTGAAGAGCACCAGCCCCTCGCGGAAGAATGCATACTCCTTCTCGATGGGTTCCTTGACCTTGACCACAGTTTCGGCCTTTTTCCAAACATCGCCAGCCGCGCCTTCAATCGTCGCGCCGGCCTTCTTGTACTCTTCGTCGAGGAAGCCGGATTGCGCGCCGGCCTGGGTCTCGACCAATACGGTGTGGCCGGCCTCGGTGAGCGCCTTCACGCCAGCCGGAGTCACGCCCACGCGGGCTTCATTGTCCTTGATCTCTTTGGGTACACCGATAATCATTGTTGTTTCTCCTGTCTGGTTTCATTCCGGTGGAGTTGGATGCAGACCGGAAAGCACTGGCTATCAAGAACTGGCGACTCCAGAGTTTGTTTTTCGAAAACGCACTTAACCTGATGCGGATCTGCATCCGTCTCCAACTGACAAGAATCCTACGGCGGAAGCTGCTTCCAATGTGTGCAAAGATTGTGATAAAAGGGTGCTATGCGAACGAAACGTGATCTAAATGGCCGTGCAATGCAAGAATCAAGCGCAGAAGCGATGGAGACCGGTCTGGAGATGGCGGCGGCCAAAGCCGGCAACAGAATTGACGAACTCGATGCCGCGATTCTGCGCTATCTGGAGCGTCATGGCCGTGCGACAAATTATGAAGTGGGCGAGGCTGTGGGTCTCTCGGCCTCGGCGGCTTCGCGGCGCATCCAGGCGCTGGAGACATCGGGAGCCATCCGCGGCTATCGCGCTGAAATCGACGACCGGCTGCTGGGCAAGCGCATGACGGTCTTCATTCGCGTGACGCTGGAGCGCCAGTCGGCGACCGTGCTGAGCGCCTTCGAGGCCGCAGTGCGCCAATCGAAGAACATCGCCAGTTGCCACCTGATGGACGGCCACTACGACTATACGCTGGTGGTTCGCGTAGCCGACATCGACGATTACAGCCGCCTGCATCAGCGCGAGTTTTCCCGGCTGCCGGGAGTTACACGGCTGGAGACTAGCTTTGCGTTGAGAGACGTGATGGAGGGAAGAAACTGAGAAATCCGAATATGAGCCTATCCGCAAATCGTGGCGCCGTGTCTACTGACCGGCTGTACTGGCTTCTGGTACTACAGCCGTGGATCCCTCAAATCTCGGGAAATCGGCGCAGATCCGTGCCTAAAGGCCCCTCAAAAGCCTTTTCATTCAGAGGGCTGAAGCCCTCTGCTCCCTCCGAAATCTTCGATCCCCGACGGTGGTACTAGCCGGCAGACACGACAATTGGTCCAGGTCAGTGCTTCACAAGCATATAAGACTCGTGAAACGCGCTGAGCTTTTCTACCATCTGGCGGAGCTTCTCCGCCGGCGGCAGGATGGTGGTTCGGAAGTGGGCTGTGCCCTCCATCTCGCCGAAGCCTGATCCCGGCACCACGCAGATGCCGGTCTCTTCGAGCAGGGCCATGCAGTACTCGTCATCGGTTACGCCCGCGGGCAGCGCGATACTCGGATAAGCGTACATCGCGCCTGCAATCGCATCGCACGAGACGCCATCGATCTTATTTAATCCCTCCGCCAGAAGGGCAGCTCGCAGTCTCATTTCATCGAGGATGGCCGTCTTCTCGCGGTTGTAGAGTTCGTAAGAGGGATCTCCTGGTCTGGGAGGGTGAACCATGGCATAAGTGGCCACTTGCCCAGGAAGGTTCGCACAAACGCACACCGACAGCACCTTGAGAATCTGCGCTGCTACGTCCGCAGGCACATTACGGCACTCGAAGTAGCCGCCGCGCACGCCGCACTCGCCGAGAAAACCTTTGGAGCAGGAGTGGAAACTGAAGAGCGATACGTCGCGGATTCCTTTGGTTTCGAGAACGCGCGCAAAAGAGACGAACCTCGTGCCGGGCAGGCAGATATTCTCCTGATAGACCTCGTCAGCCAGCACGGCCAGGCCATGCTCGTGTGCGAAATCGAGCACCATGGCGATGTTCTCTTCGTCGAGCACGGCCCCGGTGGGATTGCCGGGATTGATGATGCAGATGGCCTTTACGCGCGTTCCCTCGGCGCGGGCAGCACAGAGGGAGTCATCGAGCATGGGGCGGTTGAGCTTCCAGTGATCAGCCTCGTCGAGATAGTAGGGAACGATGCGCCCATCGTAGAGCGTAATGGTGGAGCTATAGAGCGGATACTGGGGGACGGGAATCATGATGCCGTCAGCGGGGGAGGCCAGCAGAAGCTTGAGAATCGTCTGCACGCCTTTACTGGTGCCGTCCGTGAGGAAGATGGTATCCGGATCGGCGCTAATGCCGTCGCGCTCACGGATAAATTCGGCCACCGCTTCGCGGATGAAGCGCAGGCCTGCGGTCTCGCTGTATGCGCCCATTCCGTGCCGGCTTTCGTTGAGAATGGCCCGAGCGGTTTCGGCAGCATCGGCAGGAAAGATGTCGTAAGGGAGATCCATCAAAGCGGGATACTCGCAGAGGGCAACAAGCTGGCGCAGCCACGTGAGGGGCTTCTGCCCAAACGACTGCGGATTGCCGATATTGCAATAGATGATTTTCTTGCCTTGCTTTTCCAATTCCTGCGCTCGCGCAACGATGGGGCCGCGAACGGCGTATTCGATCGCAAGCACCGCTGCTCCGAGATCTTCTTTCTGTATGGTCATATGCTCACCTTGACGAAGGCGGGGGTAAAGAGGTCCTGCTTGAAATGGAATCGCCCCAGGCGCCTGCGTTGCGCCGCGCGCTTAAAGCTCCTCCGTGCTGAGGTGATTTCGCCATTGCTCATTCTATCGCGGCGCGGCAGGAGTGCGAGGAGGCTCGCGCTCACCGATCAGTTTGCCGCGTAGTAATCGAGGATATGCGTTGCGCAATTTATGACTTTCACGGAGGGGCGAGATGTGGTCCAATTAAATTCTGCAAACACAAGGATTGCTGACAGATGGGGAAAGGGTGCTCCTGGTAATGGACGCTAATTCAAGATATCCGAATCGCGCGAGGCCAACCGCGGAGCCGCCGCGGCCCAACCACAAGAGCGATGATTCGAGCGCGGAGAGTCCCGCCGACAAGCCTGCGTCTCCGGAGGGCCAGGAACCCAGCGGCGAAGAAGCAGACGAAGTAGAGTTTCATTACAGTGGCTACAAAGTCATCGTGCCGGAGCCGGAACCGGAGCCGGAGAGTCTCAGCGGCATATTGACGGACGCGCAGCCGCAGCTTCCTGTCGGCGCGAAAAAGAACACGAAAAAGGAGAAGACCGCCGTCAAGCCTCCTATTATCGAGCCTCCTGCTCCCGAACCTCCCGCTCTTGATCCACCTGTCACCGAGCCACCGAATTCCGAGCCTCCTATTTCCGAACCATCGAATTCCGAGCTGCGGACGGAACCGGCGCCGAAACTCACCAGGAAACCAGTGATGGTTTATGTCGCAGCGGTGGCGGGCATTGGAGTTCTGCTTGGATTGATAATCGCGTATTGGATCATGGGCAGCAGTGGGCAGTACGATTTGGGAGCGTACACTTCGAGCGCGACTGGATTGAAAGGGCATCTTTCCACCAAATGGGAAAAGAGGCCGCTGTACCGTTTGACGATAGAGCCCAGCGACAAGAGCCGGCAAGAGGGATTCGCATTGGCTGCCGCCAGTTCGCCGGTTCCGCTATCTATCGAAATCCACTTGCAGGATTCGCACGGCGCCGTTTTGTGCAGCAAGGAGATCATACTGAAATACAACGCCCCGAATGCGGCGACTCCTTCCACATCTACCGCGGATTCTGAGGCCAGCAAGGCGGATGCGGGCAGCACGTCCAATGATGAAGCGGCGCAAGCGATCGATCGCGCGCGATATGAAGCTGAGGAGCCTGAGCGGAAACTGGACAAGGATACCTTCCAGAATCAAATCGGGAAGGATGGACAGATTGTGTCCATGCGCGCCGAAGGCGAAATTCCCTGCACAAAAAAGGCCTATGGAGATACTTTTGCGTGGAGTTTTACGTCCAATTTTCCAGTTATTGGCGTGCAGGATGAATTGCAGAAACTGCAAGACGAGGTTCATGCGAATGAAGCACGGCTGACCGCGGCGGAACTTGCCGCCCACAAAGCGAGGACTCCTAAATCTGCAATGAAGATCGTGCCATTTTCCATGGAAGGGGACGATTCAATCGTGGAATTTGACGCCTCCCGGGGAGTTATCGAAACTCGGGGCGGAAAGACTTTCTACTTCGACAAGACAGGCGGACAGGGCGCCGACCCAAAGTGGCAAGACTATCCCATGAGCATTCATTACCGGTGCGACCGGACAGCGAACTGCATACTCACACAAGCGCGACTGGGCGCGCTACGCGCCAGAACGAATCGATAGATCATTTTGCGCGGCTGAACGATTCCGGGTGCTTGCAAGTAAAGACGATATAGGACTTTATAGTATTTCCCAGATTGCGTCATCCGGATAGAAAGCCATACCAACCGGGAGATGAGGCGACGTCCGCAGTCTCACAGGAAATAGGGTGGTACCTGTCAGTGGGCAGCGGACAGTGAGACTATCTCCTTCCTCCGGATCGAGCCTTTCCGCAACAATCGCCGTTTGCTTCATTTGCCTGTCCGGAAGCGCACACGAGTTCGCGAAAGTGGACAACTGCGGACCGGCGCGCGTCCTATAGCCTTCGGCTATCTCTCTGACGGTGCGGCATTTGCCCCTCCCGCGCCTGACTGCGGATTTGGCATGGAAATTGCCCGTATTTTGGATGTAAGAACCGGATGCGAGGAAAGCGATGGCATATTTTGAGCGGATGCGCGATGTGATCTCCGGGCCATTCAGCCCTGAGGTCATCCGGCAGCGTGCGGCGGCTGGGTGGCAGATGGTTTCCATCGACTGGCGGCGCGAGTTGCCCGATGCGGAAGCGCCCACTGAGGGCGCGTTCAACGAGGATATCCCCTATGGACTGCGCATCTCCGACGACTGCAAGCGGCTGGAGGCTGACCCTGCCGAGCACAGTGTCCTGATGAAGATGATGGAGTTGCTGGTGCAGGAGTTCTCTTATTCAAGCATCGTCAGCGACCTGAACGAGAAGGGATTTCGCATGAGAGATGGCCGCCCCTGGAGTCGCGTGGCCGTCTTCAACATGATTCCGCGCCTCATCGAGGTCGGCCCGCGTTTCTTCGGTTCAGAGGAGTGGGAGCAGCGGCGGCAAAGCTTTGCGCGCGTAAAAGCGCCGGATGTTGATTAGGAGATGCTCTACGCGGAATGTTCGCTGACACTGGTCCGCTACTACTCTATCCGCCCAGCATTATGACCGGTTTACGGCTCCACGCGGCTCCATGGGGCGCGCGGGCTGATTTCCAATTTCGTCGCAGACCCAGGCAGATAATGGAACCCTACAATTCCTGCTGCGTCTAACTCAATGTATCCTTCTAATTGGAGATGTTTTTGCATATAGGATTGCAGCCAGATTCCCGTAGCGGACGCCGCTGGAAGCTACGCGCTTTCGGGGCAGCCGCTTTGCTGTGTCTGGCATTGCTGGCAATGGTGGCCGTGGTCCAGGTGGCGCACATACATGCCCTGGAGAGCGACGCCGACCACTGCTCGCTCTGCATTGCGATGCATTCTGCGGCTCCGGTTGGGATTGCCGCGGCTGTCGTAGTCCTGGTCATATTCGGAAGCCCCGCGCCGGTTGTCGAGGCGCACGCGGTAGTCCGGTACTGGCACCCCAAGCTCTTCACACGCCCCCCTCCCGCCGGCTGTTAAGGCGCCCTCCCAATCTTTTGTTCAGTCTAGCTCCGGTTACACCCTGCGAGTTTTGCGAGCGCAATTCCTGCGTTGTTTCTCAGACTGACTCCCGATTTGGAAAGCTGCCCTCAATGCACAGAAGATGCCGCGGCTGCAAGAGCCACGGCCCGTCTTTCGCATCATTCAGCCATCATTCAGGAGAGTATCTATGCCGTTCAAACACGGCGCAATTTCAAGCATCTTCCCCGTCCTCGTCTTGATTCTTGCGGCGCTATACGCGACTGCGGAGGGCAGTAACTCCGGCGCGGTTCGCGGCACCGTTACTGACCCCTCCGGCGCCGTGATTCCCGACGCGACTGTTCATCTGATCAACCAGGTCAGCGGCTTGGACCGGACCGCAACCACCGACGCGACCGGTCAGTTCGTCTTCGCGAACATCCCCTTCAATCCATACCGGATGACCGTCCTGGCCAACGGCTTTACGCCCGTGAGCAAGAATTTTGAGATTCGCTCCGTGGTGGGCGCCAACCTCAGCTTGGTTCTTCAGGTGGCCGGCAGCTCCCAGACAGTCACGGTGGAGTCTACAGGCGACCTGGTTGAAACCGATCCCACCTTTCACACAGACGTGGACCGTGAGCTGTTCACCAAAGTGCCTTTGGAGAGCGAATCTTCTTCCCTCAGCTCGCTGGTCACGCTCTCCACGCCGGGCGTGTCGGCCGACTCCAATGGTCTCTTCCACGGCCTCGGCGATCATGCCTCCAACTCTTTCTCGGTGGACGGCCAGTCGATTACTGACCAGCAGAGCAAGGTATTTTCAAACCAGATTCCCGCTGACTCGATTCAATCCATCGAAGTCATCAGCGGCGCGCCGCCGGCCGAATATGGCGGCAAAACCAGCCTGGTGATTGTGGCCACCACGCGCTCCGGTCAAGGCATTACCAGGCCTACCGGCAGCGTCAGCAGTTCTTACGGCAGCTTCGGTTCCGCGACTGCCGGTTTCGACCTAGCTTATGGTACGAAGAAGTGGGGCAATTTCATCGAGGCCGACGGTCTGAACACCGGCCGCTTCCTTGATCCACCGGAGTTTACGGTCTTCCACGACAAGGGCAATGAGCTGAATGTCTTCGACCGCGCGGACTATTCTCTAACTCCGGCCGATTCCTTCCATCTGGATCTGAATTACTCCCGCTCCTGGTTTCAGACGCCCAATTCCTATGACAACCTCAACGTGCAAAACGTGGAGACAACGGGTCCGAATAGCGGCTTGAGTTCGAGTCCCGAGTTTGTGAATGTTGGCAATACCGATCAGCGCTCCGAGATAGAGACCATCAACATCTCGCCAACTTATACGCGCATCATCGGAAATAACACGGTTTTCAATCTGGGCGCTTTTGTCCGTAGGGATAACTATAACTACTATCCCAGCGAGAATCATCTGGCGGACTTAGGGCCCGCGAACCTGCAAACCTCATCTATCTCCCAGTACCGCACACTCACCAATGCCGCAGTTCATTCTGACCTTACTTACGCCAAGGGAATCCATAACATCAAGATAGGCGCGCAGTATGGGCAGACCTTCCTGCACGAGAACGACAGCCTTGGTGTGGTGGAGTCAACCTATAACTCACCCTGCATGGATGCGGTGACTGGCAATTCTTTGCCCGGATACGCCGGTCCTGCCGCGTGCCCTGGCGGCGCGGTGATTCCGAATCCAAACTATGTGTCCGTCCTCGCTCCTTATGACCTGACTCGCGGAGGCAGTGAGTATAACTTCCTGGGCCGCACCGATGTAAAAGAACTGGCCATGTATGTCGAAGACCAGATCAAAGCCGGCAACTGGCTGTTCAACCTGGGGTTGCGCGGCGACGTATACAACGGCCTTACGTCGGCTACCCAGACCGAGCCGCGCGTGGGGATCGCGTATAACATCAAGCCGACCACGACCGTGCTGCGCGTCTCCTATGCACGCACGCTGGAAACGCCCTTCAACGAGAACCTGGTGCTGTCCAGCACCGGATGCTCGAATGCCGTGCTTTCGCCGCTGCTGAACTGCACTTCGGGCGTAGCGGGAATCCTTCAGCCCGGCTTTCGCAACGAATTCCATGCCGGCCTGCAACAGGCCTTCGGCAAGAAACTGGTCTTCAGCGGCGAGTACATCTGGAAGTACACCCACAACGCTTTCGACTTCAGCGTGCTGGGCAATACGCCCATCACCTTCCCCATCGACTGGCATAACTCCAAAATTCCCGGCTATGCTCTGCGCGCGGATGTTCCCCAGGTTCATGGCTTCAGCGCTTATCTTGTCGCCTCCTCGGTGGCCGCGCGCTTCTTTCCGCCGCAGGTGGCCGGAGCTGGAGCCACTGTCGGACAGGCGGGTTTGCCCTTCCGCATCGACCACGACGAGAAGTTCAACCAGACCACTCATCTGCAGTACACCTACTCGCGCGGCAAGGTGTTGAACGGGATTTGGGGCGGCTTCAACTGGCGCTACGACAGCGGCCAGGTGGCCGGAGCAACGCCCTGCTACAGCCCGGCAGATTCCAATAGCGCCTGCCCGAACACTTCAATCACCCTGCCGGGTGGCGTTCCGGGAGTGGCGATGGTGGACAACAACGTATCCCCTGCCACCAATCCCGTGACTGGGGCAGACGTGTATCTTCCTTTGACTCTGGACCAGGAGTTTCAGGGGGGATTTGCCTGCAATGGCGTAAAGGCAGACGTTCGCAATCCCTCGACCTACTTTGCCACTTGTCCAGCCTCTGAGCTGACTTCGAACCTGATCGATATTCCCGCGCCCGGAAAAGGCGACAACGACCGCGATCCGCCGCGTATTCAGCCTCGCGCCCTCTTTGACGCCTCCATCGGCAAAGACAACATCTTCCGTGCCGAACGCTACAAGCTCAACCTCGACGTGACGGCCATCAATGTCACCGGCAAGCGCGCGCTTTATAACTTTCTCTCTACTTTCAGTGGCACGCACTATGTAACTCCGCGCGCTCTTACGGCGAAGATTACGTTGAACTTTTAATGGAGACGCCCTTGCGGGAGAGGCAGCAAATGGCAGAGAATAAGGCCATGTTGTCCCTCCCCCGCATTGGGCTCGCGAGTGTGCTGTCTTTTTTTTGTCTGGCTCTCTTTTTGCCGGATTTTCCTGCCCAGGCCGAGAAGCGGACAAAGTCTGAGCAGATGCAGGATTTGCTTCAGCGGCAGATGAGTTGGGACGAAAACGCGACGAATGCGAAGAATCCCGGCGGCCGGCACTTTCAATTTTTCAAAATAGATGAAACAGGCTCTTCGGGGAAGAGACTTGCCACCTACCGCGCTTACGTCCCCGGAGTTCCTGAAAGCAAGAAATACGCGCTCACGGTTTGGCGGATCGGATCGGATCCCCGCCAGATTCCCGGCGATGTCTATGTCAACGCCAAAGGGCTTCTGATGGTGCATAAACCCAAGCCGAGCCAGGAAGACAGTGACTTTGTTGGAGACGATGAGCTGCATATGGCTGTGCAGGCGGCGCAGGGCGAGCCTATCCGCTACGCTCTCGAATCCTCCGACAAGCAACTTCTTGTTGCGGGCACAACGGTCCCGTTCCCGATTGCAGACCAAGGCCAGGGCTGCCGGCTTGAAGTGCGGCTTGCCACGCCCGAGGCCGATGCTGTTCTGATCTCCGCCGATGGACTTCCCGCAAACACGGATGTCCCAATCCAGTTGGTCTCCGGCGGCGCAACGGATACGGGTAGCTTCCACACCGACGCTCAGGGCCACGCCGTGACGACGGATCTTCCCGATGTGGCCGGTCTGGATAGAGGTTCGCTTAAGGTGACGCTGGCCACACAGGAGTGTTCAGCCGCCGTCGAAGTTCCATGGGGAAAGAAAAGTTACCATCTGCACTAATAAATCACAGTAGCGCGGGAACCTTGCGCATCGCCCTGCTTGCGCTTGCCGCCGTACTTCTCGCAGCAGCGTGAGCCTGCCAGAACTTCCGCGCTTTATAACTTCCTGTCCCCCTTCAGCGGCACGCACTATGTAACTCCGCACGCATTGACGGCAAAAAATTACATTGAGTTTTTAACGAAAATACGGTAGCGGGGAGGCGGCAAATGGCAGAGAATAATGCCATGTTTCCTCCATCCAGCCATTCGCTCGTGAAATCCCTGTCCATTTTTTGCATCGTTCTTATTTTGCCGGTTTTATCTGCCCATGCCGCAGCACAAACATCCTCAGAAATGCGGGATTTGCTCGATCGCCAAATGAATTGGGACAAAAATCCAGCGAACGGAAAAAGTCTAGACGGCCTGCACTTTCAATTTTTCAGAATAGCTGAATCGAGTTCTTCTGGGAAGAGCATTGTTACCTATCGCGTTTACGTTCCCGGAGCTCCCGGAAGCAAGAAATATACGCTCACGGTCTGGCGGATTGGATCGGAGCCTCGTTCTGTTCCCGGCGATGTCTATGTCAATGACAAGGGGCTTCTGATGGTGCACAAACCCAAACCAGGCCAGGAAGACAGTGACTTTGTAGAAGACGATGAGCTGCATCTGAACGTGCAAGCTGCGCGGGGCGAGCCCATCCGCTATGCGCTCGCATCGTCGGACAAGCAAATTATTATTGATGGCACCGTAGTTCCATTTCCGCTTGCAGACCAAGGCCAGGGCTGCCGGCTTGAAGTGCGGCTTGCCACGCCCGAGGCCGACGCCGTTCTGATTTCCGCCGATGGACTTCCCGCAAACACGGATGTCCCAATCCAGTTGGTCTCCGCCGGTGTGCCGGAGACAGGAAGCTTTCATGCTGACGCGCAGGGCCACGCCGTGACGACAGATCGTCCTTTTGTGGCCAACCTGGATCGAGGTTCGCTCAAGGTGGCGCTGGCCACACAGGAATGTTCAACCGCCGTCGAAGTTCCATGGGGAAAGAAAAGTTACCATCTGAATTAAGAAATCACAGTAGCGCGGGAACCTTGCACTTGCGCTTGCCGTTTCACTTCTCGCGGCGGCGTGAGCTTGCCAGGATTTCCGCAAAATGCATTCCTTCGCGCCCCGATAACTGCTCAATCTGCTCCCGGCAACTGAAGCCGTCCGCGACAATAATCGTCGCGGGCGCGGCGGAGTTGACCGCTGGCAAGAGACCAAGATTGGCGATGGCCTTGGAAACTTCGAACTTATCAGCCTCAAAGCCAAATGGCCCCGCCATGCCGCAGCAACTGGAGTTGATCAACTCCACAGCCGCGCCGGCTTTTTTCAGCAGAGCTATCTCGTTCACCGGCCCGCCGAAGACGGCTTTGTGGTGGCAGTGGCCGTGCAGGATTACCTGCGCGCCCTCAAGCCTGCCGGTCACCCACTCGGGAGCTTTAGCGGCCAGCCAGTCGGCCAGTAGCCACACCTGCCGGCTCATGCGCTGAGCGCGAGGGTTATCGGGAAACAACTCCAGAGCCTCATCCCTGAAAACGCTGGCGCAGCTTGGTTCAAGGAAGATGAACGGCAGTCCGGCTTCAATCTCCGGAGCCATGCGGTCCAGCACCTTTTCCAGATAAGCGCGTGCCGTGCCCAGCAGGCCGAAGTCGTAAAGCGCGCGGCCGCAGCAGATATGGCCTCTGGGAACCCGCACGCGAAAGCCTGCCAGGGTAAGAACGGCTTCGGCGGCGGCCAAAGTCTGCGGGTGATAGTAGTTGTTCCAGGTGTCGGCCCAGAGCACCACCAGTTCTCCGGCCGGCTCCGCTTTAGTTGCGTTTTTCCCGCTCGAAACGCGCGGCACGTTTGTGGTTTCGTCAGCCGCTGCTCTTACCTTCTTGTAACTCTTCCTAGCAAGGCGTGGAAGCTGGCGCTCCTGCGCAACGCCCACAATGCGCTTGATGAGCGGGCTGGTCAGGCGACCGGTGAGCACGGCGTTGGTCAGCGCCGGGGTAATCGAACCCAGGCGGGCCAGCACGTCCGCAAAACCGAAGACGTAGTGATGCAGCGGATGCGGGCGGTGTTTGTAGCGCTGCGCCAGGTACTCGGATTTGTAGGCGGTCATGTCCACAGCTACCGGGCACTCGGTTTTGCACGCCTTGCAACTTAGGCAGAGATCGAGAGCCTCGTGGACTGCATTGCTCTGGAAGCCTTCCTTGCGCAGCGCGCCGGCCAGCATCTCCCACAGCAGCCGGGCGCGGCCGCGTGTGGAGTTTTGCTCCTCGCCAGTGGCGCGGTAGCTGGGGCACATGACGCCGCCCTCGGTCTTCAGACAGGCGCCCACGCCTACGCAGCGCGCGGTGGCGCGTTCCAGTGAGCCTCCATCGGCGGCGAAGACAAGATGCGTCTCCAGTTTTGCCTGCGCCTCGCCGGCAACCGAAGGCGTGTGACGCAGATTCTCCACCGGATCGTAAACGCGCACCGCATCCGACAGCTTGCCGGGATTCATGCGGTTTGCCGGATCCCAGATGGCCTTGAACTCCTGAAAAGCCCGGATAAGCTCGGGGCCGAACATTTTGGGCAGCAGCGCCGCGCGAGCCTGGCCGTCTCCGTGCTCACCGCTAAGCGATCCGCCCAGGCTGAGAACCAGATCGGCGGCGCGGTCAATGAATTCGCGGAAGCGGCGCACACCCTCCGCGGTGTGAAAGTCGAAGTTGATTCTCAGGTGGACACAACCCTGGCCGTAGTGGCCGTAGAGCGGGCTGTTGTAACCGTACTCGGCCATGAGAGCCGTGAGCCGGCGCAGGTAAGCGCCTAGCCGCGCGGGAGGAATGCCGGCATCGTCCCAGCCCTCAAGGCGCTCCGGCTCACCGGGAACAAAGGCCGTCGCGCCCAGCGCCGATTCACGCACACGCCACACGGCTGCTGCGTCTTCGGCCGAATAAATGCGCGCCGTTGACGCTTCTGCCCAGCCTTGCGCGGCATAAACGAGGGCTTCAGCCTTGGCCTGCGCTTCAGTCGCATCCCATGCGCCCATCTCCACCAGCAGAAACCCTCCGCCCGGCGGGAGCAGCGCAACATCGCTCATCGCGAGATTTTTGCGCTGCATGAAATCAACCAGCAGCCCGTCGAATCCCTCGAGGCCGATGGGCGTAAACTCCAGCACGCGCGGCACCACGTCGGCGGCGAGGAATGTGTCCTTGAAGCTCAGCACGGTCAGCACGCGGAAGGGCGGGCTGCTGGTCAGGCTGAGCGTGGCGGCGACGACAGTGGCGCAGGTGCCTTCAGAGCCCACCAGCGCACGGGCCACGTTGAATCCGTTCTCGTCCAGCAACTCATCCAGGTTGTAGCCGGAAACGCGGCGGGGGATGCGCGGAAATTTTTCGAGGATGAGCGAACTATAACGGTTGCGCAGTTTGGCCAAGTCCGCGTAAATCTGGCCCACGCGACCGCCGCCGTGAATTAGAGCTCCCAGTTCGGCGGACGAGGTGCGGCCCACCGTCATGCGCGTGCCGTCATAAAGCACCAGGTCCAGCGATTCGATGTTGTCCACGACTTTGCCAGCCATCAACCCATGAACGCCGCAACTGTTGTTGCCGATCATGCCGCCCAATGTGCAGCGCGAGTGCGTCGCGGGGTCGGGGCCGTAGGTCAGATGGTGCCGCTCAGCGGCATCGCGCAGCCGGTCGAGGACAATGCCGGGCTCGACGCGCGCCAGCTTGGTTGCGGGATCAATCGAGACGAGCTTATTCATGTACCGCGAAAAATCAAAGACCACTGCCACGTTCGCGCATTGGCCGGCGAGGCTCGTGCCCGCGCCGCGCGGCAGCACGGCTGCTCCAGTTGAGTGGCACGCGGCCAATGCGGCCTCCACATCGGCCGCGTCGCGAGGCAGAATCACGCCCACCGGAAGCTGGCGGTAATTCGACGAGTCGGCCGCATAAAGCGCACGCGAGCCAAGGTCGAAGCGCACATCGCCGCGCAGGCTCTTTTTGAGCAACGCTTCCAGTTCGCGATGCGCGGAAAAACTTTCATGATCCAGTGGAAGTTGATTAGGAAGAACGGAAAATGGCGGCGCACTCATTGGTAGATGGTAACGCGCTGCCTGAGGTCTCCGTTGTGAGCGTCGTTACCGCGCAGGCCACTCTTCTACAACGACCCCGAGGTCGTTGAGTTGCTGAATGGAGGCTTCGACGTTGCGGCGGACTTTGACGCGGTCATTCTTGCTGGCCAGAGGTGATTCAGCCACGGCGATCACGCGGCCATAGCGCCATGCGCCGGCAGGCAGCGCAATGAGAGCCTGCGCCAGGTCGCCGGGGCGCAACTGAAGCTCTTGGCGGCGGGCTGCCGCGGGGCGCAGCATGCTTCCCTGGCCCACGGTGCTGGGGTTGGCGTCGGCCAGGGTGATGCGCAGGTTGAGCGTGTCGGCGCCGACCGAGAGAAATGGATTGGCCCACGCACCAGGTTCGTGTACATCCACATACATACTTTTGGTGGGCAGAGGAATGCCTTCCAGCGCAGCGCGCTGGCTGTCGCGCTCGGTGGCCGCAGCCTGGGCCTTATGCTCCGCGTTGACCGCGTTCTGGGCGACGCCGGCCACGGCCTGTTCTTCCTTGTGGCAAGCGGTGAGCGTCACGCCCAACAGCAGCGCCATGGCCGCAAATCCATTAAGCCTTGAGTGCTCGTTCAC
>Ga0255353_1000781_pt1 | contig 19276 bp, 13 predicted proteins | sample HBST25metaG_FD_189941 | JGI IMG/M metagenome (GOLD analysis project Ga0255353, IMG submission 189941) | Peat soil microbial communities from Stordalen Mire, Sweden - H.B.S.T25 | ecosystem: Environmental > Terrestrial > Soil > Wetlands > Peat | place: Sweden: Norrbotten County, Stordalen Mire...
GCAAAATCCCCATCCCCGGCGCCTGCGCAAAAACATCCCCGCCCTTGCCCAGCTTGTTCCAGACGTCGTGCTCCATCGCCCTGCGGTCCACCAGTTCCACCGCCAGCGTCTGGATGTTCCCCTCCCGGCTGATTTCGATGTTGATCTTCCGCCCCGCGGGAATCTCCCTGAGCATGCGCCGCAGTTGTTCGGCGCCCTCCACAGCCTGCCCGTTCAGCTTCAGCACCACGTCGTTGACCTTCAGGCCAATCTGCCCCGCCGGTGCGTCGTGGTCAATCAGCGTGATAATGGCGCCGCGCACTTCCCTCAGCTTCAGCGCCTGCGCCTTTTCCGGGTCCACGTCCGTCAGGTCCACTCCCAGGTAACCCTGCGAACTGGAGTGCAGCAGCAGACTGGGTCCCTCCAGGATCCGCACAATCTCCCGCCCCTGCGCCGGAGCCAGCGGCGGCGTCATCGCCACCCACGCCCCTACTCCCAGAACCGCGGCAAATCCAAAACTGCGGTACAGCCTCGTCAAGCACTTCATGTCTTCATCTCCCTGCCTTGCCCCGGCCCTGCTCTCTTGACGGTGCAGTCACCGGAACGTAAGTCACCTCTACTGAATTTCCGGAACCCGGCTTAGCACCTGCCGGGAAACATTCCGAATATGGGGATTCTGGTCCGTGTTGGCCACCGAATGCAGCACCTGCCGCACGCTCGTATCGGCTTCCACCGGCTCCAGAATATTGATGGCCGCCGTCCGAATCCGCGCATCGCTGTCGTTCAGCAGCGCCTCCAGCACCGCGTCCCGCACCCGCACGTCCTCGCCCACATAAGGCTCCAGCCCCTTCAGCGCCTTCTCCCGCACTCCCTCGTTCTTGTCGTAGCGCAGGGCCACCATCAGCGCATCGCGAATCCCCGCCCCCTGGCAGCCGTGCCCGTCCCGGCACTCCGCCGCCAGCAGGCCCACAGAGTCGTCCCGCACCCCCGCCGACGCCGAGTTCTCCGATGCCAGCATCAGCAGCTGCCGGATCGCCGGATCGTTCAGCGATCCCTGAATCCGTTGCGGCGTCACCTGGTTATAGCGAACTTCCACCATCTGGCTGTTCGGCTGGCGCACAATGCTGGAAATGTTGGCAATCTCCGCCGGTCCGGCCTGCGCCTCCTGCCGGGTCACCGCCGCCTGCGCCACCTGGACAGCCTGCGCCGCACGCGCCGCATGTCTCTGCGCAATCTCGTACCCGCCCAGGCTGCCCATTCCCGCGCCCACCACCAGCAGCAGGCACACCCCCACCGGCGCCGCCTGCAAACTCGCAAAATTGTTCGTCATCCGCTGGCTCAGACGTTCGTACCAGCGCTTGGGGGGCAGTGCGTCCAGTGCTTCTTCCAGCCGCAACCGCGACCGCGCCACCAGGTTGGCGTCCGGCTCCACCACCGGGTACGCGCTGGCCAGCACCTTCAGCGCCAGCAATTGCTCCCGGTCTTCCTGGCATTCCGGGCAGCCCGTCACGTGCCGCTCCAGTTCATGGGCTTGTTCGTCCGGCAGCTCCCCGTAGGCCGCCGCCACGATTCGCTCGTGTGCAACTTCGCAGTTCATCTCGTTTACGTCCTTCCAGCCTCAAAAAACTTCCCGTGTCCGAAAAAATCCGCATCCCTTCAAGGGATTGCTACGAACGCTCGGCTTAACGCAATCCCGCCAATTGGGCCCTCAACTTCTTGGTGGCCCGGAAAAGAGTGTTCTTGGCGGTCTCTTCCGTGGTATTCAACATCTCTCCGATCGTGCGCAGCCGGAGTCCCTGGTAGTGCTTTAATTCAAAAACCATCCGTTCCCGCGGCGTCAACTTCGTCAGCGCCTCTTGAATCCGCTCCCCCAGTACCTTCCGGTCCAGTTCCTTGGCCGGGTTTGAAAACGACCGCCCATCCGGCACCGAGGCCAGCAGATCGATCTCGTCTCCCGAGCGGTCCAGAACCACCGCCCTGTCTTCCCGCCGTGTCTTCCGCCTCCGCAACTGGTCCAGGCAGAGGTTGGTCACAATCCGGTAAATCCAGGTGTAAAACGAACACTCGAACCGGAAATTCCCGATGTACCGGAAGGCCTTCAAGAACGCTTCCTGGTAAATGTCCTCCGCGTCGTGCTCCGAGCCCGTCAGATGCAGCGCCAGCCGCAAAACCTGCTGCTCATACTGCCGCACCAGCGCATCAAACGCCGTCCGCGAACCCGCCTGCGCCTCGCGGATCAGCTCCATCTCAGGCGCACGCGCCTGCATCCGCTCTTCCGCGCTCTTCTGTCCGTTCATTGCCCTGGTCGCAGACATTCCTGGGGAGGATTGTATCCTCCTTGCTCCCGGCCAAGCCAAGGAGTCTGCAATCGGAACCGGGGAAGTCGAACAAATCGCCGCATCCGTCGCCATCGAGTCGCTGCTCCAGGAAATTGAGGTTTCCGCATTCAGGTAGACGCTGTCAATGCCAATTTGTGAGCCAACCCCCGCTTCCCGGTACACTGAAAAGCGATGAACGGAAATCTCTTTGATCCCCCCGCCTCCTCCTCCGCTCCCGCCGAGTGGTTCACCGCCCACTGCGACGGCGGCTCCCGCGGCAACCCCGGCCCCTCCGGCTACGGAGCCGTCGTGGAAGACCCCCGCGGCCGTGTCGTTGCCCAGCTCAGCGAGTTCCTCGGCATCCAGACCAACAACTACGCCGAGTACTCCGGCCTTCTCGCCGTCCTGGCCTGGGCCATCGAGAACGGTGCCAAGCACCTGCGCGTCATCTCTGACTCCGAATTGATGGTCAAGCAGATCCAGGGCAAGTACTCCGTCAAGAGCCCCGTCCTGCTCCCTCTCTACCAGGAAGCCCGCAAGCGCGTCCGCCGCATCGAGCACTTCGAAATCCGTCACACCCTGCGCGGCGGCAACAAGGCGGCCGACGAACTCGCCAACCAGGCCATGGACCGCGGCATGGGCAAATCCTCGGGCCAGCCGGCGAGCGCAGTTAGCGGGTCAAGCGGGACAAGCGCACCAGCCGCCCGTCCTTACGGCAATCTGGTCACCACGCCCATCCCGCGCCTCGCCCCCCTGCCCACCGCCAAGCCCGCCCGTCAGGTCCTCGAAGGCTACGTGAAAGACGGTGTCGTCCATCTCCTCGGCGGCGAACTCCCCGACGGCATCTTCGTCAAAATCATCCGCGAATAGCCCTTCCGCCTCAGCTCGCAACCGGCCCTCACGAATCCTCGAGTCTCCCTTCCCACAGACCCGGCTAACTCGCAAACTCGCCAACACCGCGCAAGCGGTGGCCAACTTGCGGTCTTTTTCAGAACCCCATCGGGCGAGCAGCCTCGGTGCCGGACAAGTGAGCGCCACTGAAGCTGGGTGCCCCATTCTTTCCGCAGTCCTATCGCGGAAAGAGTGGGAGACCACAGCCCCCCACCAGCCACCCCCGGATCTCCCAACCAAACCATTTCCGCGCCTTCTTTCTGGCGCGGACCGGCCGAAGGCAGTTGGCCGCACCGCAGGTGCTGGCCCCACCGCAGGTGGCTTGCAGATAATTAGCCCCCTCCCGCGCACAATCAAAAATAGCGGCGGAATTCCCGCCGCCGAGGGAGAAACCGTCATGACTGAAGATCTCCAGACTTCACCCGTCCTCGCCACGGCAGAGGCGTCCACCTCCACCAACCCCGCCGTCACCCATTGTTGCAATGCCTATGCGCGCGCGCACCAAGCTGCCCGGGCCCGCGGCAAAGGCCAGATCTTCGCCGCCCTCGCCGCCAACAAGGCCTTCCGCAACGCCATGCCGGTGCTCGTCGGCTATGAAAACATCCGCGATTTCATCGCCTGCACCGCCCACGGCATCCTCCTCGACGCCATCAATGGGGAGCAGGCCACCAAGCTTCTCAGCGCCGCGCGCGTTGCTCTCACCGGCGTCCGTTACCTGCCCGCGCCCGAGAAATCTGCCCACTGAGAGCTCAAAAAAAAGGAGAACATTCGTATTTTGTTCGCTTTTTACTGAAACTCGTAAGCACATCTCCTTGTTTTTAATTGACTTGCGCGATTGTCGATCCGTCGTAATGCTCAGAAATGCACAGCTTTTCCACATTTGAAAGTCAATAGAATCAAAGCGGCCAACGAGCGAATTACCGGTCGTTTCGCCTCATTTCGGGCCCCTTTTGCAGGAAAACCGGACGATTTCACCCATTTGCGGGGCCGCTCTTTCTCTGGGGAGTGAGGAAATCGCGAACCAGTGACTCTGGATTCGCGCTAGTTCACACTTTAGATACCCCCCGAACTCGTCCCGCCGTAATCTGATGCGTCCTGCCTGTCTTCCGATAATGCAGACATGCGAGTCGCGTAGCGCGTTCTCACGAGAGAACTTAGATCGCAAGCAGACTCGAGAACCGTTTCACATCGGAGTTGAGATGGCGCAAACAGAGTGCGAGATGGGTGGAATCGACCGGCAACAGGAGGATGCCCGCCTGGCTGCCCTCATTTCTACGGACATTCTCGATACCCCGCCCGAAGTTGGCTACGACGCCATTACCCGCCTGGCCGCCGAGTACTTCCAGGCCGACACCGCCTTGCTCGGCTTTGCCGACGAGAGCCGTATCTGGGTCAAATCGCACTGGGGCCACGCCGTGCGCGAATTGCCGCGCAAAAACTCCATCTTCGAAATGGTCCTCGCTGAAGAAGGCCCGGTGGTCATTCCGGATGCCTCGGTCAATCCACAACTCAAAGGCAAGCTGCTCCTGCTCCGGCGCATGGGCGCCGTCTTCTTCGCCGGCGTCCCGGTCCGCTCCTTCGATGGAAAAATTCTCGGCGTCCTGACCATCTTCCGCAGCCAGTCCGAACCGGGCATGACGCCGGACGCTTTACATATGCTGGAGAGCCTCGCCGACATGGTCTCGAGCCAATTGGAACTGCGCAGATTGCGCAAGACCATCAGCGGAAATGGTGTGCGTCGCTTCCGCGCTGCCGCAGCCAGCAGCACAAGCTGGCCGCGCCGGCTCGATCTCCGCCACGCACTCGACGAGCGTCAATTTGTGCTGTATTACCAGCCCGAAGTCGACCTTTCCACGCGCCAGATTGTGGGCCTTGAGGCCCTTATCCGCTGGGAGCACCCCGATCGCGGCCTGATCCCCCCCATGGATTTCATTCCCCTGGCCGAAGAAACCGGCCTGATCCTGCCCATCGGCGACTGGGGCCTCGCTGAAGCCTGCAGCCAGATTCAGAAGTGGTGCCACCTGGACCCCCGCCATGAGTCCCTGCGCGTCTGCGTCAACCTCTCAGCGCGCCAGTTTTCACGTCAGGGCCTTGCCGACCACGTCGAAGCCCTCCTGCTCCAATCCGGCATCGCCAGCCATCAACTGGGCCTCGAAATGACGGAGTCCAGCCTCATCCCTAACGTCAGCACCGCCCTTGAGGTGCTCAGCGGACTACGCAAGCTCGGCGTCTCCCTCCTCATGGACGACTTCGGCACCGGCTATAGTTCCCTCAGCTACCTCCACTCCTTCCCCTTCGATGTGCTCAAAATCGACCGCTCCTTTGTCGGGCGCATGACCGAGGGAGAACAGCCTCGCCAGATCGTCCGCACCATCATCGAACTCGCCCGTGTGCTGGGCATGGATGTCGTAGCCGAAGGCATCGAGACCCGCGATCAATATCGTCTCCTGGGCCAAATGGGATGCCGCTTCGGCCAGGGTTTTCTCTTCGCTCGCCCCATGACCGCCGAGGCCGTCACCTGCCTTCTCCGCCTCCCCGGCCGCGTCCTTCCCGACCCCGAAACCTCCGAACTCTGCTGCGGCTGACGGCATCGCCCCTGAAAGGTGGTCGAGAAAACACGAAGAGTTCATTTTGGAATTGCTACGCGAACTTCCTCTTTTGGAATCCGCACCGCCGTCCACGTGGGAAATTCCTCATTCTCGCAGCGCTGCCTCACGCTATTCTCCAAGCCATGCAGCAACCTGCCGAAATCTCGCCCTCCCCCAACTTCGCGGGCCTGCTCGCCTCGCTTGCCGCACCTGCCCGGGAAACCTCGTCCGCCTGGTCCCCCGAGAGAGCCGAAGATGGCCTTGAGGATGACTTCGCCACCCTGAGCTACGAGCACGCCCTCCGCGCTCACGCCCTCTACCGCCCCAGCCTCACAGACCAGTCGCTCCCTCGCGCCGCCGGCCCTGAACCACTCTGTTTCTCAACCGATCTCGAGGAGGCAGCGCCGAAAAAACCGCAGGCTGCGCCGATGCCTGCCCGGCCTGAATCCGCCTCACCGCCAGGCAGGCTCTCCGAGAACAATCTGAAATGCGCCAGCGTCACCATCCGCCTCAGTCAGGCCGAATGCGCACAGTTGCGCAAACGTGCTGCCGAAGCTGGCCTCACCGTTTCTGCGTATCTGCGTTCCTGCACCTTTGAAGCCGAGTCTTTGCGGGCGATGGTCAAGGACACGTTGGCCAAGTTGCGCTCTGGGGCATCTACGGAAGAGCCTGCCGGGTCCACACCTGCGCGCCGTTCCTGGTTCAACTGGCTGGCGCGCCTCCTGCCCGTGGGGCACGGGGGCCGGCGCGCTGCCAACGCCTGATGCTCGGCCTGTTTACTCGGCTTCCAGCACCAGGCACTTCAGGTATTCGGTTTCCGGAAGGTTCAGCACCACCGGGTGGTCCTGCGCCGCACCCCGCCGTTCCTTGAGCCGCACGCGGCGGTGTGCATCCACAGCTGCCGATGCCACACAAGCTTCCAGATCGCTCCAACTCACATGGTGCGAGCAGGAGAAGGTCACCAGCAGTCCCCCTGGGTTCAGCATCTTGAGCGCTCTCAGGTTCAGTTCCTTGTAGCCCCGCAACGCGCCCTCAACCGCTCTCTGGCTCTTGGCGAAGGCTGGCGGATCGAGCACGATGGTGTCGAACCGTTCTCCCGTGTCCGACCAGTCGCGCAGGATCTTGAAGGCGTCGGCCTCCACCCAGTCAACCTCTGCGCCCAGCCGGCCGCGGTTCGCTTCAAGATTCCGTTCCGCCACCTCGAGCGAGGCGCGCGAACTGTCCACCCCTGTCACCTGGCGGCAGTATTCGGCCAAATGCAGGGCAAACCCACCCTGGTAGCAGCAAACATCCAGCGCTCTCCCGGTGGCTCCGAGCCTTCGCGCCCACTCTGCCGTCGCGGCATAGTTGCTGCGCTGATCAAGGAACGCGCCCGTCTTCTGCCCGGAGTTGGCATCGTACTGAAAGAGCAAGCCATTCAGCCGGAATTGGGTTTTTGCCAAAGCGACCACATCCGCAGCGTCTGCCCCGTTGCCGACGCGAACATAAAGAGGCGCAGGATTCGGTGCTGACAGCCCCTCCAACTCGCGTACGCGCGGGTCAGGACGCTCGAGTATGGCCGCCGGCTCCAACTCTTCACGCAGCACTTGCACGCATCTCTCGCGCACCGCGGCCGAGTCCAGCCCCCTGGCCAAAAGTTGCAGAATCACCAGTTCGCCGTACTTGTCCACCACCAGGCCGGGGAGTTCGTCGGCTTCGCTGAAGCATAGCCGGCAGGCATCGGTCTGGTCGTCGAGTAGCGTTTTGCGCCGACGAATCGACGCACGCAGCCTTGCGTCCAGCAACTCAATCCATCCCGCCTCGTCCAGCGTCTCGCGCGACAGCATCCGCAGCGCGATTTGGGAGGTGGGACTGTAAAGCGCCGTACCCATCAGGAGTCCGCGGTTGTCCGCCACCGGAAGCATCGCCGGAGGAGCATCTTTGCTGCCTCCAGCCAGTTCCACCGATTCAACATCCGAGGCATAAACCCACAGGGAGCCGGCCCGCAGCCGGTCAGAGGCTCGGCGAGTGATGCGCGCCCCAAGTGCGGAGTTGGACGATTCCGCGCCTTGGCCCCCAGGCGCCGCCTTCCTGATTTTAGGATTTGAGACTTTAGGGTTCGCTTTTACGCGGGACGGGCTGCTTTCCTGTCGTTTTGCGGCTGGACGGTTCGCGTGAGTTTGCTCAAAAGTCGCCACGGGCCTGGTGGCCTTGGGCGCCTTTTGGGGTGTCGCAGTTGGGGATGTGCGCGGCTTGGTCATACTCTCCTTAAGCCGGCGCACCAGTGGAAACAGAATCGATGGATCCCGAAAGCCGAGTCTCTAAGTGGCTTTTTCTTGAAGAAGAAGCCACTTAGAGGCTCGGCATAACGGCATGCTTACTCCGATTCCGATTTTATGGGGCTGCCGGCCCTTACTTTAGCTGAAGGGTCTCCAGGTAGCGGCTCAAATTACTGATTCTGAGCAGCACCTCCTGAGGATTGGTCTGGTTCATCTTACCAAGAATCGGGCCCCATACGGGCATTTCGCCCGCGCCGCTCGGTGCAACTGCCGAGCCGAACTGCAGAGCGGAATAGATATGCGTCTCCGGAAATCTCCCGCGATTGTTGCTGCTCAGCATCGACAAGTCGGCCGGCTGTCTTTTCAACATAGGAGCATACTGGCCGTGGCCCTTGCCATCCACGCCATGGCACGGCGTGCAATAGTTCGTGTACATCTGCTTGCCACTGGTGGGTGCGGTCTTATTCACCGGAATGGTTACCTTGGTCTTGGATTGATCTGCATAGCCAGTTCCGACCGCGAATACTGCGAGAATGGCCATAACTAAGAGGCGTTTCAACATAAGTTCCTCGGTTCTGGACCTCTAGTCCGAATGGGACTCTACTCCTCCCCTGATATCGATGTGCTGTGACGGCCAGCACACACACCAAGGCCTGCCGACACCGATGAGCCAGTAAAGGAAGGGCTAGCATCCAAGGGCATAAACCCTACCTTTCCCCTTCTTCCCCTGGGTCAAAAGTCTCATAAGCGAGCCGAGATAAATTGATACCTGAAAGCTTTAGCCGACATTTGGCGAAGCGGTATCAGGTTATCTATCCAACTTACTTCCGTCTTGCAAGGATTGTGCTGACATACGAATCGGAATGTACCCGGAATGTACCCACTGAAACCCCTCAGAACTGTCATCCTGAGCGAAGCGTAGCGGAGTCGAAGGATCTGCAGTTATTTCTTATCTTTCTCCGTTACAAAACAATAGAGTCGGATCAATAATCGATCACCTCCGTGCGCGCCTTTGAAAGCCTCTTCCGCTTCAGAGTCAAGCGGCTGTCTTCTGCCTTCCGCAACGCTATCGACGGTGCGTGCGGCAGATTCGCCCTCCAAGCGCATGCGTTCATCGACCCCAGTTTCATGCACAACAAACAGTCGCGGCCTATAATGAAGCATGGCGACGGTCCGGCAGACCACACCCGCAGAGGTTCCCAGCGTTCCCACGTCTGCTTCGGGGGAGCAAAAGTCTCAAGTGCGCGCTGTCGACCAGAGCGCCATCGACCAGCGTTTTGAGGCCCTCCTCCGCCAGGTCAAAGCAAACCGCCCCAGCGACGACATCGCCCTTATCCGCAAGGCCTGGGAATTCTGTGTCCAGCATCATCGCGGACAGATGCGCGCCTCCGGCGAGCCCTACATCACCCACCCCCTGGAAGTTGCCGAAGTCCTTGCCGAAATGAAGATGGACTCGACGGCCATCTCCGCCGGACTGCTGCACGACTCGGTGGAAGATACCCCCGCCACCAACGAGGAAATCGCCGCCATTTTCGGCGACCAGGTGGCCCATATCGTCGAGGGCGTCACCAAGATCGACAAGATCGAGTTTGCCAATCGCGAGGACCGCCAGGCCGAAAACGTGCGCAAGATGCTGCTGGCCATGGTTTCGGACGTGCGCGTGGTGCTCATCAAGCTGGCCGACCGCCTGCACAACATGCGTACCCTGGAACACCTCAAGCCGGATCGGCAAGAGGCCATCGCCCGTGAAACCCAAGACATCTACGCTCCCCTGGCTCATCGCCTGGGCATGGGCAAGGTGCGCGGCGAACTCGAAGATCTGGCCTTCCGCTACACCGATCCGGTCAGCTACGAAAAAGTCTCGGCGGCCGTCGAGGCGCGCCGCATTGAGGGCGAGCAGTTCCTGCGCGGCGTGGAAGAAACCCTGATTGAACAGCTGCGCGAAAACAACATCGAGGCCCGCGTCGAATGGCGCATCAAGCGCCTCTATTCCATCTTCCAGAAGATCGAGCGCTCCAAAGTCTCGTTCGACCAGGTGTATGACCTGCTGGCCATTCGCGTGATCACCGAGGACGTAGCCGCCTGCTATGCCGTCTTCGGCCTTATCCACACGCTCTGGCGCCCCGTCCCCGGCCGCATCAAGGACTTCATCGCCATTCCCCGCGCCAACCGGTATCAGTCGCTGCACACCACGGTCATCGGCGAGGGTGGCCACCAGTTCGAGGTCCAGATCCGCACCGAAGAGATGCACCGCATCGCCGAGGAAGGCATCGCCGCGCACTGGAAGTACAAGGCTGGCGACGGCGTGGTCAATTCCCGGGACGAGGAGCGCCTGAACTGGATTCGCCAGCTGGTCGAGTGGCAGAAGGAGATGACCGACCCCAACGAGTTCCTCTCCAGCCTGAAGATGGACCTCTATCCCGACGAGGTCTACACCTTCACGCCCAAGGGGAAAGTGGTTGTGGTCCCGGCCGACGGCACGCCGGTCGACTTTGCCTACACCGTCCACACCGAGGTCGGCCACACCTGCGTGGGCGCCAAGGTGAACGGCCGGATGGTGCCGCTCCGGACCAAGCTGCGCACTGGCGACATTGTTGAAATCGTCACGCAGAAGGACCACAAGCCCAGCCGCGACTGGCTCACCTTCGTCAAAAGCCCGCGCGCCCGCAACAAGATCAAGCACTGGCTCAACGAGGACCAGCGCCGCCGCGCCGTGGAGATCGGGCGCAAGCTCCTCGATCGCGAAGCGCGAAAGTTCAAGGTGCCGCTGAGTCAGATTGTGGACCAGGACCTGGGCCGCATCGCCAACGAATTCGGGATGGCCACCTCCGCCGATCTGCTGGCCAGCCTTGGTTCTGGAAAACATTCCGCGCATCAAATTCTGAATAAGCTGGTTCCCGGCTACGCTACGCAGGGCGAGCCCGAGCCCACCGAGCCCAAGGCGCCCGCCACCGTCGAATCGGCCATGTCCGATGCGGTGCGCAAGCTCCACCTGACCGGCTCCGACTCGCTCCAGGTGGAAGGACAGAACGATCTGCTGGTGTATCGGGCGCGATGTTGCAACCCGATCCGCGGCGAGGAGATCGTCGGTTACGTCACGCGCGGCAAAGGTGTCGCCGTACATGCGCGCAGTTGTCCCAACGTGCAGAACCTGCTCTACGAGAGCGACCGGCGCATCGGCGTCGAGTGGTCTCTTGTGGGCGACCAGTCTGCCGGACGGCCGCAACGCTACCCGGTCAAGATCACTGTCTTCTGCGACGACCGGACCGGCATGTTGAAGGAGTTGACCGCCGTCATCTCCGACGACAACACCAATATCCGCGGAGTGGATATTCGGCAGGACCCGAATGGTGAAGCTGTCATCGAGTTCGTGGTAGAAGCAGAGGATCTGCGCCACCTGAACCGCATGGTGCTCGGCCTGCGCCGCGTTGGCGGTGTTCGGACCGTGCAGCGGACGCAAAAGCTCTAGAGTTTTTTCAGTTCAGGTTTCGAGTTCACAGATGCGTGTAAGGTGGCTTTAGTTTCCGCCGCGCGGACCGAGAGCCATTGACGGGAGCTCCGACCAGGAGAAAGCCGCTTTGCTTCCCGGTTTGTAAAACGAAGCGAATTCAAAGCTTCGGCGGCAGGGACAGAATGGGCCTTTCGCCCCAAAACTACTCGTTTTGAGCCAAAAAGTGCCCATTTTACCCTGAAAAATGGGCAAAAAACCCGGTTTTCGAGGGGTGCCGCGTTGATTCTATTGACTTTAAAATATGGAAAAGCTGTGGATTTCTGAAGATATCTTAAACCGTTATGGAAGTAAGTCTATTCATAACAACTAGTTGCGTTTATAGATTTCCACAAAAGCGAACAAAACACGAACCCACCCCCCAGGGGGAGGGGGAGGGTTTTCTGGCCAATTTTTGCGCCGGGAACCGGGGAGATTGCCGCTGATTTTTATTGTGCGCCGGATGGACCTAATGATCTGCAAAAGCGGTTTCTCGTCGGCGGCGTGGTGGGTCTGAGGTCCTTAGTTGTCCAATGCTCCGATACGGGGACACGCTGACACCGAAGACAAGGCTATGCCGGCACCCAGGTCCGCCCGGGCATGCTGCGACTGGTTCCAGGGGAACAAAAATGGTTCCAGTGGCCACGATGCTGTTTACCGATGCTTAAGTTTCGAGGGACCGACTACCTGCCTGAAACTCAGAAAAACAGCGCATAAGGACATTTCAATCATTCTCCCCAGATGTGCGACTTAGGGGCTATTTATCGATTCGGCGCGGTGTTACTGTAGGTGACATCCTGGGTGGGTTGGGAGCCGATCGATGGAGAATCCACAAGCCTTCGCGGAACAAGTTTTCGGAGAGGCTCTCGATTTACCGCGGGAGGAGCGCGCCGCGTTCCTTGCCAAAGCGTGCCGGGATGCGCCTGCTGCACACCAGATGGTGCTGGCGCTGCTGGAAGAGAACGACCGGCTGAGCGGATATCTCTCCGAACCACCGTATCAAAGAGCAGGGACGGCGGAAGCAGGCCTGGCGCCCGGCACTCGGCTGGGGCGCTACACCATCGTGGATCAGGTCGGTTCGGGCGGAATGGGCGTTGTGTATCGCGCTCGCGACGAGAAGCTTGAGCGGATGGTTGCCATCAAGATGGTGTCAAAGGGTGTGCTGGCAACCGAAGAAACCCGTCGCCACTTCCGCCGAGAAGCGATGGCCCTCGCAAAACTGAACCATCCGCGGATTGCGTCGGTGTACGACGCAGGTGAGCAGGACGGCGCGGATTTTCTGGTGATGGAGTTGGTGCAAGGTGAGTCTCTGGCGGTGAAGCTCGGTGCGGGCGCGCTTCCGGTGAAGGACGCAACGGCGATAGCGCGACAAATTGCAGAGGCACTTGGGGAAGCACACGAGCACGGGGTCATTCATCGCGATCTGAAGCCAGCGAATGTGATGATCACGCCGAAGGGCGACGCGAAGGTTTTGGACTTTGGCCTTGCAAAGCTGCTGGCGCCTGGCGGGGATGCCAACCTGTCTGTGGCGGAGACGAGAGGGCTCCTGGGCACCCCGGCGTACATGTCGCCTGAGCAGGTGTTAGGCAAAAGCGTGGATGCGCGAACGGATTTATGGAGTCTTGGCGTGTTGTATTACGAGTTGCTGGCGGGGCAAAAGCCGTTTGTGCGTAACAACAGCCTCGATGTTCTGCGTGCCATCACGGCGGAGCCATTTCTTCCGATTCGCGCGATTCGACCGGAATTGTCGCGGCTGGCTGAGCACATTGTGAATAAGTCACTGGAAAAGGATTGCGATCTACGGTATCAACAGGCCGCAGAGATGGAAGCCGACCTGCAGCAGCTGATGCGGGACCTGGATGCGGAGCGCGCTCCCGCAAGTTCGGGTTCGACCGGATTGAATGAAAAGACCGCGGGTCCGCGACGAGGAAAGCGGTCTTTGGCGGTGGCCGCAGGTGTCGTGGGTTTAGTTCTCGTGCTTGCCTTTGCGTATGTTCTGCGACCGACAGCGCCTGCGCCGCACGTGACCGAAATCAAGCAGATTACGCATGATGGAAAACGCAAGATGTTTGCGGAAGGTTATCGAATTCAGAACACGATGATCACCGATGGGCTGCGGGTTTATTTCCAATCGCTGGATTCACACGGTCTGCTGCAGGTTTCGACCGCGGGGGGAGAATCCGCGCCATTGCCGGTTCCATTGGACCCAACCACACTTATCGGCCTTTCTCCAGCAAGGTCCGAGTTGCTGCTGGTGGGACCGCCGGATAACTCAGGTGCAATTGAAGTGGGAGGGATCTGGACGATGCCCGTGCTGGGCGGGCAAGTGCAAAGAATCGGAGACATCATCGCCCTGGATGCAACGTGGTCGCCGGATGGATCTTCAATCTATTACACGACGGGGCCGGATATCTGGCTAGCGAGAAGCGATGGGACGCAGGCTCGGAAAATTCTTACCGCGAAGGGCGAACCCAACTGGATTCGATTTTCTCCCGATGGCAAGCTGTTCAGATTTGACGTGCTGGACCGGAAGCTGCATATCGACAGTATTTGGGAGGCGCGAGCCGATGGAAGCGGTTTGCGGCGATTGTTCAGCGGAGATACGTGGCCAAACGAGTGCTGCGGAGCGTGGACTCCGGATGGAAGATATTTCGTCTTTGCGTCAATGCGTGGGGGATCGTGGAATCTGTGGGCGATGCGGGAAAAGCGGGACTGGTGGCGAAAGACAAATGCAGAGCCGGTGCAACTGGCAAGCGGAGCCTCGAGCGCCCAAAGTCCGCTGCCGGGCATGAACGGACATAGCGTCTATTTTATTGGGATCACAAAGCGAGGCGAATTAGAGCGCTTCGACTTACAGAAGCGTTCATTTGTGATCTATCTACCCGGGATTTCAGCCGAAGGGTTGGCATTTACGAAAGACGGCTCGCGCATCGCCTACGTCAGCGTGCCCGAAGGGAATCTTTGGGTGTCAAAGTCTGACGGCAGCGACCGACGCCAGATGACTTTCGCTCCGATGAAGGTGGGAATGCCCAGGTGGTCACCGGATGGAAAACAGATCGCATTCACTGGGAGTAAGCCGGGCGGCGTGGACGAGATCTACACCATTCCTTCAGAAGGTGGAAATCCGCAGAAAGTTACAGACGGGGAGAAAGGACACGGTGACCCTTCATGGTCACCGAGCGGCGAAGCAATCGCCTTCGGCGCCACGTATGGTACAGCGACTTCATCGAAGCAACAACCAATCCAAATTCTGAACCTGAAGAGCCACGAACTAGTTGCGCTTCCGGGTTCAGGTGGATACTTTTCGCCGCGCTGGTCTCCTGACGGACGCTGGATAGTTGCCATCGACGATCAATCCGGAGCGTTGGAGCTCTACGACTTCAGCAAGGAGAAATGGGAAGAACTGACGAAGCTGGGGAGCGCTTATCCGAATTGGTCACAGGATAGTCGATGCATTTATTTCAGCGGAGCCCCAACTTCGGAGATGCGATCGCCTGAGTACCGAGTTTGCCTCGCCGACCGCAAAGCAGAGGCTGTGGTGGACCTGGCGGAAGTGGGACCAACGACGGCGGATTTCGGAGGGTGGAGTGGTGTGGCCCCGGATGGCTCAATTCTGGCTGTGCGCGACACCAGCATAGAGGAGATTTATTCGCTCGAATTGGACCTGCCGTGAGGTCCTCTCAAAAAGCGGCGAGCAGGAGCGCTGGGAAGTAACTCCTGCTCGGCAATCAGATTTCAATGCGACTGCACTCCGGCATTAGAGCTGGTGGTGAGTGCCAACTCAACGCGGGTAGGTGTGAGGTGGTTGGCGGCGAAGTCGCGGGCGGCGCGCCGCTCGGCACCCGACTCGAAGACCGAGGCATGAATCCAACCGGTGGTAGGGGCGTATTCGGTGAGGAAGTAGCTTTCGCCGTATTTGCGGAAAACCACATACCCGGCTTTGTGCTGAGTGGGATCGTATCCCGTTTGAATCATCATCCATGCCGAATGGTTGCCGCTGCGCAGGCTGAGGATGTTCTGATTCTGCATGGAGAGGGTGTAGACACCGGCCGCGAAGTGTTGGTTTCCATAGTTGAAGGCGAACGGCACTTCGACCTTGGCGGAATGCTCGAGGGTTTGGGCGATCCCTGGTTGTGCTAGAGAGGCAATGGCGACGAGGGTGGCGAGAGCTATGGTGCGGATGGTCGTTTTCATGATGATCTCCTTGGGGAAGGGGCTCGATGACCGGCTTCACTAAGGAGTGCGCCCTGAGGAGAAAAAAGGGGCAACGTGCCGCGAGAATTATTTTGGGGACGTCGGCGGCATCCTAATAGGATTCGCCGTTGGGCAGGGGCGCGCCGGGTTGAGTTCGCGAAAGAGGAAGATGCGCGCGAGAGCCCAGTCGCGTTTTACGGAGCGCGGCGCAACGTTGAGGATTTGGGCAATCTCCTCCACGGAGAGGCCGCCAAAATACCGCAACTCAACCACGCGGGCCTGTCGGGGATTGTTCGCCTCCAACTTTGCCATGACCTCGTCGAGGGACAGGACTTCGTCGAGGCGCCCGGGCGAAATGGCGAGATGGTCTTCCATTTCGACGCGCTTCAGGCCGCCCGCGCGCCGCTCGGCGTTATGCTGGCGCGCATAGTCCACCAAGACCCTGCGCATCACGTGTGCCGACAAACCAATGAAATGGGCGCGATTCGACCATTCAATATCGTCGCCAACCATACGAAGATAAGCTTCGTTGATCAAAGCGGTGGGCTGCAAAGTGTGGCCGCTCCGCTCGCGACGCATAAAGGCGGTGGCAATGCGATGGAGTTCCGCATATACCAGCGGAAGAAGATCTTCCGCAGCGGCAGAATTGCCATCGTGCACGGCCTTAAGCAGCCGGGTAACTTCTCCGGGACTGGGATCCATCCCCTGTCTCCCGTGCTTGCATGGTACAGCGAATGTTCTCGTTGCGTAATTCCCATCGCAGAGAAAGGATCCAGGGATGGTCACTGAGTACATCGTCGCCAGCGCTCCCAGACTCTTTCGAGGATCGCAGGATCTGTGTAACTCCAAGTTCCGAGGGAATGACCACCAAGCCGGAAGTTACTGGCTGATCAAGATTTCAGCATGCCTTCGGCGCAGATGTGCTGCACCTTCCAGTGAACATCTATCAGGGCCTGAACAGGCTGAAGGCGCGCCGCTGCTGAGGGCAGGGTGTCGCGAAGGAGCGATTGGAGCAGCACATTTTACTTTCGGAAGATGCAACGATTCTGTTGACAGTTGAATCTTGGCGGTGCTAACTATACTGCGTTCCGCAATCGATTGTGCAAGGATGACCGTGCTGCGTACCGCAATCGATTGTGCAACCGATGAAACAGCGCTTCCCATAGAGCGAGGGATTCCCCAAAACTCCTCAACCAATCTCCGGGAGACCATTATGCAAGCTGTTGATTCAAAAAATCATCTGAGCCTGGGCCGGGAGGGTGCGAAGCTCCTTGCCCATCCAATTGCCTGGCCGATTACCTGGTTGATCGCAACATTATTGCTTCTGCTGTTGGCAGCTGCGCCCACACAAGCGCAATACCGGGCCAGCCTGCAGGGAACGGTGGTGGACTCCCTGGGGGCCATGCTCCCCGGCGCACAACTGTCCCTGACCGACAAGGAGACCAATCACAACCTGACCGCAACGAGCGACTCGGCCGGTAACTTCACGTTCAACGAACTCCCGCCCAGCCACTACATGCTGACCGTGACCCGGGATGGATTCAAGAAGAAGGTTCTGGATAACATCAGCATTCTGGCGGAGCAGGCGAATGCGCTGAATGTGGTGCTGGAAGTGGGCGGAACCGCGGAGACGGTGACGGTAAACGCGGCAGAAACTCCGCTGATTGACACGGAAACGGGCAGCGTGAGCGGCACCATCGACCAGAACGACATTGCCAAGATGCCCTCGTTTGGGCGCGATGTCTTTCAACTGGTGCAACTGGCTCCCGGCATGTTCGGGGATGGCTCGCAAGCTTCAGGCGGCGGCACCAATAACCTGCCCGGCAACCAGGGCGATGGCGGGTCCGGCAACACCGCCGGAGTCTTCCAGACGGAAAACAAGCCGCAGGTTTTTGGCAATGGCGGGCGCAACGACACCAACGGCATTTCACTGGATGGCGTGAGCATTACCAGCGTGACCTGGGGCTCGGCGGCCATTATCACGCCCAGCGAAGACTCCATCAAGGAAGTCAAGGTGGTGGCCAACAGCTATGACGCGGAGTATGGGCGCACCAGCGGGGCACAGATTCAGGTGATCTCGCAGAACGGCACCAACCAGTACCATGGCACGGGGTTTTTCAAGATAGATCGGCCCGGCCTGAACGCGAAGCAGCGCTGGGATCCGAACAACAACCCGCAGAAGGACACGCAGCGCTTCAACCAGTATGGCGGCACCGTGGGCGGTCCCATTCTGCACAACAAGCTGTTCGGATTCTTCAGCTATGAGACGATCCGGAACTTCTCCACTTCCACCGGCGGCGGCTGGTATGACACGGCCACGTACGATGGGGAATCCACTTCCGGCACCATCGCCTCGAAGTTCCTGACCCTCAAGGGCGCTGGAGTGGTGTACAGCAAGATTCTGGAGGGCGCCGGAGACCATCACAACTGCGTGGACGTGAACCTGGTGGAAGGCGTGACCTGTGTGACGATCCCGGGCGCCGGGCTGGACGTGGGCAGCCCACTGAAGGGCTTCCCGGTGGGCGCGCACGATCCCTCGTACCAAGGAAAGGATGCAAAGACAGGCGTTTACACACCCGGGTTGGGCGGCGACGGGACGGGAGGGGCGGAGAACTTTGACGGCAATGCCGACTTGTTCTATGTCGCAACCGTCAATCCTGTGCAGAACATTAACGTGCAGTACAACGGCCGCGTGGACTACCAGGTGACGAGCAAGGATCTGGTCGCCGCCAGCCTTTACTACGTACCTGTGAACAATTCCGACTACAACGGCGCAAACCGGGCGTCGAATTTCTTCCACCACAACGCGAAAAACTACTCGACCAGCGCGCTGTGGAACCACGTCTTTACCGGCACGCTGCTGAACGAGGCACGGGCGGATATGGCGGGGTGGAAGTGGAACGAGCAGAAGGACAATCCGCAGTCTCCGCTGGGGCTGCCGGACGCCGCCATCACCAGCTCGTATAACGGTCCTGGGGGCGGGTTCGGCTCCACGGAGGGAACCACCGGCACCGCGGGATTCGGGCCGAGCGTGGGCAGCATCTTTGACCAGTGGACGATGAACTACAAGGATGTGCTGACCAAGGTCAAGGCGAGCCATAACCTGAAGTTTGGCGGCCAGTTCACCAAGCTGGCGTATCTGGATGCGCCCACCTGGGACGCGGAGCCATCGTACAACTTCAACAACCTGTGGGACTTTCTGAACGACGGCCCGCAGCTGGAAAACATCACGGCCGACCCAAGAACCGGCATGCCGTCGGACTTCCGCAAGGACGACCGGCAGAACGTGATTGCCCTCTTTGCGCAGGACGACTGGAAGGTGCGGCCCAATTTGACCGTGAACCTGGGGCTGCGTTGGGAGTACTTTGGCGGGATGACCGAGAAGAAGGGCAACGAGCCTAACGTTCGGCTGGGCGTGGGCGCGAACACGTTGACTGGCCTGAGAATTGCGCTGGGAGGCAGCCAGGTGAACGCCCAGAAGGGCAATTTTGGACCGCAGATAGGGTTTGCCTGGAGCCCGGATCGCTACCATAACCGGCTGGTGCTGCGGGGTGGGTGGGG
>Ga0255353_1000783_pt1 | contig 19240 bp, 10 predicted proteins | sample HBST25metaG_FD_189941 | JGI IMG/M metagenome (GOLD analysis project Ga0255353, IMG submission 189941) | Peat soil microbial communities from Stordalen Mire, Sweden - H.B.S.T25 | ecosystem: Environmental > Terrestrial > Soil > Wetlands > Peat | place: Sweden: Norrbotten County, Stordalen Mire...
GTCCGATACCGTCCACGACTTGATCTGTGCCATCCTGAACCGTATCTTCACCCAACTTGCACCCTCTGCTTCCGGCTATTTGCCTGCACGTATCAGGTTCGACACTATTTACGGATAAGTTCTTAGTAGTTAAGGATCGGGAAGATCCAGCCGCACCATCCGTGACACAGGTCTCACGAAATGAGGAAGATAACAGGGAAGTGCGGCCAGGGCTTCGATTCAAGGTTTTCATGCGAGACCGATTCAGGTGCGTAGCTTGCGGCAGGAGTCCTGCCACTCATTTAAATCTGGAGCTCCACGCTGATCACATCATCTCGGTGTACGACGGCGGCAAGACCGCCTACGAGAATCTTCAAACACTCTGTCAAGATTGCAATTTGGGGAAGGGCAGGATTTCCATTCGGTGAGGGAAAGCCCTGTCGCCTAGTAGCCCTTACTCCCCGTCCGGCGGAACCTGTTCCAGCAGCCGCTTCCAGGTCTTCTGGTTCTTCCTGAAGCCCTTCTTCAAGTCCTCGAGAATCCGCTCGAAATCCGCATTGGTCCGCAGGTTGTTCCAGGCCGGATTCTTCTGGAACCAGGGATAGTTCTCGTTGCCCAGGTAGATTGCCCGCCGCAGCCAGTGCAGCGCCTCGCTGGAGTCGCCTTCCACGGCAAAGTAAGTAGCCAGCCGGTAGGCCATTTCGCTGTCGGCCTCGGCGGCGGCCAGCGTATCGTCCTTGAGCAGCGCGGCGGCCCGCTCCCGCTGGCCCGCCTGCACGTAGCACAGCGCCAGCGTAGGCACGGCGATGCGCAGCGAATCGTCGTCGCGCACCACGCCCTCCAGAATCTCGATTGCCGCGTTCACGTTGCCCAGCCTCATCTGCTGGTAGCCGGCCGAGGTGCGCAGCAGCGGGTGGCGCGGCTCCAGGGCCAGGCCCTTGGCCAGTTCGTCGCCGGCCAGCTCGATCTGGTTCTGGTAGTGATACACGCGGGCGCGGTGGTTATAGAGGATGGCGGCATTCGCGGGATTCAGCTTGAGCGCGCGGTTGAACTCGTCGAGCGCCTCGTCGTACATGCCGTCGCCTCTGAGCGCCATCCCCGCCACCATGTGTACGTTCCAGTCGTTGGCGGCTCCGGCCAGCAGGTTGGCGATCCCGTGCCGCGCCGACTCTTTTTCGCCGCGCGACAGCAGCATGTAAATGCGGTAGAGATTGGCCTCGGTCGAAGCCGGATCGAGCCTGAGCGCCTCGTCAAACGAGCGCCGCGCATGCATCACGTGAATCTGCCCGCCAAAGCCGTGGCGCACATATTGCAGCTCGGCAATGCCCAGGCCGCTCCAGCCGGCGGCAAACTCCGGATCCTTGGTGGTGACGCCGGTGAACAGCGCGTGCGCGCGGTCCAGATCGCCGCGCGAGCCGGTGCGCGTCATGAACGAGCTGAGCAGCGCCCGCGCCTGCAAGTACTCTTCGCTGACCGGCCCCGGCAGCGAGGCCTCGCGGTTCGCGCTTCGCGCCGCGTCAATCTGGTCTCCCGCGCTCAGCCCATGCAGCGCCGCAAACACCTCGTTCGATATCTCGGTCTGCACGGCGATCAGGTCCAACGACGCCACGCGGATGGCGCCACCCGAGCGCACGCTTTGCGAGGCAATGTCGAGCAGTTGCCAGTTCAGGTCGAAGCCCTCATCCGAACGCAAAAAGCTCCCCGCCAGCACAAATGAAACCAGCAGCTTCTGCCCAACCGACAGCGGATCCATCTGGGCAATCGGCAGCGGCATCAGCGTGCTCGACGGCCTCACCACAAGCGCCGGAATCCTCGCCAGCCGCGCGGCGATGGCGTCTGCCAGGGCAAACCCGTAGAGCGGAGCCACCTCAGTGGCGCCCAGATTGGTAAACGGCAACACCACCAGCGAATTCTGCGGCGCGCGGTCAGCAGCCGACTCGCGAAACCGCTCCGCCAGCATCGACAAAAAACCGGTGTTCCGCTTCTCCGCTTCGGCACCCGTCGTGGGCAGGTTGGCCGCCGCTTCGCCGGGAATGCTGCCGGTCTCAATCTTCAACGCCTTCATGATCGTCTTCAGCGCCTCGCGCACCTCCGCGGCCGAGGCATAGCGCGACCCTGGAATCTTCTCCAGGCAACTGGCGATCACGCTCTTCAACTCCGGCGAAATGCCCGGCACAATCTCGCTCAAATCCTCCGGCTCTGAAAACTGGATCGAGCGGATAGCCTGAAAATCCTCGTCGTCAGGCCGCGCAAAGGGATGCCGCCCACTGGTCAGTTCATACAGAATCACGCCCAGCGCCCACACGTCCGACTGCACGCTCGACTGCCCGGTGACAAACTGCTCCGGCGCCATGTAGCGTATCGTCCCGCCGCGCGCCGTGTAGGTGGCCGCCACCGACGCGTCTTTGGCCAGCGCGGGCTTGGACGGGTCGAAGTTGGCGTCTTCCGGGCTCAGCCGCCGCGCCAGCCCGAAATCCAGAATCTTCACCAGCCCGCCGTCGGTCAGCATCACGTTTTGCGGTTTCAGGTCGCGGTGAAAGATGCCCAGCGTGTGCGCAGCCTGCAAACCGTCGGCAATTTGTATTCCGACTGAAAGCACCAGTTGCAAGCTGGCCGGCCCCCGCGCAATCAGCCGGTCCAGCGACTGCCCCGGCACGTACTGCATCACGATGTAGCCTTCGTCGCCGGCTTCGCCCACTTCATAGATGCCGCAGACGTTGGGATGCTCGATGGCCGAGGCCAGCCGCGCCTCGCGCAGCACCGTCGAGCGCATCTGCTCGGCTGAGAGCAGCCCCTTGCGCAGAATCTTCAGCACCACCGGGCGCTGAAGCAGCGTGTCGTTGGCCAGATAGACCACGCCGCTGCCTCCGGCGCCCAGCCGGCGAATAATCTCGTAGTGTTCGATCGTCCTTCGCGCCATATCTACTCTCAAGTGTACCGGCCCGACCCTCTAAAACCCCTATTGAGCCGGATCAATAAGCCCCCTGTCACGCAAGGATAATACTCCCCAACTCAGCCGCTTGAGCTGGTCTCTGACCGCTTGAAGTTGTACCAACGCCGGGTGGTCCAGCTCTGAGTAACTGAAGTCTGGGTGCCCCACATCTCGATTTTGAGGAGATGTGGGAAAGCACGATGCTGATACGCAACGTAAAAACCATGCGGCCTACCCTACAACACGCCTTTCAGCACTTCGAGCCCCGAACGGGAGACCTCGACATCGTCCTCTGACTTGCCTCCGCTGAAGGCCACAATCACGTAGCCGGTCTTCACGCGTGCCACCACACCGCCCTGCCAACCGAATTCGCCGGTCATGGGGGGGCGCTTGGCCGTACCGCTGTTCTCCAGCGTATCGGCCATTTCGGCGGCCTTAGCATAGGCGATGCCGAGCAGGTTGTTGCCCTTCTCGGTTGCCGAGGGAGCATCCTTCATCCGGCCCACCACGGCCATCTTAGAGGTCCAGCCCTGAATGCTGTCGCCCTGTGCATAAGCCACCACCGCGACTCCGGTCACCTTGAGTTCGGCGGCGCGCTTCTTCATGGCCGCAAGCGCCGAGTCGGCCAGCGCATCGAACTTCTTGGCGCTCACGGGTTTGGGAGCGCTTGCCGCACTCACCGTCAAGCTCACTGCCATCAGCATTCCTATTGCAAGCAGATGTATCTTCATTGCATCCCTCCGGCGAATCTCAACAAGCCTATCAGCCCGCGGCAGAAGCCCGTCTTCCGTCAGGGCACGACTTCAGCCGTGCTACCCCTTAACAGCCTGCGGTGAAAGTCCAAATCGCCGAAAAACATCCCTCGGGGGCTAAAGCCCTCCCTTTATTTTCAGCGTCTTACGGCACGACTAAAGTCGTGCCCTTTCAAAACCGACTTTCACCACGGGCTGTTAAGCATCCCGCCACGATAGTCTTAAAGGCAACGTGAACAGGAAAGACCCCCAACCCGGCGCTCCGCAGTTTCCCACTTTGGACGAGAGTCCTGCCGAAACCGCGACGCCCATCCACCCCATCGACAAGGCTCCTCAAGAACTCACTCCGTTCATGCGGCAGTGGACGGCGGCGAAGCGGGAAAACCCGGACGCGCTGCTGTTTTTCAGGATGGGGGATTTCTACGAGCTGTTCTACGACGACGCGGTGACGGTGAGCCGCGAGTTGCAGTTGACACTGACGGCGCGCGACCGGGAGCGCTCGCAGCCGATGTGCGGAGTTCCCTATCACGCGGTGGAGAGTTACCTGACGCGGCTACTGCGCATGGGCTACCGCATCGCCATCTGCGACCAGATGGAAGACCCCAAGCTCACCAAAAAGATTGTGCGCCGCGAGGTGACGCGCGTCCTCACGCCGGGCACCGCGCTCGACTCCGCTTTGGGGCAGGAACAGAACAATTTTCTAGCCGCATATTTTCAGTCTGGCGCAAAGGAACCGGTGTGCGCGGTGGCGCTGCTGGATGTTTCGACGGGAGAGTTTCGGACGGCTGAGTTTCAGGGCGCGGCGGCGCGGCAGCAGGCGGTCGACGCAATCCTGATGGCCGGCCCAAGCGAGGTGCTGCTGGCGCAAAGCGCGGAGTTGCCGGCGCTGCTCGAACGGATTCCGGCGCGAACGCGGGTCGAGGACTGGGTCTGGACGCACGACTTTGCCGTGCCGCTGGTGGAGCGGCAACTGAGTGTGCGGTCGCTCGAAGGGTTTGGGCTAGTCGGACACGAGGCGGCGGCGATTGCGGCGGGGGCCGTGCTCCACTATGTGCGGACGACGCAGAAGAACGAAGCGCTGCACGTCGATTCGCTGCGCTTTGAAGAGCACTCGACAGCGCTGGAACTGGACCAGGTGACGGTGCGGAATCTGGAACTGGTCGAGCCGTTGTTCGTGGGCCAGGACAGCCGGGCGACGCTCTTCCATACGCTGGATGCGTGCCAGACGCCGATGGGCAAACGGCTGCTGCGGGCCACGATTCTGCGGCCGCTCTTCAATGCGGAGGCGCTGGAAGCTCGCTATGAGGCAGTCGCGGAGGCGCACGCGGATTTGGTGCGGCGCGAGGAGATTCGCCGCGCATTTTCAGGGCTTTTGGATTTGGAGCGTTTGCTCGCGCGGCTTTCACTGGATTCCGCGGGGCCCAGGGATGTACGTGCCCTGGCGGCGAGTTTGAGCCGGCTGCCCGGCCTGAAGGGGGCGCTCGACGCGATGCGGGCGGCGCGGTGGCGAGAGCTGGCCGCGCGGCTGGATACGCTGCAAGACGTGACGGCGCGGATTGCGGCGACGCTGGTGGAAGAGCCGCCGCTGACCCTTGTGGACGGAGGCGCGATTGCAGCCGGCGTGGATGCGGAACTCGACGAGTTGCGCACTATCTCGACCACCGGACGGCAGGCGATCGCGGCCATCGAGGAACGGGAGCGGGAACGGACGGGGATTAACTCGCTCAAGGTTCGGTATAACTCTGTTTTCGGGTATTACATCGAGATAACCAAGGCTAATATGGCTCTGGCTCCGGCCGACTATGAGCGCAAGCAGACGCTGGTGAATGCCGAGCGGTTTACCACGCCGGAGTTGAAGGAGTATGAGCGCAAGATACTCACCGCGCACGACCGCTCGATCGAGATCGAGAAGCGGATTTTTGTCGAGTTGCGGCGCTCTGTGCTGCAGGCGGCGGGGCGGATACGGCGCTCCTCGGCTGCCGTCGCGGAAGCCGATCTGCTGGCCGGCTTCGCGCACCTGGCGGCTCTCAGGCGCTATGTGCGGCCGGTTATAGATGAGGCCCCGGTGATTGAGGCCGTGGCCGCGCGCCATCCGGTGATCGAGCAGTGGATGGAGGAGACGCGCGAGGGCCGCTTCATCGCCAACGACTTGTATCTGAATGCGGCGGGCGACGGACCCAGCCTTTTACTTATAACCGGGCCTAACATGGGCGGCAAGAGCACTTATCTTCGCCAGGCGGCAATGTTAGTCCTGCTGGCGCAGATGGGCAGCTTTGTGCCCGCGGAGAGCTTGCGCTTCGGCCTTGTTGACCGCATCTATACGCGCATCGGAGCCAGCGACAATGTGGCACGCGGACGGTCTACGTTCATGGTCGAGATGACGGAGACGGCCACGATTTTGAATACGGCCACGAATAAATCGCTGATCCTGCTGGATGAGATGGGGCGCGGCACGGCGACCTTCGACGGCCTGAGCCTGGCCTGGGCGACAGTCGAATATCTGCACGCTGAGACCTGCGCGCGAACGCTCTTTGCCACGCACTATCACGAGTTGACCATGCTGGCCGAGAAGCTGCCCAGAGTGCGCAATCTGCGCGTGGGCGTTAGAGAGACGGCGAGCGGAATCGTCTTTCTGCATAACATTGAGCCGGGCGCTGCCAGCAAGAGTTATGGCATTGAAGTGGCTCGGCTGGCGGGGCTGCCCGCGGTGGTGATCGAGCGTGCCAAGCGCGTGCTCAAGCAGCACGAAAAGCAGGAGCGGCAGAGCGTGCAGGTGGAGACAGCGCCGGAGCCGGTGCAGTTGACTATTTTTACGCCGCTCTCGCAACGGATTGTGGACCGCATCGAAGCTACGGACGTAAACACACTGACGCCGCTGCAAGCGCTGAATCTGCTGGAAGAGCTACAGCAGGAACTGAAGGAGAAGCAATGACCACGAGTTTGCGCCAGGCCGCGGGAAGCCTGTTGGTCGTGGGGCTGGCTGGCACTGAGCTGACCGGCCTGGAGCGCGCGTGGCTCAAGCTGGTGCGGCCGGCGGGAATCATTCTTTTCCGGCGCAACATTGCCGGCGCCGGGCAGACGCGAGCGCTGCTCGACGAGGCTACGGCGCTGGGCGCCATGCACAGTTTTCGCTGCATTGACGTGGAAGGCGGCACGGTAGACCGCCTGCGTGATGCGCTGGCCGCGATGCCTTCGGCACAGGCGGTTTCAACCGCCGCGCGAGCGACCGGCAAACCGAGCTGGATGCGCGAGCACGGCGAACTGATTGCGCGGGCGGTGAAGGCTTTCGGTTTCAACACCACGCTGGCGCCGGTGCTGGACTTGGCGCTGCCGGCCTCGGCCGCGGTGATGGGCACACGCTCGGCCGCGGCTACGGCTATTGCAGTGGTCGAGTATGCGCGCGAGTTTCTCGCCGGGCTGGCGGCGCATGGAGTCGTGGGCTGCGGCAAGCATTTTCCCGGCCTCGGCGGCGGCACACTTGACTCGCACCAGGAAACCCCGGCGATTCGACGCTCTATGCGCGACCTGAACCGCGAAGATCTGGTTCCCTATCGCGAACTGCACAACGAGTTGGCAATGATCATGGTGAACCATGCGGCCTATCCCGATACGCCGGGCAAGCAGTTGCCGGCAAGCGTGTCGCCGTTTTGGATTACGACGGTTCTGCGCAAGCGGATCGGCTATCGAGGCATCGTCTTCTCCGACGATCTGGAGATGGGCGGCATCCTCAACTTTCTCCCCATCGAAGAGGCTGCGATTGCCGCGATTCGCGCCGGGATGGATCTGCTGGAAATCTGCCACAGCCCGGAGCTGATTCTGCGCGCTTACGAAGCGCTGATTGCCGAGGGCGAGCGGTCGGCGGCTTTCCGCAACCTGCTGCTGGAGCGGGCAAAACAGACTGCACGGCAGCGGGCCCGGCTCTTTACGGGCGAGATTCCCGCCCCGCTTACGGCAAAGCAATTCGAGGCGCTGCGAGCAAGAATCATGCGTTTCAGCAACAGAATCAGCGAGGCACAATCGGCATGAACGCGAAGACCATGACGGTAGCGGGAATCATGAGCGGCACCTCGGCCGATGGCGTCGACGTGGCCGTGGTGCGGATTGCGCCCGGCAAAACGCGGCCAAAGCTCACACTGCTGGCCCACGAGGGATTCGCGTTCCCGGCTGCATTGCGCCGCGCGGTGCTGGCGGCGATGAACGCTGCCTCGACCTCAACGGCGGAGCTTGCGCGGCTCAACTGGCGCTTGGGCATCGCCTACGCGGAGGCGGTGACAGCGACAATCAAGCGCCATGAAGTGAAGCTGGATCTGATTGGTTGCCACGGTCAGACGCTCTATCATCAGCCGCGCCCTGCGGCCTACGCGGGACGGCGCTTCAACTGCACCTGGCAGGCGGGCGAGGCGCAGGTGATTGCCGCCGCGATCGGCATCCCAGTGGTCTCGAACTTCCGTCCCGCTGACATGCTGGCCGGCGGCCAGGGAGCGCCGCTGGTTCCGCTGCTGGACTACGCGCTGTTTGCCGATGCCAAGCGCGGGCGCGTGCTGCAAAACATCGGCGGCATCGCCAACCTGACAGCGATTCCCGCCGCAGCTGCGCCGGATCGAGTGATCGCTTTCGACAGCGGCCCCGGCAATATGGTCGTCGACGCACTGGCTCTTGAGCTTTTTAGCAAGCCGTTCGACCGCAACGGAGCTTTCGCCGCACAGGGCGCGGTGCTTGCGCCGGTGCTCACCGCGGCGCTGCGCAATCCCTATTTTCAACTCAAGCCGCCGCGCACCGCGGGCCGTGAGCAGTTTGGCCGCGAATATGCCGCCAAGTTTATTGCGGCCTGCCAGCGCCATAGCAAGAAACCAGAGGACGCATTGGCCACTGCAACCGCGCTGACCGCCGAGACCATTGCGCGGAGCTACAAGCAATTCGTTCTGGCAAAGATGAAAGCTGGTCAAAGCGGAGTCGATTACATCGTCTCCGGCGGCGGGGCGCGCAATCATACCTTGATGGCCATGCTGGCGCAGCGGCTGAAGCCGCTGGGTTGCGAACTGGCCGCGAGCGTTGACTTCGGCTTGCCCGTGGAAGCCAAGGAGGCCGCGGCCTTTGCTCTGCTGGCGTGGCAAACCTGGCATCGCCTGCCGGGTAATGTGCCCGCGGCAACCGGCGCTGCGCGGCCCGTGATTCTGGGCCAGGTGACCTATGCGTAAGCGTTTGTTGACGCATGGTTTCCCTGGTCTCAGAAGCGAACCCCTTCGGCAAGCTCAGGGCAGGCTCTGGAGCGCCCGCATTTGTTTGCTGGCGCTGACTGCGCTGGTTGCGTTGGCCGGCTGCCACTCAGCGCCCAGGGATCGCGACACGGTGGTCTTTCTCATCGAAAGCAGTCCGGCAAACCTCGATCCGCGCGTCGGCACCGACGGACAATCGGAACATATCGACGAATTGCTCTTCGATGGGCTGGTGGCCCGCGATGTGAGCTTTCACTTCATCCCCGCATTGGCCGAGCGCTGGGAGCAGCCAAATCCGCTGACGCTCATCTTTCATCTGCGCGGCGGCGTGCGCTTCCACGACGGGCGCCCGTTGGCGGCGCGCGATGTGTTGTGGACGATCAATTCGATGCTCTCGGGCGCGGTGATTTCGCCCAAAGCCGCAGCCTACGCCGCCGTAGACACATTGGAAGCTCCCGACGAGCGCACCGTCGTTTTTCATTTGAAACACGCCGACAATTTTCTGCTCACCAACCTTTCCACGGGCGCATTCGGCATTGTTCCTGAGGGCAGCGGGCGCGACTTCTGGCAGCACCCGGTAGGTACCGGGCCGTTTCGCTTCGTGAGCCAGCAGATCGACCAAGACGTGGTCGTCGAGCGCAATCCATTGAGTTGGACCGCAGTGCCGAAGATCGCCCGGGTGCGCTTCGCCGTGGTGCCCGATGCCATTACGGAATCGCTCGAACTCGAAAAGGGCTCCGGCGACGTGGCCATCAATTCCCTGCCCATGGATTCGCTGCCTGTGCTGGCGACGCGGCCCAACCTGAAAGTGGAAGATGTTCCGGGAACGCAAGTTCAGTACCTGGCCTTCAACCTCCGCGATCCGCTACTCAAAGATGCGCGCGTGCGCCAAGCCATTGCCTGCGCCATCGACCGCAGTCTGATTATCAGGACGCTGATGCTGGGCCATGCGCAGCCCGCCGAGAGCCTGCTGCCAGCCAGCCACTGGGCTTGGAGCGGCGATGTTGCCCGCTACGACTACGATCCGGCTCGGGCGGCGCGCCTGCTGGATGAAGCCGGCCATGCGCCGGACGCGAATGGCATCCGCTTTCACCTGGCCATGAAGACCAGCAACGACGAGGGGATCCGCCTGCTGGCGGCCGTGCTGCAACAGCAACTGGCCAAGGTGGGGATTGCGCTCGACCTGCGCAGCTACGAGTACGCCACGTTTTACTCCGACGTAACGCGCGGAGCCTTCCAGATGTACTCGCTGCGCTGGATTGGCGGCAACGAGCAGCCGGACATCTTCAGCTACGCATTCTCAACCGCGCGCTTTTCTCCCAAAGGCGCCAACCGCAGCCACTACTCGAATGCACAGCTCGACGCACTGCTCGACGACGCGGCCCAGAGCGAAGACGCGGCCCGGCGCCGCGCGGATTACGCGGAAGCGCAGCAGATTCTGGCCCGCGATCTGCCGGCCATCAATCTCTGGTACCGGGATACGATTGTGGTGCATAACCGGAGGCTGACCCGCGTGGTTCCCACGCCTTCGGGAAGTTATACTTTTCTTGAAACAGCGGAATTGGTGGATTGAGGCTCAACCTAAGCAACCTTTTTTGCATCTCATCTAGGATGCCTTCCACGCCTTGCGCCAGTCTGCTACGCACAGCTTCCATGTTAAGGTTCTCTTAAGGTTACTGAAGTGGCAACTTGAGCGGAATCAATCTATTTTGCCCGTTTCATGGGCGTTTACGGAATATCCGGCACATGATGGAACACATCAATCAACCTTTTGGCGGATTGGTTCGTCTACGGAATAGAAATGATTTTCCCGCCCCGGTTGCCGGCACAATTTGGCCCGAGGAGAAATGGCTTATGACAAGCAAGATCAAGATTCAGCTTCCCGCTTCGATGGTATGCATAGCGCTGTCGATTGCGTTTCTGGTTGCAGCAGCGCTGGCCGCACCCATGGCTGGCGCGCAAACGCCTTCCCTTGTCCGCGGCACGGTCACCACGATCAACGGCAGCGCGCTTACGCTGAAGACCGACGCGGGAGCCGAGCTCCAGGTCGAAGTTCCGGCAACGGCATCGATCAAGCAGGTCGCCCCTGGGCAAAAGGATCTGAGTTCCGCTGAGACCATCAAGTTCAGCGACCTGGCTACGGGAGACCGTGTGCTGGTATGGCCCGATCCGAACGCAACCGGCTCGCTGGCGCAAGCGCTTCGGATTGTCGCCATCAAACAAGCCGACCTGGCTGAGAAGCAAGCGAAGGATCGCGAAGATTGGCAACTGCGCAGCGTGGGCGGACTGGTAAAGAGCGTCGATGCCGCAGCCGGAGTCATTATGGTGACCAGCGGCTTTGGAGCCACGGCTCGGACGATCACTGTCAAGACCACTGACGCAACCGTGCTCAAGCGGTATGCTCCGGCTTCAGTGAGTTACGATGCCGCTCAAACCGAGCCGATCGACACGATTCACTCGGGCGACCAATTGCGAGCGCGCGGAGCAAAGAATGCCGACAACACGGAGATCGCCGCGGATGAAGTGGTTACAGGCACATTCCGCAACATTTCCGGAACGATTCTGTCGTTGGATAAGGCCACTTCGACGCTGATTCTAAAGGACCTGACCACCAAGAAACCTGTCACCATCCACATCACGGCGGACGTGCAGATGCGTCGGCTGCAGGATACGATGGCGCGGATGCTGGCGGCGCGGCTGAAAGGCGGGGCCGCGACTGGCGGCTCCAGCGGCGCACGGAGCGGATACGCCGGTGGAGCGGGCTCCCAGCGCGGCGCTGGCGGCTCGGGACAATGGAGCGCCGCAGGCGCAGCCGGCCAAGGCCCTGGCGGCGGCGACACGCAGCAGATGCTTAGCCGCGCTCCCGCGATTCAATTCGCCGATCTCAAAAAAGGCGACGCTGTAATGCTGGTTGCGACCGACGGCACAACGGATGTTACCGCAATCACGCTGCTGGCAGGCGTTGAGCCATTGCTCGAATCTCCCGCAGCCAGTCAAAACCTGCTCAGCAACTGGAGTATGAGCTCCGGCAGTGAAGCGGCAGCACAGTAGGCATGCACACTCATTCATGGAAAACAAGCGAGGAAAAAGTGTACTCACAATTGCATAGCGTCAAACATTTTCTGTTTGCCTTGGTCTTCGGCTTAGCTGCTGGACTGGCGGCTCAGGCCCAAGCGCCCGCGGTGCAAACGCCCGCGGTACAGACGCCAGCGCCAGCAGCCGTCACTCCGGCGTCGGCTGCCAGTGTGCGCGGACACATCGCCGATCCAACCGGCGCCATGATCCCGGGCGCAAAGATCGTCATCACAACCTCGACAGGAACCCCGGTGACCACGGTGACCGCCGACCCAAACGGCGTCTATACGGTGAATGGGTTGGCGCCGGGCAGCTACATTGTGCAGGCCACTTTTTCAGGCTTCGCTCCCTTTGCTTCACCGGCCATTCAGCTCTCGGCCGGGCAGGCGAAGAGGATTGATATCGCAATGGCCATGGCAGTGGAGCAGCAGAGCGTGACCGTCACCGACGAGTCGCCTACGGTAAGCGTGGAAGCCGGCGGCAATGCCAGCGCTATGGTCATCAAGGGCAAGGATCTCGATGCTCTCTCCGACGATCCCGATGAGTTGTCAAACGAATTGACGGCCTTGGCCGGTCCTTCGGCCGGTCCCAACGGCGGCCAGATTTATATCGACGGCTTTACCGGCGGGCAACTGCCCCCCAAGTCGGCCATCCGCGAAATCCGCATCAATCAGAACCCCTACTCCGCGGAGTTCGACCGCCTCGGCTACGGGCGCATCGAGATTCTCACCAAGCCCGGCACCGACAAGATGCACGGACAGTTCTTTGTGCAGGGGAACGACAGCGCCTTCAACACCGGCAACCCGTTCACTACGGTCCTCCCCGCGTATCACAGCTACCAGTACAACGGCACGGTGAGCGGCTCGTTGTCCAAGACGGCTTCATTCTTCTTCAGCGCGGAAAGACGCGTCAACCAGAATGACAGCGTCTATAGCGCGCAGACCGAAATTCTCGATCCCTCAACGGGCCTTTATGAGCCGGGCATCGTTTCGGGCAGTCTCTTCAGCCCCTCTTCTCACACCAACATCACGCCTCGAATCGATCTTCAGTTTGGACAGAAAAACACGCTGACGATTCGTTACCAGTTCTTCCGCAATACTCAAAGCGGCGGAATCGGCTCGACATCGTTACCCACTACGTCCAGCTCTTCGTCCTCGACTGAAAACACCGTCCAAATCAGCAATTCGTACATTATTAACGATCACATCGTCAACGAGACCCGCTTCCAATATCTCCGCGATATATCTGCCTCGACGCCCGTAAGCACCGCACCTGGCGTTTCAGTGCCAGGCTCCTTCTCGGGCGGCGGCGCGGGCACGGTGTCCAACGATCATACGGATCACCTGGAACTGCAAAACCTGACCACCATGTCCAAGGGCGCGCAAGCCATCAAGTTCGGCATGCGGCTGCGCGAAAACCGCGACGCCAACTCCTCGAACGGGGGCTTCAACGGCAGCTTCAGCTTCGCCTCGCTCCAGGCATACCAGACGATGCTGAACGGCCTTGCCGCAAATGAGAGCTTCGCACAGATTGCCGCGGCTGGCGGATTGCCTAACAGGCTGAACTACACCACCGGCCCCATAGCTTACAAAGATGACGTCTTTGACGCCGCGCTCTTCCTGCAGGACGACTGGAAATTCAACCCCTTCCTGACCCTCTCCGGCGGCATGCGCTGGGAGACGCAGAACCACATCTCCGACAAGGACGACTGGGCGCCGCGCGTGGCGTTTGCCTATGCCCTTGACGGACACAAGAACAAGAAGCAGGCCAAGACCGTGTTGCGCGCCGGCTATGGCGTCTTCTACGATCGCTTCGGCTTGGGCAGCGTGCTGTCGCTCAAGCGCAACAGCGGCGGACCGGACAGCCAGGTCTCAACCAGCATCGCGAACCCCACCTGCTTCAACGCCACCAGCCTCAGCGACATCAACCTCTCCACCTGCGGCACAGGCATCGCCTCTACGCCCACGATTCAGGAGATCGCGCCCCACTATCACTCGCCCTACGCCCAGCAGATTGGCTCCAGCCTGGAACGCCAGGTAACGAAAACTACGACGCTTACCCTCACCTATATGCACTCGTTCGGCGTACACCAGATGGCCACGCGCGACGAGAATGCATTTTTGCCGGGGACGTTTGTTTATGGCAGCCCGACCTTGACCGGCGTGCGGCCCAATCCCTCCCTGGGCATCGTGGATGAATACTATCCCGAGGCCGTCTACAAACAGAACCAGGTGATCGTGAACATCAACGCGAGGTTTACGCCCAACTTCAGCGTGATGGGCTTCTATAACCTCGCATGGGCAAACTCCGACACCGGTACGGCTTCAGACTCCTACAATCTGAGCCAGGACTACGGCCGCGCCGCCTTTACCGCGCGCAACAATATCTTCCTGATGGCCAACTACACCGGGCCTTGGGGAATTCGCTTCAATCCCACCCTGAATGCACAGGGTGGCAGGCCCTTCAACATCACCACCGGCAACGACCTGACCGGCGACAACTATTTCAACGATCGTCCAGAACTCGCGAGTGCGTCTGAATGCGAATCCACTCCCACGCAATATGTGCAAACTTCCTATGGATGCTTTAACACGGCGCCTACCGGGAGCTACACGCCAATCGCAGTCAACATGGGCAACGGCCCGGCCGCAGTGGCTGTGGGCCTGCGCGTCAGCCGCTCGTTCGGCATCGGTCCCAAGCTCGTATCTGCCACAGCTAGCCAGGACAACGGCGGCGGACCGCCTCCAGGAGGCGGTGGCCCGCCCATGGGTGGCGGCGGCGGTGGTGGCCGTGGTGGTCCTGGCGGTGGCGGCTTTGGCGGCGGCTTTGGTGGTCCTGGCGGCGGCCGTGGCGGCAACGCTGCCTCAAACCGCAGGTACTCACTGAACTTCAGCGCACAGGCAATGAACCTGTTCAACGACATCGACTACGGCTCGCCAAGCGGAACAGTGATCCCCGAATCCGATCGCTTTGGCAAGTCCACCAGCCTCGCAGGCGGAATGTTTTCCTCAGGCTCGGCAGCACGGCGCATCTTCATTCAGGCCGTGTTCTCCTTCTGATCTACTACGCAGCAAAACAACAGCGGGCCGGAGCAATACGCTCCGGCCCGCTGTTGTTTGTTGATCCAAAATTACCTAGCCGCTTGAACCTGGGCAGGCTGACCATCGGTTGCGAAGGCATCGGTGAGCGAGATGACCTTCAACTGGGCCTTCAGCGCATCGAGAGAAGCCGCGCTGCTGGCCGTGATCTCCACTGTCTCACCCGGCAGCAGGTCAAAGTAGTTGTCTGAGAGCTTGACGTCGAGATTGCCGAAGGAGAGATAGACGCTGCGCGCTAGTACGGGAGAAGATACCCGAATCTTGTAATTGCCGCTTCCGCTGGCGGTTTCCACTTTCAGCGCGGCCGGTTTCAGATGAATCTCCTTAACCGGCGCCAGGTAGGCCAGGTTGCGCGATATCTCCGCTCCGCCCTGGATCACCTCCGCCACCACAAACACGCGCGACGTGTCTGCCGCGCCCGCTTCGGTGAGTTTCTTCAGCGGCCAGTCGAGATAAACCTTGCTGGTGAGCGGCGCCACATCCACGTGGTCCGTTTTATCCAGCAGCACCTTGCCGCCGAAGTCCATCAGCCGCACCCGCAACGTGGCCGGCTTCACTTCGGTCTTGTCAGAGACGATATAAACCTTCAGCGCGCCGTCCTCAACATGCGGAGAAACCAGAATCGGCGCATAGAAGCGGCGCGCATAATACTGCAACGCCTTCCAGCGTCCGTAGTAGTCGATCGACGACCACGAAGCCACCGGCCAGCAGTCGTTCAACTGCCAGAAGATGGAGCCCATGGTCTCCGGACGGCTGCGGCGGAAGTGCTCGGCGCCGATCTTGATCCCCTCGGCCTGCAGCACCTGGCTCACGTAGAGGAAGCTGGCAAAGTCTTTCGGCTCGGAATAATCCTTGAGCAGATAGTCGTGGATGATCGAATTGCCTTCATCGTTTTTCTGGTGGCCGAGCATCACAGGCGTAAAGATATTTGCGCGATCCTCAGGTTGCGTGAATGCTTCCACCGTCCTCATCTCAGGGAACGATTGAAAGCCGTATTCCGTCACAAAGCGCGGATGGTGCGTTTCATAAGTCGAGAACGGCACACGCCCGTGCCATACGTCCCAGATGTGCGCGTCCCCGCTCTGGTAGTGGTCGCTCAAGGCTTCATAGTCGGCGCTGGGCGAACTGGGCCAGTAGGGCGTTTCCGCGTTGAGCCGCGCCACCACTCTTGGCAAAATGCCGCTGAATTCAGTGAGGTAATCCTGCCATATCTGGCGCTTTACCTCCGCCGGCAAACCGGGGCGCGGAGACCAGTCATAGGCGCTCTCGGTCTCGTTGTTGCCGCACCACACCACGATGCTGGGGTGATTGCGCAGGCGGCGCACCTGGTCCTCGGCTTCTGCTTCAATGTCGAGTTTGAAGTCATACGTGCCCGGCTGCCAGTCGTTGCCAAACATGAAGTCCTGCCACACCATGATGCCCAGTTCGTCGCAGATTGAGTAGAACTCCTCGGTCTCGTAGTAGCCGCCACCCCAGTGGCGAATCATGTTCATGTTGGCGTCGCGCGCCGATTCCAGAATGCGGCGATAGTCCGCCGTGGTCACGCGATTGGGAAAGCTGTCGAAGGGAATCACGTCCGCGCCCTTGGCGAAGACCGGAATCCCGTTGACCACCAGTTCGAATGACCGTCCCCACTTGTCCAACTGGCGGTGAAGCACAATGGAGCGGAGGCCGGCCTTCGCCTTGTGCTCCTCGCCGACTCCCGCGCCAGTGCCAACCTGCGCGGTGAATTCATACAGCGGCTGGTCACCATAGCCGGCCGGGTACCAGAGCTTGGGCTGGCGAATCTCGACGGGCAGATCGATCACGTTGCGCCCGGCATGAAGGCTGACCGTCTCAATCTCCGTCACCGGCTTGCCGTTGCTGGAGTATTGCACGCTCACTTTGGCCGGACCGGCGCTTGCGGCTTCCACTTCGACCTCCGCATCCACATGCGCCACTTCCCTGCTCACGTCGCGCTGGCGGAGGGCAAAGTCCGCAATGCGAACCTTGTCCCAGGCCTCCAGCCGCACAGGCCGCCAGATGCCGCTGGTCACAAACCGGGGCCCCCAATCCCAGCCGTATTCATAGGCCGCCTTGCGGATATAGGTCTTTTTCGCGGTCTGGGTCTTCGGCTGCCATGGGTCGCCGACCGCTACCTCGTCGGCCGCCTTGATGGGCGATGGAAAGACCACCCGCAGCAGATTCTTGCCCGCGTGCAGATTTCCCTTCACCGGCACGCGCCAAACGCGGAAGCTGTTGTTGGCGCTGAGCACCTGGGTTCCGTTCAGGTAGACCTCGGCGGCGGCATCCAGACCGTCGAAGACCAGGTCCACATTGGAGCGCGCCAGCAAGGCCGGAGTCGCGTCGAAGTTCAGCCGGTACTCCCAGTTCTCATTCTCGATCCATTGCAACTTCGATTCGTTGTCGCGGACGAACGGATCGGGAATCTTCTTGTTGGCCAGCAAATCCAGGTGAACGTCGCCGGGGACGGTAGCCGGCAGCCAGCCGTTCTCCGCCTCCTGCCCACCCGCCGCAATCTGCCTGCCAGCCCCGATCAAGCTCCTGAACCGCATTCCGCGCCGGTTTGGCCTGCGCTTGCGCCACTCGGTTATTCATGGCCGATGCCGCTATCAAGACGCAGCCCACCACTCCCCAGGCAATTACTCTTCGCATTGCACTCCCCCATGCCTTTCACTAAACCGCTTTGGCGACCGTGAAAGCAAACTCTAGAAATTGCCGATAAGGTTATCATGAACGTATTCTTCGGGCCTTTCAGCGCTAAGATATGGAACATCGAGTCGATTCACCTTCGCGCAGGTTGTACCATTACTTGAGCTTCTGTTCGTCCATTGAGGCCAGAACGTGCAACGCAAACCCACGATGAGCGATGTGGCCCGCCTGGCAGGCGTGGGCACCATGACTGTCTCCCGCGTCCTGAACGGTTCCGCCAACGTATCAGCGGGGGCAACTCAGCGCGTTCGCACGGCGATCGATCAACTCAACTACCGGCCGAACGAGCTGGCGCGCGCCCTGCGCGGGCAGCGCAGCCGTTCCATCGGGCTCATCTTGCCCTACCTCTATGACCCGTTCTTTGCCATGTGCGCCCATGCCGTCAGCACGGTGGCCAAGCAGCACGGCTACTCGGTCATTATGACCACTTCCAATGAGAATCCTGACACCGAATACGACGAGGCCGCGCAGATGTTGCAGCGCCACGTCGAGGGCCTGGTCGTGATTCCCGCCAACCTCGGACAGACGCGGCTCGACCGAACCCTGCTTGGCAAGACCCAACTGGTCGCCTTCGACCGTCCGCTTTCCGATCCCGGCTTCGACACCGTGCTGGTGCAGAACCAGTCCGGCTCCAAGCGCATGGTGCAGCACCTCATTGGGCACGGCCACAGCGCCATCGCCTTCATGGGCCTCAGCCGCAGCCTGTTTACCATCAATGCGCGCTTCCTGGGCTACCGCAAGGCTATGGTCGAGGCCGGGCTGCGGGTTGACGCCCACTTCCAGTGCGAGACCCCCGAATCCACCCTTCAAGCCGTGCAGGCCTGCCAGAACTCAAAAACTCCACCCACGGCCTACTTCACATCCAACACACTGGCCACGCGCTATGTTTTCGCAGCGCTGCTCCAACTGGGGGTGCGGATTCCCGCGGACGCCGCGCTGGCCGGCTTCGACGACTTTGAACTGGCGGACCTCACCTCGCCGCCGCTCACGGTGGTCCGGCAGCCTGCCGAAGAGATGGGCCGCGTCGCCGCCAACCAGCTTTTCGAGCGGCTTGACCGGAGCGAGACGCCGCGGACCGGCAAGCGCATCGTGCTCCCCGTCGAGATTGTGCTGCGCCGCTCCTGCGGCTGCAAGCACAAGACCGCCGTGGTGATGCAATAAGGCGCTCGCCCCGCGCGGCGACTCACTATTCGCGCTTTAGCACGGCCCGGTAAAGCGTCTCCCACTCATCGGCCTTGGCATCCATGTTGAACATGCTTGAAATGCGCTCCCGCGCCGCGCGGCCCAGCGCGTGCCGTTCTTCGGGCAGCCATCGCATCAACTCCAGCATGGCCCCGGCCAGCGCATCCGGGCTTTTCGCCGGCACAATCAGCCCGGCGTCGCCCATCAGTTCCCTCACGCCGCCCGCATCGGTGGCCGCAACCGGCTTTTCCATGGCCATCGCCTCGCCCACGGCCAGGGGCATTCCCTCCCACG